>MDSV01190407.1_pt1 | contig 31101 bp, 14 predicted proteins | sample 810851 | NCBI WGS metagenome assembly MDSV01 (sample SAMN05326640, study PRJNA326480) | marine metagenome | isolation source: seawater | place: Atlantic Ocean: North East | collected 2012 | reverse complement strand
TTTCTCGCTCTTCGTCAACCCTTTCCCGAAGTCGGACGGGACCTTCGGCGCGAGCGTCGCGCCGGCGAGCGGAACCGCCGCCGCGGCGCCCGAGTGAAGGGAAAGTAGTCTCGTCTGGGTAACACGTAATACAGACGTACAGGAGCTAGAGTCTATTTATAACGAAGGTACTTTTCACTGCTCGCCCATGCGCACGCCGCGCTTCTCCGCCCACCGCACGAGCGCGTCCGCGAGGTCGAAGTGGCCCTCGTGCACGGCAGCGTCCACGGGCGCGCGCTCGAAGCGATCCGGCGCGTTGATGTTCGCGCCGAAACGCAATAAACACTTCGCCGAAGGCCAATCGCCGAGGACGCACGCGAGCGTCAGGAGCGTGCACCCGTCGTACGTGCTCTCGCCGGAGTCGTCCCGTTCGCCGTCGCTCGGCGACGCGCGCACGAAGCGGGCGTCGACGCGGTTCCGCAAGAGCGCCCCGCGGTCGGTGCGAAGCAAAGCCCGCAAACCCTCCGCGTCGCCGGCGCGCGTCAAACGCGCGGCGGCGTCGAACGCGGCGCGGAAAACCGTTTCCTCGTCGCCGAGTCGAGACGCCGAGGAGTTTTCCGTCTCCGTTTCCTTTTCGTTCCGCGAACGGTTCTCTCGTCCGTCCGGCGCGGAGCGACGCGCCGCCGCCGCCTCGGCGCGCCGCCGGTCCCGCCGCTGCTTCCACCTCGGCTCGACGTATTCCGCGTCCACCGCTGCGGCGGCGCGCGCGGCGCGCGAGGCGCTCGACGCGTCGTCGGCCGCGTCGAGCCGCGCCGGGCGGCACTCGCCGAGCAACGCGGCGATGCGCGCGTCGATTCTGGCCCGCCTCTGCCTGAGCGCCTCCAGCGCCGCCGCCTCGGCGAACGCGGTCGAGCGCGCGTCCTCCACGTCTATCTGCCCCTGCGACTTCCCGATGCGTCTGGGTTCCGACCGCGTCGGACCGCGCGCGGCGAGCGCGGCTTCGAAGCGTTCGCGCCGCGCGCGCAACAGACGAAGCGACGTTTCCGTCTCGATCTTCTCTCGCGCAAGGCGCTCGTCCGCCTCCTCCGCCCGCGCCCGCGCCATCGCGATCGTCTCCGCCCGGCGTCTCCTCGCCTCGAACGCCTCCACGGCAGCCTCCATACCGTCCAGGTCCTCGTCCGAGGAGTCCACGTCGTAAGCCACGTCGTTCTCGGGGAAGTGCAGGATCTCGGCGCTGCCCCCCATGGCCGCGAACGAGACCTTCCCGAGGTTCAAGGACGGCAGCGCGACCGCGCGGGGCGGCGCGCGGTCCGGCCCGCCCGCGCGCGGCACGATGGGGAAGGACGACATGCGCGCGGAGGGGGGCGGGACGAGGGCGCGCCTCGCCGTCGCCGAGTCCGCGCGTCGCGCGCCCCCCGGTGACGTTCGCGGGACGACGCTCGACCGAGACGCCGACGACGACGAGAACCAGTTGGTTCAACGTTGCGGTGCCCACTCGCGTTTTTCACGGGCGACTTTTCGTGCGCTCCGAGGAGGTCGGCGGCGGAGTCGACCACGCACCCGCGCGGCGACCGCGCGGGTCCTCCTGGACTCGCTCCCGAGTCGCGCGAGGCGCTTAGCCGCTCGGGGACGCCGTGCAGGACGCATGGCGGACGCGGTCGCGCCAGTCGACCCCGCCGCTCTGGCGGACGTGATTCGTCGGTGCGAGGCGGCGGTGGCGTCGTGGGACGTAGGCGACATCGAGGCGCGCGCGCTTCTCGGAGACAGCGCCGATTTCCCGACCGCCATCCGCGACGCCGCGCCTTTGGTGCTGGCCGTGGAGCGGCACGTCCGCGACGCGACGCGGTCGGTCGCGTCAGGCGCGGCATCGTCGTCGCCGCGCGAGGTGCGGGTCGCCCGCTCCGAAAATCGGGACGACGTCTCCGAGCCGAGCTCGCACGCGGACACAAATAGAGGGAAAAGCGAAGCGGACCGTCTACCTTCGCCGCGCGCCGCCGCCGCGGAGAGGTCTGGACCTCTCCGCGGCGCGACGGTGGTCGAGCTCTGCGGCCCCGAGCGCGGCCGGCTGCTCGGCTGGCTCGTGCGCGCGCTGGTTCCGGTCGAGGCGGTGGAGGAGGTTGTGCTCGTGGACGACGCGCGTCCGCCGCGGCGGGGAGACGGAACCGGCGCCGGCGCCGAACCCGAAGAATCGCTCGCCGACGACGCGCGAAGCGACGTCACTCGCGACGTTCGAAATCGGCCCGTCTTGACGACGTACAGGGCGAACGTCAAGAACGCGTCGCACCTGCGTCGCCTCGCCGAGTCCGTGCGGCGCGCGACGACGGCGGAACGGAGGAGCGGCGTCGTGTTCGTCGCGAGACGTCTGGCGGGGACGACGACGCTGCGCGCGTGCCAACTCTTCGACGCGTCGTTCGATCGTCTCGGCGGCGACGACGCGTCCGTCCGCGACGGGTCCGTTCACGTGCCGGTGACTCTGCTTCTCGAGCCAGGAGACGCGCCGCCGAAACGAGAGTCGCTCAAGAGCAAGCTCCTGTTCCGCGTCGCGCGCGCGCACGCGTGCGCCGCCAGGCAGCTGTACCCCGCGCCCGACGCGAACGCCCGAGACGAGCCGCTCCGCGGTATTAATACTGTGACCGCCGCGTGTTCACTTGAGCCGGGGTCGTCGCCGCCGCTCGCTCCGCTCGCCGCGGCGCGAACACGTCGTCGGGACACAGTCGACGCCGAGGCCAAGGCGCTTTTCTTCGCGCACGTCGTCGAAGGGTTGCGGACGACCCCCGGCGCGCGCGCGGTCGCGTTCGAGGCGGGCGCGACGCGATTCGCCGTCGCGCGGCGGCGCGGATCGTCGCGCGACGGCGCGCGTTCAGTCGGCGAAACGTCGCGCGACCCGTTCGGCCCCGTCGCGTGGACCATTACCGAGCAGATGGCGCAGCTCAACGCCGCGGTCGCGAGGCGGTTGGGCGAGGCGGACGGGTACGTCCGGCCGAGCGCGCCGCCGAGCGACGGCGAACGTTCGGCGTCGGCGGCGGCGGCTCGTAAACCGTTTTTCGCGTTCGCGTCGCCGCCGCGCGCGTCGGCGGGCGCGCCGGAGTCGAACGCGCGTCTCGCCGCCGGGTACGCGCTGCGCCGCGTCGCGCCGAGCCGCTGGTCGCGCGGCGGGTACGCGGCCGAGCACTACGTCAAGCCCGACCCCGAGCCGCACGGCGTGTGCTACGAGGCTGTTTGCGTCGACGCGCGCGGCGCGGAGCTTCTCGGTCCGGCGAGCGACGACGGACTCGGCGCGGGCTTCGTCTCGGTCACCGCGCACGAGGGCGGCGGCGCGTTTTTCGGCGCGCATCACGATGCTGTTCGCGCCGTTCGCGACGACGTTCGCACGGCTCCCATCGGCCGAGTCTTGACGCACGCGAAGATCGAGCGTCTGTGCGTGAAGGACGGTTTCAGAGGGGTCGGCGTCGCTCAGACGCTGCTTCGCGTGGCGGACGGGTTTCACGCGTGCGGCGTTCCCGTGCGCGTCAAGACGGCGTCCGAGCGCGCGCGCGCGTCTTTCGCGAACATGCCCGAAGTGCTGGCGTTCGTCGGATTCAAAGACCCGACGGCCGCGGGGGTGAGCAAGAAACGCGGCGCGCGCGTCGTCGTGGTGGTGGACGACGCGAGCGGGCATGACGCGAACCGACGCGATACCGAAAAAACCGAAACGCGAGAACCCGAAACCGAACGCGAGACCGAGACTCAGACCGAACGCGACGTGTCTCGCGCGGCGCGGATGCCGCCGCCGCGGTGGGGCGCGGACCCGGAGGATGACCGCGCGTACGCGATCGACGGGTGGGGGAAGAAGGGTTTGAAAGGGTCCGAGAGCGACTTTCGTCGCTCACCCGACGACGCGTCCTCCGAAACCGCTCGGACTCGGACTCGCGTCGACTCGGCCGTCCGCGAGACGGTTGCGGCCATGAACCGCGCGGCGCCCGATACCGTCGACTCGTGCGCGGCTCGCGTGTCCCGCGCGGTATCGGTAAAAAAAGGCGAGGGCGAGACCGTCTCGCGCCTCGCCGCAACCGCCGCGGGCGCCGCCTTCGCGCGCCGCGCCGCGCGAGAGCCGATGTACGCGCCGACGCACGCGCGCGTTTTGCGCCGCGTCGAAAGCCAAACGTTCCGCGAAAAGGCGACGGACGCGACGCTTCAGACGCTGAGGCGTCTGTGTGAGCGGCCCAAACAGGAACGCGCGACTATAAACGTCGCGTCGGACCTCTCGCGCGACGAAAAAGCGGAGGGCGCGGCGGCGTTCGCCGCCGCGCTCGTCGCCGAACGCGCCGACGCGCGCGACTTAGTTACCGCGACGGAACGCGCGCGCGCGGAGAACGCCGTCGCCGCGACGCTCGCGCGCCTCGGCGACGTCGCTGATACTTCAAACGCCGCCCTCTTCGCGCTCTGCGCCGCGATCGATCGCGGCGCGATGGCGACGAGCGGTGCGGGACCTGTCGCGGCGATGCGCGCGCGTCTCCTCGCCGTCGCGGAGCGTCGGCGCGAGAGCGGCGACGAGAGCGGCGACGTTTCCGGAAGCGGAGCGCGTTTCGCCGCCGAGCGCGCGCGCGACACGCTCGGCGCGGGCGACGGCGGAGGCGTCGTCGTCGCGGATCTCGGGTGTCCTCCGGGTTCCGGTTTCGGGCCCAGAAGCGCATCCACCGCCGGTCGCGTCGGGTTCGGGCGCGGGCGCGGCCGGGCGCCTCCGCGGGCGCAGTCGCGCGCCGAGACGCACGCGGCCGCGGAGGCGGAGGCGGCCGGGCGACGCGCCGTCGCCCGCGAAGACGATGACAAAAAACGGCGCGTCCCGGCGGCGCCCCCGCTCCGCGTCGCGGCGGCGGGCTCGATCGCCGCCGTCGAGCGGGGTATGCGGCAGGGATGGGTGTTTCGGTACGTGGGAAGCGGCGTCGCGCCGCGCGACGAGGCGTACTGGACGCGGTGAAACGAAGGTACAATCGTGTGAATCGTGAAAGTAATAGGTACCGTAGGTACGGTAGTTCGACACGCGTACGCCGAATAAAAAACACGTGACTATCGCTCGCCCGGAAGGGTCTCGAACCCGTGCAACACCACGACGCCGTCGGCGACGCTCGCCCACGCGATCTTGCCCTCCAGGCGTTCCTCGCCGAGCTCGCGCCGCAGCGCCGCCGTCGCCCCCGCCGCGGCGCGGGACGAGGGCGCGCCGCCTCGCGGATGCGCGCCGTTCGCCTTTTTCGAGCCTTCTTCCGAAAGGAACGCGTAAAACGCCGTCGGGCCGGGGTGCTTCCTCGAGAAGTTCCCGTTCGGCGCGTGCGCGCGGAACGCCGGCACCGGCGCGGGATGTGAAGACGCTTCGGAGTTTGCGAACCCGCCTGATTTTCCATGCGAAACAGTGGGGATGTGTACCTCCCGCGGGGTTCCGAGAGGCGACGTGAGCTCCGCGTTCGCGGCGAGCCACCGCGCCGCGGACGGGTACCACCCACGTCGCGGACCGAGAGTCGTTTCTTTTTCTTTCGCGCGCGGCGCGGAACGCTCATTCGGCTCGTCCCGACGGAGTCGCGTACCCCCCGCGTCTTCGGAAACGGCTTCGGAAACGTCGTCGTCAAAGCCGGTCGGGGCGGTTCCCGCGGTTCCCCCGAACCGCGCGGGAGCGGGACCCGCGCCCGCGTAGGTCGCGTGGTCCGCCTTCTTTTTGTCAGACGCGTCCGGCGCGCTCCAGGGCGCGCCGAAGCGGCGCGCGACGTATCCGCGGCGCGCGAGGTGCGCGTACAGCGCGTACGCGTCCCCGGACAGCGCGGGCGTTTTGCTTCTGTGTGTGTTTTTGTTTTTGTGCGCGTGTTCGTCCGCGCGTCTCCCGACGCACAGCGCGCGCACCGCGCGCAGCGAGAGCGGCGCCGCGCTCGCCGCGCTCGCCAGGAGCGCCAGACGCTCCGTCTCCACTAAAAACACCGTCTCTTCCGGGAACAGGAACGCGCGCGCGCCGACGTGGTACCCCATCCTGTTCAGGTGCTTGCCCCTCGGTCGGAGCACCTCCGCGACGCCAAGCTCCGCGCGCCACACCGCCACCGTCACGTTGTCCGCGTGCGCGCTCAAGCGCCGCGCCAGCGCGCCGCAGAGCGCGCGGAACTTGGCGAGCAACCGCGGACGCGAACGCAGGGTCCCGCCGTCCGCGTCGTCCTCCCCGCGCCCGCGAGACCCACCCGAGTGCCACGCGCCGGGAGCGCCGGTGCCATCCTCGGCGTCCGCGTCGGCGTGTGGGCGGCGCGCCCGAGGACCGTCGTCCCAGGCGCCCTCGGCGTCGCCCGCGTGTCGTCCCCCGGCGTCCACCCTCGGGGCCGCCGACGCGCGGATCGACTTCGGGCCCCCGCGCTTGAACAGATCCGAGGCGTCCACGGCGTCGCTCGCGGGGCGCTTCTCGCCGCGACCCGAGCCGCTCGGCGCGCCGGGAGGGTCCATGCGGGAGCGCGAGACGCGCCTCGCCGCCGCGCGTGCGCCGATCTCGCGCGAGACGACACGTGATTTGTGCCGCCTGTCGTAAATAGTCCCGAGTGCGAGCGCGGGTCGGCGGCTCTCGGGCGAAAGGAGAAATCTCGACAACGTGTTGACTTGGCGGCTGATCCGCCCGTTTGCAGCTTTGCGCTGTTGATCCGGTGGTGTCGTCGCGCCGGCGACTTCGCGCGGCGCGCGCCGCAGACGTCCGCGCGCGACCGCCCGCGTTCGTCCCGCGGCGCGGCGCCTGCCTGGTCGCCGCCGCGGGCGCGCCGGCTCCTCCGCCCCGATGCAGCAGAGGCTGTGGCGAAGCGCGAGCGACGAGGATTTCCGCGTGCCTGACGGCGCCGCGCGAGTGTGGTGGGGCGCGAACCCGTCGCGCGGCTCGGCCGGCGACGCCGCGCGCGACGGCCGACGGCCACTCCGCGCGCGCAGGGACGACGATGACGACCGGAGCGAGCTCTCCAGCGGCGGCGAGAGCGACGACAGCCGCGCGACGGTGGTGACGCACGGCGTGGGCGCGCATCACGGCAAGTCCCTGTCGGGGGTGTCGTCGTCGGGGGGGGATTTCGCCTCCGCGTCCGACGCCGAGCTAGGCGACGGCGAGCTCGGTCGAGGACGCGGCGTGACGAGCCACAGCAGGCTCGGGTCTAACGTCATCGGGTCGAACGCCGCGCGACTGTCGCACACCCAGAGCTTCGGCGGCGGGGAGCTTCGGCCGCTCGCGGGATCGGACAGCGTGCTGCGTCGCGTGGACAGCAAGACGCACGTCGTGGAGGCGCTGGCGAGCGTTCCCGGGCTGCACAAGCGGGGCATCGACTTGCCGATGACCAAACGCCTCGCGTTTCGGAAGTGTCGGGGCGTGACTCGCGGCAAGACGGGCTTGTTGGCGCTTCTCTTGATGCTCTTCGTCGTCGCCGCGAGTTCTCGGCGCCGTGCGTTCCCGACGACGCGCAAATTCCCCGACGCGTTTTCCGAAAACGCCGGAGCGACGTCCTCGTTCGCCGCGAGCGCTCGGCGGTTCGGGCCGCGAAGAGACGTCCGCGCGTTCGGGAGCAAGGAGACGGGGGTGGGGGGCAATTCCGTGGGACGGGACGCAGTTCAGGCTGGGGACGAGGCGCGCTTCGTCTGGGATTTCGGGACGGGGCGGGGCGGGTGACGACGATCTCGCGCCGAAACGAAGAAAGACTTTCTTGCGCGAAAGCGCCTCCGAGTCGTGCCCACGGCGTGCTGTCGGACGTTAGGTGCGATAGGAGTGGTTTTGGAAACGAAAAATCGAAAAATGAAAAATCTTCGCACAGGCAAACAGTCATCAATACGATCTGCCAGCACTTGTCGAACCTTTATGACCCGAAGTCACCGTGACGGTGGTGTTTCACAGAGCCGTGCAAGTCGCGCGCGGCGGGGCTCGCCGCACTCGACGACGCGCGCCCGCCCGGCGTGCGCGACTCGTCGACGACCCACTCGTCGTTCGCATCGAGGGCGAGTCACCTCGACGTCGGCGAGACGAGGTCGCGGTCCTCGGAACGCGAGGAAGGCGGAGGCTCGAAGGTGCGCTTTGTCACGCGCCCGAACGCTCGCATGCGCGAGGTGTTGCGTTCGTCCCCGCCGGGACCGACGCGCGTGACCGCCGCGCTTTCGTCGATCGTCTGAACGCGCGCGGGAAAAGCGCGACTTCCGACGCGACGCGCGCGATGCGCGATCGACGTTCGCGGCGGCGTATTCGGCGCCGTCGAACGCCGCGCATCGCGCGTGCCGGGGACGGTCGTCGCGCTGTTTCTCGGACGCGTTGTTTATTCGATTGTTGCGCGTGTTTCGCGATCGGGGTGCGCTCGCGCGCGCTCCGAGGCGCTCGGAGCCGCCGCCGACCGAAACGTCTTCGCGCCGTCACGCGTCTGACCCATTCTTCGCACGCTTCCGCGATCCCCGACGCAGGCGGCTCCCGAACGCCGTTAGACTCACTTCGGCGCGCGCGCGGTTCCCCAACCCCAGACGGCCGAGATGATGTCCATCTTCAAGAAGGCTGCGCCCGAGCCTCCGGCGAAGGTGGAGCCCAAGGGGAGCGCGTACGACCTCGACCTCGAGGCGGACGGGGACGATCCCGCCACCGCCGCGACCGTGGTCAACGCGCTGTACGCCAAGTACAAGAAAAACGTGCGTGTCGCGGACGGCCCCCACGCGCGCGACGCTCGAATCCAACGCGCACGCGCGACGATAGGTCACGGCGTCGTCCGACGAACGACTACGACGGCCCTTTTTCGTCGGTCGCGTCCCGCCGCCCCCGCGTTTCCGCGTCCCCACGCGCCACGCGCGCTCTCCCCCCGAGGGTTCGAGCGATTGCGCGCGCTCCGCGCGCCAGGTTCGGCCGGGAATCCGCGCTGGCGCGGGCGGCGACCGGTCTCGGCGACGACGCCGGGGGCCGATGTCACCATCGAAATCGAGATCGATCGTCCCCGTCGCGCCGCGTGACTGACCGACGCTTCCGAATGACGTTTCCGAAAATCTTCGAACCCGCTCCGCCGCGCAGCGCGAGCGCCGCAAGGATTACGCGTCGCTGTTTTCCTTCCTGGTATTCGTGGGGTTCTACATGTCCATCTTGTTTTTGCAACGAAGCGCGAGCGAGGCGTACGAGCTGACGAGCACGCTCAAGGCGAACCTCATCCCCGACGAGACAACGATGAAGGGCTCGGCGGAGGTTCGGTCGTGGATCGCGGATGTGGTGACGACGACGTGGCAGGACGCGCGGTGCGGGGACGGGCGGTGCGAGGCACCGTTCGAGTACCCCGAGTACGGCCGATTCGGGTGCAAAGCCGACTGCAACTTGCTCAAGTCCGCGGCGCAGATCACGCCCATCCAGGTTGACATTTACTTCAACTTTTCTCACCCCAAAGGTTCGGTCTCGCCCATCGACCTGATGAACGACGCGGCGTGGAACCTGTGCCCGATGGAGGTGGACGAGCTGATCGGCCCGAAGAAGATCTTCCACGGCAGCGACTGCTACTACGAGGAGGACCAGAAGTTCGAAGAGCAGGTGGGCCACGTCGTGCGCGAGATTGACGATGTCCCGGACGGCGACTGGTCCATCGTCGTGAAGAAGGACATTTTTCTGAAAGTCGCCGGCGCGGTGCGTCCGCGCCTGAACGTCACCGTGGAGGCGAAGAACAAGCGCCTGCTGCTCGCCGCGCACTACGGTCAGATCCGGCGCAAGCACGAAGTGGCGACGTACGAGTGGATTAAGTCCAGGCTGGAGTGGTCGAACCACTCGATCGCGCTCTACCAGCTGTGGGATTCGAACCGCCTCAAAAACAACTCGCTCGTGGACCAAAACCGCACGGACCCGGAGGATTTCTACCCGGGGGGCGTCGACCTCGGGTACTGGGACGGCAACCAGACCGAGCTCGCGCGGAACTACGAGCTGAACCAGACGATGGTGAACAACTCCTTCGACGCCGGGTCGGAGTGCCAAGAAAAGTTCATGACGGCGGATTACCTGAACGTCACGGATTACGCCTCGGTGCCCATCGCCCTGCACAACGACTCGTGGCTGTGGAGCGAGGAGAGCCTGCAGAGCGCGTGCCGGTGCGGCGCGGGTTGGGAGGACGCCACCGACCCGCAGGAGTACTGCTACTGCTACGGCCCGGATGCGAACACCAACCCTGACAGCGTGGTCGACCCCGTGGAGGGCACGACCCTGACGTACGCGCAAGCCAAGGCGCGCGCGTGCTCAGAGACGATGCGGTGGGTCCTGCTCGGCACGGGCACGTCCTGGCACCGCCACTACGGCTCGGTGTGGTCGAACAACGTCGGCGCGCAGGCGAACATCACCGCGTTGGCGGATGCCGAGTTCGCGGAGGTGCTCGGTTGGCTGTCGCAGCTCTCGCCGGTGACGTACTTCGAGATTAACCAGATGACGGGCACGGACGAGACGCGGCTGGACGAGGCGAGTCTCAACACGCTGAAGGAGGACAACGTCTTGACGGAGCGCGCGTCGGATGGCAACGCCACCGTCGTGGCCAACGCGATTCGCGCAAACTACCCATACAAAGAACAGCTCGTGACTCTGATCGACGCGAGGCTGGCGAACGTGGACGTGCCGGATCTGGTCACCCCCCTGTATCTCAGCCCGCCGGTGTTCCCGTTCAACTTCTCGTACATGGTGCCCGGCGGCTTGGAGATCGCCAACGCGCGGTACCCCGACGACGACCTGCACGCGGACGTGGACGTGGACATCGTGGAGTGGAACCCCGCGGTGCTGGCCAGGCAGCAGTACGCGTTCATGACGTGCAACCTCGAGTCGCGCGCGGAGCAGTACATCGGCACGTGCGCGCGGCCCGCGGACCTGGACGGCCCGCTCGTGACCAACCCCTCCGAGATCGACGGAGCCCCGGAGGTGTACCTGAGCCAGGCGCGCTTCCAGAAGCTGTGCGAGAACATCTGCTACTGCTCGGAGGAGGGCGTGGACGGCGAAGGCGCCGCCGTCACCAAGGTTGGCTGCCCGACCATCGCCGGCGACGGGTACTACTGCACGTGCGAGGTGTGCGAGCGCACCGCGCAGTTCGACAACGTGGTGTATCCCGTGAACGAGACGGCCGCTTCCGGGCGAAGACTGCTCGCCAACGGAGGCGTCTCCGTGGAGGATGCGATGGCCATCAGCACGCGCGTCCCGTGGGCGGCGCCGCACCGGCGGCATTTGCTCGAAAACGGACCGGGCCGCCGCCGCGCGGGCGGCGGGCGTCGTTTGCTGCAGGCGGACCTGGACACCATCCTCACCGCGGTGCAGGAGTTGTCCACGAAGCAGGACGATATCGACACCAAGATCAATAGCGTGAAGAGCAATCAGGCGCTCGCCAACCAGCAAGCCACGGAGCACCACTCCGATACGGCTTTGGAGAACATCATCAAAGCCGGCTTTGACGACTTGAAGAAGGGCACGGATTCGCTCTCAGCGTCGCTGGAGGAGATCCTCGCGAAGCAGCAGCAAGCGCTGGCGGCGGCGCAGGAGTCGCTCGCGATCCAGGAACGCACCAACGCGCTCGCCGAAGCCGCGGAAAGAGCGATCGACAAGCTGGAAGCCGCGGTGCAGAAGCAGAAGGAGTCCATCAACGCCGCGTACGACAACGGCGCGTTCGCCGACGTCGCGCAGTACGTCGCCATTCAAGAGGATGCGGTGGTGACGCGCGAGAGAAAGGCGAAGGAGAACGTGCTGATGAACTCGCCGTGCCAGATGAAGGTGCTGTACTATTCCTTCACGCTGGACAACTTCAACAACACGGTCCCGCCGGTGGCGTACCGCGAGCGCTTCATCGGCCTCAACAACCGCGTGTTGGCGGGCATGCTGGTTTACATCGAGCGGAAAAACCTTAAAAAGTGCCCGAGCAGCCGCTTCGACGACATCGACGCGACGTGCTCGGGGGGCCGCGACGTGTCTTCCTACGGCGTCGACCCCGTGTTCAAGCTCGGGACGCCGCTGTACAACGCCGACTACGACAACTTCGAGACGCTCACCAAGGTGTACAACTGCTCGGAGTTCGAAGCCAACCTGGACGGGATAACCGCCACCTACAACGACGGGACCGATCCGAGCGAGACTGGGAATTTCCCGCCGTACTGCTCGGAGCTGTTCAACGCGCGAGACATCCCGTACGGATTCAGACACAAGTCTTTGCCCGGGTTCGACGCCGGGTTCCCGTACTTCTTCGACATCAACCTCTCCGCGGACGAAGCCCAGCGATGGATCGACGTGATGAACTACGGGTTGATGATTGACGACGTCAAGACGGAGAAGGTGACGGCGCAGATTGTCGTGTACAACGCCGAGCTGGGGTATTTCGGCAACGTGATGGTGTTTTTCGAATTCTCGGAGGGCGGCAAAGTGCAGGTGACGCACTCCGTGAACACGATCAAGGTGGAGCTGTACGACTCGGACGCGGACATGTTCCGCCTCGGGATGGAGGTGGTGCTGTGTCTGGGGATCATTTGGTCGGTGTACGAGGAGCTGATGGACGTGTTCGAGACGAAGAAAGCCACCGGGACGTACTCGGCGTATTTCGCTTCGGTGTGGAACTACGTGGACGTCGCGTCCATCGGGCTGCACGTGCTGACGATCATCATGTGGTTCACGTTCGGGTTCAACCTCGCCGCGAACTTCGCGCCCGAAATCCACTACGACATTTACAAGAACCTGGAGGCGAGCGCGTTCGTCACGAACCTGAAGGTTCCCAACCAGATGGTCGAGATGGGCGCCATGTTCCTCGAGATGAAGAGCCTGGTGGAGTACCTGCAGCTGTACATGACCTTCTCCGGGATCAACATCATGCTTCTCCTCGGGCGCATCCTGAAGCTGATGGACTTCCAGCCGAGGCTCGGCGTGATCACGCACACGCTGGCGCTCGCCACCGCGGACCTCACGCACTTCTTCGTGATCTTCGCCATGATCTTCATGGGGTACGCGTTCATCGGGCACGTCATCTTCGGGTACTCTTCGTCGCACTTCGCCGACATCACCGCGTCGGTGAACTCGCTGTTCCAGAACCTGCTCGGCGACATCACGTACTTCATGGAGGATTTCAAGACCAGCAACGGGCTGAACTTCGTCGTCGCGATGATCTACTTCTACACGTTCAACATCTTCGTGTTCATGATCCTGTTCAACTTTCTGCTCGCCATCATCTGCGACGCCTTCGGCGAGGTGAAGGCGAACGCCAGCGAGTCGGTGAGCGTCACCACCGAGCTCGGGCCGATGCTGCGCGACTCGTGGCGCACGACGTTCCGCTCCTTCTACCGCAACCACGTCCCCGAAGACCGCGTGCGGCGGCAGCTCAAGATCTGGAAGGGCGAGAACCCCGACGACTCCGACGAGGCCGAGCACGACGACGAGCCGGAGAAGGTGATCAAGTACGGCGACGCCAAGGAGCTGGACGTCGCCGGCCTCAGGCGCGTGTTGAGAAGGTGCGTCATCGAGACGTACCAACGAAGCGCCGACGGCGCGTTTCTGCTTGGTAACCAAAGCGGTGGCGTGGGTGGGATGTTCCGCTCGCGTGGGTCCAAGCAGAAGCGCGAGCCGCTGGCGACGGCGGCGGAGATCGAGGCCGCGGCGGACATGCTCATGGCGCAGATGGGCGCCGAACCGGAGGGCGCGGATGACGACGACGACGGGCCGAGCGAGCTCGAGCTCCTGCAGGGTTCGCTCGAGAAGCTGCTCAAGGCGCAGCAGCGGCTCGTGGAGGGGCAGGTGAAGGTGATCGAGGGCCAGGCGCGCATGGCGGACAGGCAGGAACGCCTCTCCGACCTCGAGAAGCGCATCCTCGGCGTGCTCGAGAAACCGCCTTCTTCTCAGCGCTGATGACGACGAGAAGGGAAACGGGCGCCGCCGCGAAACCGCGAAGACGCGAAGACGCGCGCCGTTTCCGTTTCGCGGCGACGGCGACGGCGACGGCGACGGCGACGCGTCGCGCGACGATTTCGTTTATGCATATCATACTGTCATACGTGGGTCTCGTCTCTCCGCGCGTGAACGCGCGCGCGCGTCTCGTCGACCGCGTCTAAAAAAGAATGTCCGCGTCTCTTCCGGACCTTCCCCAGGTACGGCTCGGCTTCGAACGAGCGCGCGCGCGCGGGACCGATTCGACGAGCGTCGCGTGTATCGTACCGCGCGCGCGGGCGATTTTTTTCGATCGTTTCGTGTGTGTCACCCTCCGCGCGCGAAAACAGGTGAACGCGATACGAGAAATTCGGGGGTTGCGAACTCGTCGTTTTTTCTGGCTCGTCTGGCACGTAGAGATTTTCTCTGATTGGCGCGAACGTTCGCGAGCGAATAAAGATCTCCGATTTGGTGAGTAGGACGAGCCTCGCGACGAACGCCCATCGCGGATCGCGAGGGACCTCCCGCGTCCCCCCGCCCGCGCGTCTCATTGCGCCCCGCGCACCGAGTCCCACTCGCTCGCGCGCGTACTCACACGAGCGCGCAGACGATGGGTGTCCCCGTCGCGTGCGCCGCGCGTGTCCCCGCGCGCGTGAACGCGCGTCAGACCCGCCGAGTGCCGAAGCGCGCGGCCGGTCTTCGCGCGTTCTCCTCGGCGACGCCTCGCTCGCGTCTCGCCGGCGGGGCCGCGGTCGGGCGCGAGACGCGCCTCCGCGCGCTCTCGGACAAGGAGGCAGAGAAGGCCGCGGAGAAGGCCGCGGACGAAGAGACGACGTCCGGCGAGTGTCCTCTGGGCTTCGGCAAGAACGGACGCATCACCACCGCGGTGGATGGCATTAAGAAGTCCGTCTACCTCTCCTTCATGAGCAGCAGCGAGCCGCTCACCATGGAGGAGGCGGCGGCGTCTGCGGCGGCGGTCGACCCGGAGGATGTGCTCGTGCTGGACAACAAGGTTTTCCTGCAGTCGCTGAAGAAAGCCATCGAGGACCCCGTGGGCATGCCCGCCGCGATCTTAGATTGGCACCGGCAAGTGGACTGCGACACGGTGGGCATCGAGAACCCCCTCGGCCCCGGGTGCGTGTCGACCATCGACCCGAGGGTGGTGGAGTACGTGTGCAAGACCAACGCCGCGAACTACCGCGACCGGCTGTTGCCGGACATCTTCCGCCTGGTGCTGAAGGACCTCGGCGTCACCGGCTCGCAGGGCGAATACAACCGGCAGCACCGCAAGGTGTGCCAGAAGCCCTTCATCAACAACTCGTTCCTGCAGACGTTTTCGACCGTCGTGGAGACGCGCGTCGCGCACCTGTGCGAGTCGTGGGAGATGGCGAGCGAAAAGGAGCGCGTGGACGGAAACGACGCCCCCGCGTTGGTCACGGACGTGGACCTGCACTCGCAGCACCTGCTCTTGGACATCATCTCGCCCATCTCGTTCGACTACAACTTCGAGCTCCTGGAGAAGTCGCGCGAGGTGATCACGGGCTCGGAGGCGAAGTTCGTGGAGAACCCAATGCTCGAGGCGTACCACCGGTCCGCGGAGATCATGGGCGAGGTGTTCATCACCCCGCTGCCGCTGCTCGAGCTGGGCGCGAAGCTTGGCATCGGGCGCCTGCGCGAGCTCACCGCCGCGTACGACGACCTGGAGAAGATGGGCGACGACATCGTGAAGCGCCGGCGCGCGCGGCACCGGGCGACGCTGGACGCGGGGCGCGAGATCGAGCAGGTGTGTCTGCTCGACACGATGTTGTTCTTGGAGGACCCGGAGACGGGCGAGCGCGCGTACACGGACGAGGAGCTCTGGGGGGACATGAACGACATCATGGCCGCGGGGCACCAGACGCAGGCGGCGACCATGACCATGGCGCTGCTGTACATCTCGCGCCGCGAGGACGTGAAGCGGAAAGTCGAGGCGGAAGTGGCGGCGCTCGGCGGTCGCGCGCCCGCGTTCGAGGACGTGTCCGCCGGTCGCCTGGAGTACACGCAGCACGTCATCAAGGAGGTGCTGCGGATGCACCCCCCGATCCACATGTTCCCGAGGCTGGCGTCGGAGAGCGACGTCATGCCCACCGGGCACAAGGTGGAGAAAGGCGACCTGATCCTGCTCAGCACGTGGGCGATGGGCCGGAACCCGCGGGTGTGGGAGGATCCCGAGGCGTTCGACCCCGACCGCTTCACGGACGCGCGGCTCGAGCGGCTGGCTCGGTCGCAGGCAGAGCCCGGCGCGACGGACGACGAGATCGAGCGCGCCGTGACGATGCTCAAGAGCGGCAGAGATTTCATCTACACGCCGTTCGGCGCCGGTCCGCGCTCGTGCATCGGGGGGTTGTTCTCGCTGCTCACCGTGACCACCGTCGTGGCGTCGTGCGTGCAGAAGTTCGACTTCTCCCCGGACGAGAAGTCGTTGCCGCGGGACGCGCCCATCCCGCTGAGATACGACGTCACCATGTGCTACCCGGACGGGCTCAAGATGAAGGTGCGGCGGCGCGACGTCGACGGCGGCGGCGCGGTCGAGCGCGAACCGACGCGCTCGGCGGCGGGGGCGCGGTGAGAGCGCCGGAGCGAGACGCGCGCCATTGGAAGGACTCTCGGTATTTTTTTATAAGACGCAAAAACGCGCGCGCGGCGCGAACCTTACACGAAGACGCGCGCGAATGACATGATACGTTCGCGATTCCCGCGTGACTCGCCGCGCGCGCGCGCGCGCCTCTCCTCTCGTGTCATCGCCTGAAGAGGATCCGCGCCAGCACCCGGACCGCCGCGCTCAGCACCTGGCGGGCGAAGAGCTGCGCGAATCGCGCCAGGAACCCGCGCGCGACGCGGCCGGCGACTTGGCCGAGGCGGCCCAACGTCACCGCCAGCTCGGAGTCGGCGCCGGGCGCTCTCGCGCTCCCGCCGGGCCTCGAACCCGGGGGCGGCGGTGCCCGCCCCCCGAATCCACCCGCTGTTTCATATTTCCCTCCCTCGAACACCCGGCTGGAGTGCGGCACGCCCGCGCCGCCGCCGTTGCCGTAGTAGTCGTAGGGGCCGCCCGCGCCCGCCGCGCGCTCCTCGACGCGCGTGGCGACGCCGCTCGGCGTCGTCGTCGTCGTGGTCACGCGCACGACGCGCCGCCCGTCCGCGCGCGTCACGATCTCCTCGCGCACCGAGACGGACTCCCCGAACCCCGAAGAGGCGTTCGCGGACCGCGCGCCCATCGCGCCGAACACGCCCCGCGCCAGCTCCGCCCACTGCTCCGGGGTCATGCCCGCGCCGCCCCCGCCGCGCGCGCCGCCAGGGAAGCCGCCGCCCGGAAATCCCCCGGCGGCGGGCCCCCCCGCGGCGAACCCGCCGCCGCGCGCGCCCGCGTTCCGCGTGAACTCCTTCACGAAGTCACGCACGAACGGGTTATCCCCGAACATCTCCCGGAACACCCGGTCCGCGTCGCCGCGCGAGTAGTCCGTGCCGGAGTGCCGGTAATAGTTGCCCGCGCCGTCGCGGCGATACGCGCCGCCGCCGCCGCCGCCGCCGCCGGACGCCGTGTACCCGCTCCGGCGCCACCGCCCCGTGTCCTGCCCCGGGCTCGAACCTCCGCCGCCGCCGCCGCCAGGGCGGGCGCGGCCGCCGCCGCCGCCGCTCAGCGCCTGGTACGCCTCCGACACCTGCTTGAACTTCTTCTCCGCGGCGGCTTTCGCCGCGCCCTCGGGGTGGCGGTCGGGGTGCCACTTCATCGCCTCGCGGCGGTACGCGCGCTTGAGCTCGTCCGCGGACGCGCCGGGGCGGACCCCGAGCGTGTCGTAGAAGCTCTGAAGGGACGCCCCGGACGCGGTGAACCCTCGGGTGGCGGCGAAGTGCGCGGCGAAAGGAGCCCTCCACGGCGAGCCTCCTCCGCTCGCGCGCGCGGACGACGCGTCCCGTCCAGATGCTCGCCTCGCGTCGCCCGAGGCGTCGGCGAAGACGCGCGCCCGCGAAGCGGCGTGCGGCGCGGAGTGGAACAGGCGATGCGCGTCCCGCGGCGTGTCTAGAAAAGTCCACCGCCGCGCCGCCGCGCGCGCCGCACACCGCGTCGCCATCGCGGCGTGGCCCCTCCCGAGTGTGCGGTGTGCGCCGGTCTGTCTGCGCGGATCTCGTCCGAGGAAGCCTGGTTCGGTCGACAAAAGTCCTCCGCATCGAAGCTTCGAATGCGGCACGACTCGCGAGGGAAACGCCGCTCGATGGCGTACGGTACCTACCGCACGCGCACAGTTAGTCTGCAAAACGTTTTCAGACTGCGAAATTAGAAACTCGTCTGCACGCTACGTTAGTGCTACTTTTCCGCAAAGTTCGAACGTTTCAGCCAATCGCAGCCCTCGAATCCTGACACATACGCAGCCAGGTCGGCCATTTTGGTGGCTCGCGAAGAGCTTTGGCTCTATCTTGTGACGAAAAGCAGGGAAAAAAGAACGCCGACGACGACGCGTCGTTCCGCGCATCCGCGGGCCTCGAGATCGGCACTGCGGATCGCACGCGACGCACCGCGAGGTGGGCTCGCGCGTACGCGACACCACACCTCCGTGCACGGCGAGTCGCGTTCTCCGCAGCGCGTCTCGCGAGCGCGCGACGCGTCTCGAACCTTCGTCTCGAACGCGGTACCCTCGCTTCTTTTTTAAGCGTGAAGCCCGCTCGGGATTGAAGACGGGCGTGATGGTGGCCTCCTCCGCGCGCGCGGTCCCCGCGACCGCCGCCGTGGCCTCCTCCGCGTCCTCGCGCGCGCACTCGCGTCGCGCCGGCGCCTGCTTGTACCGCGCCGCCGCGCCCGGCGCGCGCCGCGCCGGGCGCGCCTCGCGCCGCACCGCGGGCGTCCGGCCCGCGGTGGCGTCGGACGACGTGCCCGAGCCCGAGGTGGCGGAGACCGCGCCCTCTGAGCCGCTCCCGATCGGCTCCAACCTGAGCGACCTGCAGGCGCAGCTCGCGGCGTTGTCGCAGCAGAACGCGGCGTTGCTCGATGACATCGACAAGCTGAAGCCGGTGGAGATCCCCAAGACCGCCGAGGAGCAGGCGGAGGAGGAGCGATTAGCGGCGATCGCCGATCCGCTGGCCGCCGCGGGCCTGGCGAACCCGATCGGGTTCGAGACGCGCATCGAGCCGCGCGTGCTGGAGCCGGGCGAGCTCCTGATTCAGAACACGGAAAACGACATCAAGTGGCCCACCCCTGACGAAAACCCGCCCTTCTGGGAGCGCGCGCCGTACCCGGCGCCTCTGCCCGGCGACGGCGACGACGAGGCGAAGGCGGCGAAGCGCGATCCGAATCCCCTGCACGTGGTGCACGTGACCGCCGAGATGGCGCCTATCGCCAAGGTGGGCGGGCTGGGCGACGTGGTGACTGGCCTGGCGCGCGCGCACCTCGACGCCGGGCACAACGTGGAGGTGATTCTTCCTTATTACTCCTCCATCGAGGGCAAAGTGGAAAACCTCGAGCACGTCATGGACTTCGACGTGAGCAAGGGCACGGAGACGGAGTGGGACGGCGTGAGGGAGGTGAGGCTGGACGCCTTCTCCACGTCCATGTACACCGGCGTGATCGGCGGGTGCAACGTGATTTTGTTGCGACCCGCCGCGAGGGAGCACTCGAACATCTTCATCGGCGGCAAGATTTACGGCGGGAGCTACAACGAGCTCGAGGCGTACTTGTACTTTTGCCGCGCCGCGTTGGAGTGTCTGCGCGTCACCGGCCGGGACCCGAATGTGATCCACGTGCACGAGTGGCAGTGCAGCGCGGTGGCGATGCTGTACTGGGACCTGTACCACGCCGAAGGCACGCTCAGGAACGCCAAGGTGATGCTCACGATCCACAACATGGACAACACGGGCGAGTGCCGGCAGGAGGAGTTCATCGCCACGGGCGTCTCTGGCGAGGAGTTCAACACCCTCGAGAAGGCGATGGACGAGCGCACCATCGGGCACAACCCGGAACGGCTGTGTTTGCTGAAGGGCGCGATCGTGTACAGCAACTACGTCACCACCGTGTCCCCCACCTACGCCAAGGACGCGCTCGGCGGCGGCGGCGGCTTCCTGAACAAGACCCTTGCCAAGTCGCGCATGAAGTTCAGCGGCGTGTTGAACGGCGTGGACGAGCAAATCTGGGACGCGAGGCTCGACCCGTTTTTGCCGTGCTCGTTCAAACCGGGGGCGATGGGAGGCAAGGCGTTGTGCAAGCGGTATTTGCAGGAAGGACTGGGGATGGACGTCAACCCGGACAAACCGCTGGTGGTGTGCGTGTCTCGCTTGGTTCCGCAGAAGGGCGTGGACCTGATTCGCCACGCCATCTCGCACACAAAGGACCAGGGCGGCCAATTCGTGTTGCTCGGATCGGGGCACAGCGACCCTCCGTTCTCGCAAGCCGCGGAGACGGTGTATAAACGAGACCAAGACGTGAAGCTGCTGATCTTCTACTCCGACCAGTTGAGCCACTTGTTGTACGCGGCGGCGGACTTCGTGTTGGTGCCGTCGATGTTCGAGCCGTGCGGTCTGACCCAGATGATCGCCATGGAGTACGGCGCCTTGCCGATCGTGCGAAAAACCGGCGGGCTGGCGGACACCGTGTTCGACATGGACGACCCGTCCAAACCGTACGACGACCGGAACGGCTTCGTGTTCGAGGGCGCGGACAACTACGCCATCGAGAGCTGCATGAACCGCGCGTTCGACGCCTTCAAACACCGAACGCAGGACTTGCGACAGATGCAGGAGCGCGTCATGCGCACGGACAACACCTGGGAGAAGGCTGGTAAAGAATACGTGCGGCTGTACCGCGCGATGCAGCAGTGAAAAGACGCGAGAGAGACGCGACGACGCGTCGCGGTCTCACGAGGACGGAGTGTGTTGTGAACGGAGGAGACGTGAGTGCGTGAGACGCGAGACGTGACGTGAATCGACGATTCGTCGCGGACGCGAGAGCGGCGAGCGCTTCGCGCCGGCGAGACTTTTGCGCGAGACGACGGCGCGATGTGAGGAGACTGAAATTCAAAACGTCGGCCTCGTGAAGTCTGTCGTGTCGCGAAGAAGGTTTTGAAGTTTTTGAACGTTCCCCGCGACCCTCCCAACGGCACTCCTCCGGCGTCGCGCGCGCGCGCGCCACGCGACGACACCTTCAACGACGTGCGCTCCTCCTCGTTCAGTCGCGCCTACGACACGAGCGATGCGCTCGCCGGGCGGCGCGACAGACGCGTCCCCCGCGCCCCGCGACGCCTTCGAGCCCGACGCTGACGCGCGCGTCGAGCGTTCCCCCGCGCTCGACGCGAACGGACACGCGGCGGAGAGTCCGCCGCGCAAGGGCACGCGCGGACGCGAACGCTGCGGCGTTCACGCCGGCGCCGCGCCCGCGTCCGCGGCGGATGTCGCGGAGACGCGCGCGGCAGACGCGCCACCGCTCGGCTTTCGCGCGGGCGCGGACGACGACCGCGCGGCCGAGCCCGGGACGCGGGAAAGCGAGAGGCGCGCCGCGACCGCGAAAAACCCCGTGCCCCCGGGCGCGCCGGAGGACGCCGCCTCGGAGCCTCCGGCGATCGTCGACGCGGTCGAGCGCGGCCGGTCTCCCGCGACCCCCACGATCTCGCTCGCGCGCCGAGACCGCGCGCGCGCGGTCTCGCCCCCCACCGCCTCCGACGCCTCCGCGGGCGCGCCGACGAGCGGACCGCTCGGACGCGAAGAGGGGTCCGAGCGGTCCGAGACGGCGCCGACGCGCGAGGCGAAAAAGCAGACAGCTTCCGCGCCGGCGTGGATCGAACCCCCGACCGCCCCGAGCTTCGACGCGGGGCGTCGCGCGGTGGAGACGCGCGCCGCGGACGTCGTCGAGGCGCCTGCGGCGAGAGGAGGCGACCGGGCGAACGCGCGCGGCGACGAAGAACGAGCGACGATCGACGACGCCTCTTCGGGCGACGACGCGAGCGAGGTCGCGAGCGAGGTCGCGAGCGACGTCGCGGCGACGCGCGCGAGCGACGCTTCGAGCCCGACCGCCGCGCGTTCGATCGCCGCCGACTCGAACGACTCCGGAACGCCGTTCCCGAGCGGCGACGCGCGCGCGACGGACGCGACGCCGACCGACGTCGTATCTGTGAGCGCGTACGACGGCAAGAGGGCGCAGCGGGTGGTGCTCGTCCCCGAGAACAAGGTGGGGCTCGTGCTCGGGCGCGGGGGCGCACACGCGGCGTACTTCCAGCACCAATCGGGCGCGGCGATCCACGTCGCCCGGGACCCGGGGGAGGTCCCGGGCTTGGGGATCACCATCTTCGAGGTGCCGCCCGCGAGCAGCGACGAAGAGGAGGACGAGGAGGACGACGGCGGCGGCGGCGGCGGCGGCGCGGCGTGGCGGGAGACGCGCCGGGCGGTATTTAGTCACAAAAAGCCCGCGGTGGACGCCGCGCACCGCCGCCGGATCCACCTGCTGGGCTCCGAGCCCGCCACCGCCACCGCCGCCGCGATGATCGCGCGGCTGGTGCAGACGTCCTCGCACCGCCTCGACCGCGTCGCGCGCTCCGAGCGTTTGCGGAAGCGCCGAATTCGCGATCGCGAATCCGACGCGCGGCGCGCGGAGACGGCGCTTCCTCTCTCGACGGCGATCGCGGGACCCACCCCTCGCGGCTTCGGCTCGCGCGACGCGTACGGGCGCGCGACGACGAGCCTCCTCCCGATCGGATTCGCGGACGACGTCGATCGGATCGCGTCCGCCGCGAACGACGACGCCGACGCCTCGAACGAGCCTCCGGCGACGTGTCAGGAAACGATGCGCGTGCCGCACGCGCGCGTCGGACTGATCATCGGCCGCCGCGGCGAGAACATCCGCTTCCTGCAAGACCTGACCCGGGCACACATCCAGGTGCAGCCGGAGCGGGACGTCGCGCCGGGGCAGACGCATCGCCCGGTGACGTTACGCGGCGCCGCCGACGCCGTCGCCGAGGCGCGGCGTGCCATCGAGGACATGTGCGCCGGGAAGACCAGGATCGGAAGCGCGGGGGTCACGCCGCCGCAGCCGTTCGCCGTGACTGATTTCTCGCGCGGCGCGTCCGGGTTCGCGGAGAAAGCCTCCTCGTCGTTCGCGAGCGGCCCGCATCGCGGGAACGCGCACGACGCGAGCGGGTGGCCGTACGGGTCGCATGTGTACGGGTCGCGCGCGTACGGGTCGACCAACGGCGACGTCGCGTACTCGACGACCGAAGGGTCCTTCGCGTACCCCGCGGCGCCGTGGTGCGCCGGGAACGCGGCGACGGACGCGTACGCGTATTACGCGTATGCTTCCCCGCATGGCCCGTACGCCTACGCGCCGCCGGCGCAATACGCGTACGACCCGTACGCGTACGCGCCGCCGTTCGTCGACCCGAGGTTCCCGGGCTTCGCGTACGTCCCCGGGAGCGTCCCCAGGAGCGTCCCCGGCGGCTTCGCCGAAGGCTTCACCGGCGGAGTCCCGGGGACGTCCCCAGGGACGCCCCCGGACGTCCCCCGCGCGGCCCGCGAACCGCCCGCGCACGTCCCCGGGGACGCTCCCCCGGGGACGCTTCCCCCGGAGACGTTCCCGACGCCCGGCGAGTGGTACCGCGACTCGCGCGAGACGACGCAAACGGTCGTCCCCCCGGTTTCCAAGATGCAGCCGGGCGTCGAGTTCCCCGCGGACGACGCCGCGAACGCCGGCGGCGTCGGCGTCGCGGCGACGGCCTCCCGCGACGGCGACCGCCTCGAGCACGACGCGACAGCACGTTCTTCCCGCCGCCGCCCCGCGTCGGGCGAGAGGCGCCGCGGCGGGAAGCACCGCCGCGAGAGGAAGGAACGCGCCGCGTCGGCGCGTTCGGCGCGCAGCGACGCCGTTTACTCGGCGACGCCCGCGGTAACCGTGTCGTTCCCGAAGTCGCCTGAACCGAGCGTCGGGACGGGCGTGTTCCGGGTCGACCCGCCGCACGCGTGAGACACCACGCGATCGTTCGAACGCGCGCTTCGGCGAACGCGCGCTTCGGCGAAAGCGAAAGAGGATGGTTAAGATGGTTTTTTCTCGCCGAGCGCTCCGTTTGCGAAATTCGCGCGACTGCGAACGACCGCGACGACGCGTCGTCGCGGGAGGGAGCGCGCGCGATACGCACGGGACCCTCGACTCCCGACCCCTGCTTTGTGTTTACGCGTCGTGTGGGAGGTGTGTGTGTTGTTATGCTTCCGCGTGTACGTTCGATTTCGCCGCGGGGACGCGAGCGCCGGCGCGAACGCGCGAACGACGGCGAAACGCGTTCGGGTCGAACGTCCAGTCACGAAACACACTCGCGCCTGGTGACGCCTGAAAGCCGCGTTCGTTCGTCTCCCGAATCGAGCGTGCCCTCGAGAGCGCACGCCGTCGCTCTTCGAGTCCAGCCCGTTCCGCGCGCGGAGACGGATGGGCGACGCGATGGCAGTGGACGTCGTGGGGACCGCGGCGGCGGCGTCCCCCCGTCCGAAGCCGGGCGCGGGCGACGCGCCCGCCCGGCTCGCGTTCGATCCCGTCCTGTCCCTGGAAGGGCACGAGAAGGGCGTGTCTTCGTTGCGCTTTTCCCCCGACGGGACGCGGCTGGCGAGCGCGTCGGCGGACAAGACGGTGCGCATCTGGCGCGTCGCCGACGGCACGTGCCTGGCGACGCTTGTGGGGCACGAAAAGGGGTGCTCCGAGTGCGCGTGGTCCAAATGCGGGCGGTACGTCGTCAGCGCCTCGGACGACAAGAACGTCCATCTGTGGTGCGTCGACCCGCGCGCGTCTCACGCGCCGGAAAGCGTCGACGACGACGCCGCGAACGCGAACGAGACCCAGCTTCACGACGACGCGATGGACACGGCGGACGTACACCCTGAAGATCAGCCGTCGCGACGGACCCGCGCGGTCTTCGGGGAGTGCCTCCGCGTCTTCTCGGGGCACACCGCGCACGTCTTCTCCCTCGACCTGAGCCCCGCCGGGAATGTCTTGGCCACCGGTTCCGTGGACGAGACCGTGCGGCTGTGGGACGTGACGCGAGGCACGTGCATGAACGTGCTTCCCGCGCACTCCGATCCCGTCACTTCCGTGCGCTTCTCCCCCGACGGAACCACCGTGTGCTCCGGCTCGTACGACGGCTTAGTCAGGCTGTGGAGCGTCGCCACGGGGGCGTGCCTGCGCACGTTCCGCGCCGGACCGGGGGACGCCGCGCGCCGCGCGCGAAACAATCGCGACGTCGCCGCCCCGAGCGGCGTCTTCCTCGACGCCGCGCCTCCCCCCCCCGTGGGCCACGTGCGGTTCAGCCCGAACGGCTTGTTTCTGCTCGTCAGCACGCTGGACGGACGCGCGCGGCTGCTGGCCACCGAAACCGGCGCGGTGGCGAAGACGTTCGAGGGACACGCCAACGCGAAGTTTTGCGTCGTCTCCGCCTTCGCGCGCGTCGCGACGGAATCGGAATCGGAGTCGGAAACGGAATCGTTCACGTGCGTCATCAGCGGCAGCGAGGACGGCGCGGCGTGCGCGTGGGAGATCCAGTCGCGGTGCCTGGTAGGCAGGGCAGGGACGCGCGCGGAGCCGGTCCCGGGTTCGATCCGGGACGGCGGCGAGGATGAAGGCGCGGGAGGTCCGAGCGCGCGCGGGCGTTTCGGCGGTGACGAGCGCGCCGCGCACGCCGACGCCGTCGTCGGCGTCGACTTTTGCTCGGGCACGCAGACGCTGGCGACGTGCGGTTTGGAGCGCGATAAGACCGTGAAGCTGTGGAGAGCGCGGGTGATGCCGTAGGGGTGTTTAGACGCGGACTTCACGCGAAAACGGATCGCGCGCGCGCGACCTATCATATCTCGTCACTCTCCGTCGCCGACTGGGCGAAGTTCCTCGCGTTCCTTGGCGCGTCGCTCCCCCTGCAATTTTTTGCTTCGTTCGCCGTTTGCCTTGTCGCGCTTACGGTCCGCCGCACGCCGCCGCTTCGACTCCGCCTCCGAGACGACGTCATGCGGGTCCTCGCCGCCGGCATACCGCCCCCGCGGCGCGCGCGGCGTCGCGGCGAACGTCTTCCGCTCCGCGAACACGAAGAGGTTCTGGTGGCCGCCGTCCTCCTGGATCTCGATCGTCTCCAGCGACTTCTCGTCCGCGGGAACGTCCACCGCGCGACACAGATGGTCGGTCCAGAGCTCGAACTTGCGCCGCAAATGCGCGCGCGGCGGGCCGATCCACTTGTTGTTCTTCCACTTCCCGGGCGCGCACACGTCGACGGTGGGTATCACGTGCGCGTCTCGCAAACGAGAGACGGGTTTTTCTTTTTCTTTTTCCTTCGCGGAGCCGCTTTCGACGCCTTCTCGTTTCGAAAACTCGGAGGAGTCCTCCGCGGTTTCGTCCTTCTCCACACGACGCCTTTCCACGCTGCCGCTTTCCGAAGAGGAGACGTCCAATTGTCTCCTGGGAAACACCCAGTTGTCGTGCGTGTACGTGTGGTTCCACTCGGGGAGGCAGCAGGGCTTCAAGCACAGCACGGCGGCGGTGTCGTGCGCGTTGAACATCTCCACGGCTTTCACGGACAGCGTGCCGCACAGGTGCACGGCGAGGAGCAGGAACGGACCTGGGAACTTCTGGAACACGTGCGTCTCCATCTGACGCAACTGCCCAGCCTGCTTGATGTCCATCTTGCGCGTGCGCAGAGGAATCGGCCAAGCCGGAACCCAGGCTTTCGACGTCTCCGAAGCCTCCTCGCCGTACACGTGGTCCCAGTTGATCTGGTGCGGCTTGGGCGCGTCGCCGTGCATCGGCCACTGCTTGTCCAGCAACACGATGAGTTTCACCTTGCGCGGATCCAGAAGCTCGCTGAGGAACATGCCGAGGTACCCGAAACCCGAACACAGGTCGATGACGTTCACGCGCTCGGTTTCGTCCGCGGGAACCGCCGTCGCGTTCACGAAACGCTCGACGCGCGATATGACGGGCGCGCACTCGTTCAACTCCTTCGCCACGCGACCCGATTTGATCACCCGCGTCCACACGGCTTTGGGGAACGACGCGCGCCACTTACGAAGCACCTCCACGCATCGGCGGAACAGGTCGGGGTACTCGATCGCGATGCGCATGCTGGACATCTCGCGTTCCAGCCAGGTCACCGTGTCGTCCCACGTCTCGTCGAAAGGCTCGGAGGGTCCCTCGCCCGCGTCGAACGTCTCGCCCGGCCCCCCCGCGACGAACGGTGCGTCGTCCGGGCCTCCGGAGTCACCGCTGGTCGCCACCGCGTCTCGCTTCTTATTTGCCTTGTCCCGCATCGAGCGTTTGTCCCGTGGCAAGTACGTCTTCTTGCCGCCCGCGCGCTCCGGCTCGCGTTCGGACGGGTCGGGAGCATCCTCGCGTCGCACCGCCGACGCCGAGGCGGCGGTGGCGGTGGAATACGAGCCCGCGTCGCTCTCGGGGTCCGCCTTCGGCGGGTCCGCCAACGTCACTTTCCCCACTGCGTCGGTAGCATCGACGACGTCGGTCTCCGCCATCTTCGACGGCGTCGCCTGCTTGTTCCCCATCGCGGGCGCGTGCGCGGGTCTGTCGTCGGGAAATCTCGTTCGTTGCCAGAAAACACCGAGAAAAATGTTTTCGCCAAAACCTGATCCGACGCTGCACTCAGGATCCTGATGATGATCAAGTCACGACGACTCCAGGTTTCAACCCAGGGGCGCGAGGAGTCAGTGACATCATGTTCGAGCTGGCAGGTTGGAAGCGCGCCTGCCGCGTCACTTCTTTCGCGCGCGCTTCGGGTGCCCCAGTCGCACGAATCCACAGCATGTTTGCGCTCTCCTCTGCCGCGTCCACTTTCACCGGTACGTCGCGATGAAACGCGCCCATCTCGGGGATCACCGCCGACGCCACCGCGCGCCACCATCGCGTCGCCTCCCGAACGTTTCAATCGAATGCCCCGTGACACACGCGACAAGTGGATGCGTGCCGTCCTCGCGAAGCAGCCCGCGTCGCGACCCAGACGCGCGCGGTCGCTGACCCGTTCCACGATGCGTGCGCGACCTCCGACCATCTCTCCATTCCAGTCGGCGCGCACAAAGGCCTCGCCGCCCCCCGCCGCGTCGCCGCGCGCTCGGCCGTCGCCCCATCCCCCGTCGCGAAGCTGCAGGCCGGGGACAAGGTCAAGGTGAAGGAGTCGGTGGTGGTGTATCACGTCCCCAAGTCCAAGGGCGCGGCGACGGACCTGAACGGCATGGAGGGTGAGGTGGCGAGCCGCGCGGATGACTTGGATGGCACGTACATCAGCGCCAACCTGGAGATTCGCGTCGCGTTCGCCGTGCCGGAAGACCCCAAGGGCAAGACCTTCATCGCGCACCTGAAGGAGGACGAAGTGGAAGCGCTGTGATGCGGCTGACGTGGGAAAGAGAGGCATAATAGATGGAGTGAACTGGTGACGAGTATCGAGCGTTTTACAGACCGTCATTCACGGTCTGATGTCGCCGTACGAAAGGCCCAAAACCTTCGAAAAAATCTACGGCCGTGCCCGCCCCAAAGACGAGTGGAGCCTTCCACCGCGGTCATCACTCTCCGCGCGACCGAGCGCTCGCAGGGAAAGTGCGTCGCGAGATGACATCCGCGACCGTGAGCATGTGCTCCACGAGCGCGGCCGCGCCGCGCGTCGCCGCCGACTCGAGGCGCCGCGCCACCGCGGAGGCCTCGCGGAGACGACACCATGTCGCGTCTCCCGAAACCGGGAGCGCGCGCGCCGCGAGGACCGGGTGGGCCGGCAGAGGTGTGCGCGCGATCGAGCGACGACCGAGGGGGCCGAGGAACAACCGCCAAAGCGTCGCGTCGAGGGCGTTGCTGGGTGACCAGGAGGTACGTCTGGTCCCGACGCTTCCCACCGCCTCCGCGTGCGCATCCGCGAAAATTTCGCGATCGTTTCCCCGCGCTTTTCCCTCCAGATTTCGGCGTGCGCGCCGCGGCGCGCCCGAAGCGCGCGGGGCACCGACCGGCTTCGCGCGTGTGCCTCCACGCGCGCGGTCGCGCGCCGACCGACGGTCGCGCGAACCATAACACGGATCCGCGAGTTCCCGCGGGGGTTCCCCGCGCGTCTCGCCCCGACGAACGCGCGGCGGACGCGCCGCCCCCGATCGCGTCTTCGCGTCTCTCTCGGGCGCGCGACGCGTCGTCTCGACGCGGGTCACAAACGCCGCTTTTTTTTTTCCTTCGCGCCGCGGGCGCGACGTCGCCGGCGCTCCGAGCTTTCCTCCGCGTCGCCGCCGCCGCTGACCTCGACGCGACGCGACCGCTCTCCACGCGCGCAGGACAAGGATCTGTGGGACGAGCTCGAGGCGGAGGCGAACACGCTCACCGCGGGCGCGGAGGCTGGTCTGTGGGACAAAGTGCAGGGCGCGCCGGGGTTCGCGCTGGGCGGCGGCGGCGGCGCGGCGGGCGACCTTTGGGACGGGAGCGAGGCGCTGGCGGAGTCTCTGTTCGGGGACGGCGCCAACGACGACCGCGCGTCGTTACAAATCACCAAAGCCGACTTCACCGTGAACTCCATCATCGACAAGATCAACCGGAACAAAGTGAACTTGCGGCCTTCGTACCAGCGCGAGTACGTGTGGACCGTGCGCACGGCGTCGAAGCTCGTGGAGAGCCTGATGTTGAACATCCCGATTCCCACGATGTTCTTCCACGAGGTGAACGACGGGTTGTTGGAGGTGGTGGACGGCAAACAACGTTTGACGAGCATCTGGGCGTTCATCAACGGCGAGTTCCCGAACGGCCAGAAGTTCAAGCTCCGAGGTTTGGACGTCTTCGCCGAGCACAACGACAAGACCTTCGCCGAGCTGCCCCCCGAGATCCAGGAGCGCATACTCGACCACCCCCTGAACGTGCACACCATCGGCCGCCAGTCGCAGCCGGACTTCGTGTTCGAGGTGTTCGAGCGCCTGAACATGGGCGCCACGCAGCTCAACGAGCAGGAGCTGCGGAACTGCATCTACCAGGGCGTCTACACGGACCTGCTGCAGGATCTGGCGGGCGACGCTCGCCTGCTTCGCGTGTGCCGCGCCAAGGCGCCGCACCTGCGGATGAAGGACCGCGAGCTCGTGCTGCGCTTCTTCGCGATGCGTCGCACGGGCCCGAGCGGCATGACGAGCCCGATCAAGGCGTGGCTCAACGAGGAGATCAGGGAGAACAAGGACATGACGCCTTCCGAGGCGGAGGCGATGCGAGGCGATTTCGTGGAGACCATCGGTCTGGTGTGGGACGTGTTCGGCGACGCGAGCTTTCGGCCGGTCAAACGCGGCGCGAGGTCCGACCCGGGAAGCGCGGGAAGCGCGCCCGGGTCGCCCGACGGGTCTGGAACCTCCGCGGAGTCCTTCGGGCTCTTCTACCGCGACCACTTCGAGAACGGTGAGATCAACGTCGCGCTGTGGGACACGGTGATGTACGCGTTCGCGGGCCGGAGCGAGGAGGAGATTCGCCCCAACCGCGAGGCGATCATGGCGGCGTTCATCAAGCTCGCGGGCTCGAGCGCGTTCCGGAAACTGCTCGTCAGCCAGCCCAGAGCCGTCGTCGCGCGCGCGGAGGCGTTCGGGAGCGTCATGGACGCCATATGCGGGCCGAGGGGAGGGAAGCGCGGCGCCAAGACGCGCTGACGGCGAGAAAAACGTCCCCCGCGGGTTTTTTCCAACGCAGACTCCATGTGTACTCTGGGCGAAAAGTCGCGAAGAGAAATCGCGACGGGACGCCGGCGCGCGCGCGCGTACTTGTACCACCGCGGTGTGTATCCGTAGTTCTTTAAAAAAGCGACGTTTGACACGATCGCGCGCGACCGCGTCTCATCATCACGACGCGTCTCGTGTGATGAAGAACGCACCTCCTGAGAGTCAAAACGCCAAAAACGCTTTATCATTCCCGTCACGCTTCTTCTCCGAGCGCCCGGCGCGCCTTGTCCCGCAGCCCGCGCACGGAAGCGCCGCCATTTTTTTCGGCGTCGTTTTTTTTCGCCGTCGCCTCGGCGCACCGTGCGTCGGAAAGCGCGGCGAGGTCGCCGACGGACTCGACGCCGATCGCTTTGAGTCGCGCCGCGGATTTCGAGCCGACGCCGCGGAGCGCCGAGACGGGCGCGTCGCGCGCGTCCGGAGCGCGCGCCGAGTCCGCGGACGACCACAAAGAGGCTGACGACGTCGTCGACGACTCGCGCGCGTTCGAAGCCGTCGACGACGGCGTCGACGGCGGCGTCGACGGCTTCGTCGACGGCGACGCGGCGTCCTTTTCGGCGGCTCGCGCCGCGCCCGCGAACCGGGAC
>MDSV01069054.1_pt1 | contig 31108 bp, 37 predicted proteins | sample 810851 | NCBI WGS metagenome assembly MDSV01 (sample SAMN05326640, study PRJNA326480) | marine metagenome | isolation source: seawater | place: Atlantic Ocean: North East | collected 2012 | reverse complement strand
GCTGATGGAGGTTTCGGGTCGCCGGAATTAGATAGCCAGCGTGAAGCAGTTGCACTCACACTCGTAGGACTTCTTTTAGTCATAGCAGGAATATGCGTGTCAGTTATTTGTCTGCTCACAACCATCATTTCAGGTAGATGTATGGGAATGAATTTGCGAAGAATACCAGTTTTCAGTTGGACAATAATGGTCTCCGGAACACTTTGGATTCTAACATTGCCGGTTTTAGCAGCTAATTCTATTATCGCTTATGTCGACCTAAGAGGCCGCTCCGCAATTTATTTTGGCTCTGAAGATGTCATTTGGGATCAAATTTCATGGGTCTTTACGCACCCTCAAATATACGTATTTGTTTTACCTTTAATAGGGATTGCATACGACATAGTTCCGGTTGCGGTAAAGGTCCGTCAGAAACTTTATAATCATGATCTTGTCTTAATTTTTTCAAGTCTTTTTGGGATTATTGGTTTTGGAGCTTATGCCCAACCATTTTTTGACACACCCGGAACTCCGGTAAGGGAAGAAGCTTTGTATGTGCTCACTGCTTTCTTAGCAGTACCGTTAGCTCTGCTTCTTTTCGGAGGACTTTTTGAGACTTTAAGAATGGGTTCTAAAAATCTTACCAGACACCCCCCAGCTCCTCTGATTCTATCTCTTTTATCAATATTCCTTTTGATTTCCGGAGCAGTAGTAGGAGCTTTAAGAGCAATAGAACCATTTGAGCTTTTATCTACTTCGTCTAACACTGCTCAAATGAAATTAACCATTGGGGCAGGCCTTGTTGCAATAATTGCTGCAATGCTTTGGTGGGGTGGACTAATTGTTGGTAAAACTGCAAAGCAAGGTTTTGGCTTAATTTCAGGAATTTTGATTACAGCTGGTTCATTGCTAAGTGGCCTTGCAGATTCAGTAAATGGATTCTTAGGTCTAGATGATTTTACAACAGTCGGTTTTCTTCAGGAAGTATCTGCTGAGCAAATAGTAAAGATTCTTATAGCGTTCTCATTCATAGGGTCGGTTTTAATTCTTGGTGGCGCTGTTGCATTAATACTTGTTGAATTATTGAGATTTAAAAATGGCCCGGTTTCTGAATTAGACCCGTGGGAAGGTCATACCCTTGAATGGACAGACGAAATAGTGATGGTTGAATCTGAAAGACCTTTGTTGGACGAAGTTGGGAAGACGGGAACCTAATGTCTAATACAGTTTTACCCCCAGCAGAATCCAGACCAAGAACACTCGTTACGGGTGCGGTTCTTGGAAGCATCACTTCTGTTATGTTCTTTGCTGGACTGTTTGCAATCTATTTTTCCATGCGCGCAGATGCTAATGCTTGGGGAAGTGAATGGTTTCCAGAAGGGGCTATACAACTTGTACCTGGTGGAATGAATATGGCGACTTTATCCCTTTCAGTTGTGACTATGGCTTGGGCTGTACGTTCGGTTTCAAACAACGACCGAATTCATGCCTATCTGGCACTTGGTTTAACAGCTCTTCTTGGGGTTGCCGTAATTAATCAAACTGTTTTTTACCTAAACGACATTGGACTACCAGTTGATTACAGCAAAGCAACCACATTGCTTTTTACTATTGTTGGTGCGCATATGACAATGCTTGGGATTGGTGTGATATGGAATTTACTCCTTCTAATAAGGGCTTTTGGAGGCCAGGACACTAGACGTCACCAAGATTTAGTGTCTGCTCTGTCTTTCTATTGGTATGCAGGTGTTGCTGTCTATTCGATCATTTGGATCGGCATATACATAGCGAAGTAGGAGTGTGATTAACTAATGCTTTCAACTGGCTTCAAATTTTGGTTTGGTCTTTGCTTATTAATGGTAGTGTCAGCTGTTTTTGCTGGCTATACAACTGGAGGAACGGAAACAGGTCCTATTTCACTGGGTTGGAAGGGTGGAGTTGGAAACCATGTTGTTTACACACTCCTAATGATCGGGGCTGGATCAATGGCTGTCATGGGAATTGTTAGCCAAGCATTTCGTGATAGTGACCTCGAGGCCGCAAGTGAATTGCTTGGGATAGAAGACTTACCGCAAGCTCAAAATGAGGTAGGTAATTCATGGTGGCCGGTGTTTGCCGCTTTAGGATTAAGTATTTTGGCAGTTGGTTTAGTAGTTAATTCTGCGGTTTTCATTATTGGAATCATCATTGTTCTTGTGATTGGTTTTGAATGGACAATTACGAACTGGTCTGAAAAAGCCACAGCAGATCCAAAACTTAACAGCGAATTAAGAGAACGGCTGATGAGACCTATTGAAATACCAATTATTGGAACTTTAGGAATAGGGGTAGTCGTCCTAGCGGTGTCTAGAATTCTTCTTTCCTCATCTGTTACAGGTGCAGTTTGGGTAGCCACCATTGTGGGTATTGTCATTTTTGGCACTGCTTTTTTTATAAGCAAGAGGCCTTCGATCTCAAGAGGAGTGATACAGAGTATTCTTTTCTTAGGTATATCAGGTATTTTGATCGCTGGTGTTATTTCGGCAGTAGTAGGAGAACGCGATTTTCATCATAAGGGATCACATCACGCCGATAAAAGTCACGTTGACGAAAAAGAATAAATAAGAACATGTTTAAAAAAGAATTCAAATTTTCAGTATTTTTGCTCGGTATTTTTACTCTCACTTCCGCCTGCTCATCCGGTGCTGAACTTGACACACTAAACCCAAAAGGTCCAACTTCTCGTTCGATTGATTCTCTAGCAGATCCAGTTTTTATGATCGCCGGGGTTGTATTCTTAATTATTTTCGGCGGTACAGCTTTATTATGGTTACGTTTTCGCGACGATCATTCAGATGAAGAATTTCCTGACCAGATTCACGGAAATTTCAGACTTGAAATTCTTTGGACTCTTGTACCCACTTTAATACTTGCTGGTGTTTCAGTTTTCACCCTTATAACTTTGTCAGAAATAAACGGAACCGATGACAACGTGATGGCTTTATCTGTTGATGGCGAAGCTATTTCTTGGGAGCCAGAAGTATTGGTAGTAGGACAACAGTGGTGGTGGGAGTACAGGTACTATCTTGATGGACTGGATGGAGTTGATTTATCTGACGCCCGAAACCTGCCCCCCGCTGACATCATTACATCTACTCAGATGGTCGTACCCACTGGCGAAGAAATTGAACTTAAAATCACTAGTCGGGATGTAATTCACAGCCATTGGATCCCTGCCTTAAATGGTAAGAGAGACGCTGTGCCCGGAAGAGTTAGTCCGTGGAAAATTGAAGCAGATGAGCCAGGGGTTTATTTCGGTCAATGTACTGAATTTTGTGGCCTATCGCATGCCAGAATGCGAATGCAAGTGGTAGCGATGGAACCAGAAAATTTTCAAGCATGGATTAATAGACAAATAGAGCCCGCACTTGAACCTACAACTGAATCATCTAAGCGCGGGAAAGAGGTTTATGAATCTTTATGCGTTAGATGCCATGTAGTAAAAGGTGTAAACGATGAAACATCTATAGGGGCAGATTTGGTTTCTAATGCTGCTCCAAATCTCACACATTTAATGAGCAGAACAACTTTTGCGGGTGGAATTTTTAATATGTATGAACCAGATGGCTCTTTAAATCGGACTCAACTTGAGGCTTGGCTGAGAAATGCTCCAGAAGAAAAACCTGCTTATGCCGAAGGTAGAAGAGGAATGCCTAATTTAGGCTTGGATGAAGGTCAGATAGATGATTTAGTTGCTTATCTTGAGACACTGGGAGAAAAACCCACAATTGAGACTATTGCTGCCACGGAGGTCGAGTGATGACACAAACAGTAGAACCACAAGTGGAATCAACATCTGAAGATCAGACAAAACACCAACCTCTAGGCGTATATACAAGACCAAAGGGAGGTAATGGCTGGAGAGATTGGGTAACAACTGTAGACCACAAGAAAATCGGCGTACTTTATGGAGCTGCAGCTCTTTTCTTTTTTCTAATAGGAGGTATTGAGGCTTTATTAATTCGCTTACAACTGGCTACACCAAATGGAACTGTTCTTGGAGCGGATATGTACAACCAGATGTTCACAATGCACGGTGTGACAATGGTGTTTTTGGTTATTATGCCCCTAGCAGCTGCATTTGCGAATTATCTACTACCGCTTCAAATTGGAGCTAGAGACGTAGCTTTCCCCAGATTAAATGCTCTGTCATTTTGGGTATTTTTAGCGGGGGGTCTTTTCCTGAATACAGCATGGCTTTTTGGAGACGCCCCAGACGGTGGGTGGTTTGGATACGCACCAAATACAGGGATTGTTTTTTCACCTGGCAATGGTATGGACTTTTATGCCATAGGACTCCAGATAACTGGTATCGCCTCGTTGGTGTCAGCGATGAATTTGATTGTGACAGTTCTTAATATGCGGGCACCCGGTATGACATTATTCAAAATGCCAGTTTTTACTTGGATGATTTTAGTTGTTCAGTTTCTTCTAGTCTTCGCTGTGCCTGTGATAACAGTGGCGCTATTTTTACTCTTATTTGACAGGAATTTTGGATCAAACTTCTTTAATCCTGTAATGGGAGCAGATCCTTTATTATGGCAGCACCTTTTCTGGATTTTCGGACACCCCGAGGTGTACATATTGATACTTCCTTCATTTGGAATTATCTCAGAAGTTATTCCTACCTTTTCGCGCAAACCTATTTTTGGATATCCATTTATGGTTTTCTCAGGAATAGCAATCGGTTTTATGGGGTGGGGAGTTTGGGCTCATCACATGTTTGTTTCAGGTATAGGGCCAATTTCAGTAGCTGCTTTTTCTCTTTCAACAATGTTTATCGCAGTTCCAACTGGTGTGAAAATATTAAATTGGATGGCAACAATGTGGGGAGGAAAACTATTATTTAACACCCCAATGTTATTTGCTACAGGAGTTGTTTCAATGTTTACAGTTGGGGGTCTTTCCGGCGTAACACACGCAGTTGCACCCGCAGATACTCAACAAACTGACACCTACTACATAGTTGCCCACTTCCACTACGTGATATTCGGAGGAGCACTTCTTGGTATTTTCGCTGGTTTCTATTTTTGGTGGCCTAAAGTATTTGGCCACATGCTTGGTGAAAAACTAGGAAAATTGAATTTCTGGTTGATGTTAATTGGGTTTAATCTAACTTTTGGGCCTATGCACATTTTAGGTTTGCAAGGAATGTCACGACGAATTCATACCTACAGTCCAGGTTTCGGATTCGAATTGTGGAACATGGTTGAAACAATTGGATCGTTCATAATAGGTTTGGGCGTTTTATTCTTTTTGATCAATATCTATGTTTCAGCGAAAAAAGCAAAAGGTCAGCCACCTATTGGTCCAGATCCGTGGGATGCTCGAAGCCTTGAATGGATCACACCAAATCCAACACCAATACATAATTTTGATGAAGTCCCCAACATAGAAGAACTTGACGATTTTTGGCACAGGAAATATGGAAAAGACGAAAATGGAAAAATAGTCAGAATTGCCTCAGCTGAAGAAGTATGTCAAGACGGTTCAGCAACAGACACACATCTCCCATCTCCTTCTTATTGGCCTTTAGTGCTTGCATTAGGATTTCCATTTATTGGTTATGGCCTGATTTATAGTCTCTGGCTTTGTGTGCCTGGGGGAATAATGATTCTAATGTCTATTTATGCATGGGCTTTTGAGCCTCCAGATGATCCGGAAGGAAATCATGGAGATCACCATGAAGACACGACAGGTGAAGTAGCAGAGGAGGTTTCAGTTGACTGAAAATGAGCACTCTGTTGGAACAGGCGTGTCTAATAACAAACTTTTAATGTGGGTTTTTCTAGGCTCCGAATGCTTGCTGTTCGGTGGCCTAATTTCCACCTATTTGATTTATCGAAGCCGTTTTGCTGACGGTCCCGCCCCAGGAGATATTTTTGACATACCTTTCACATCAGTTAGCTCTTTCGTTTTACTAATGAGTTCGCTAACTATGGTTTTGTCTCTATCTTCATTACAACGAGGAGACTATAGGAATACTCGACTATGGCTTCTCACAACAGCTTTACTGGGAGCGTTATTCATTGGCGGACAAGTGTATGAATTCACTACCTTTTTAAGAGAAGGTCTTGGTTATTCAACAAGTCCCTTTTCATCAGCATTTTTTACACTTACAGGATTTCACGGAGTCCACGTGAGTATAGGAATTGTGATGTTGATGTCACTCTATGTTTCCTCGATGCGTGGCAACCTTAAACGTGAATCATCGGAAACGTTAGAGATTGTTGGTTTATATTGGCACTTTGTAGACGTAGTGTGGATATTCATTTTCACAGTCATTTATCTAGTTCCGTCACCTACAAGTTGAAATAGGAGTTAACAATTGAGTAAAACGGAAATTGAACATTCTGAAACTTCAGATGATGCCGGAGACGAACACGATCATCCTTCAGATAATAAATATATTCAAATTGCGATAATTCTTGCTGTAATAACAGCTTTAGAGGTAGCCACGTATTTCTTTGAAGGAATGCCAGGTGAAATTTTAATACCGCTACTACTAATTATGATGGTCATCAAGTTTTTCTACGTAGCAGCTTGGTTTATGCACCTTCGTTTTGATAGTCCTTTGTTTACGAAATTTTTCGTTGCAGGACTGGTTTTAGCTACCGTTGTATATGTCATTGCTTTAACTGTTTTTGAGTTTTGGCACAAAGGTTGAAAATACTCCTGTTGCTCCTAAATCATAATGTTTAATTTAATAGGCATAGTTCGGATTTAAACATGAGGGATCTAAATTCAATAAATCCTTGGGCTTGGAAAGCCCATCCAGAAGTTTGGCTACTTGTAATTGCTATTTTCTTACTTGGGTTTTGGGCTATAAAGGTTATCGGTCCAAAAGTTGTTACTTCAGATCAAAAAATAGTTACCCGCAAACAAAAAATTACATTTATTTTTGCCATAATTTTGCTATTAATTTCAGCGGACTGGCCCTTACACGACATCGCAGAAGATCATTTGTATTCGGCACACATGCTTCAACATCTTTTAATTACTTTCGTAGTTCCTCCACTCTTTCTGTTTTCAATACCAACATGGCTAGCCAGACTTTTAGTTGCTGGTGATAGTTTTACCTCAAGAATAATTAGAAAGCTCTCTCATCCAGTGGTGGCGGGTTTGACCTTCAACGCGCTAGTAGCTTTGACTCACTGGAGTGGCTTCGTGCAGTTTTCTGCTGATTCAGGTGCCTTTCACTATTTAATTCATCTTTTGTTATTCACTACCGCGATTTTGATGTGGATCCCAGTAGTTTCTCCGATACCAGAACTTCGCTTATCTCTTCCAGCTCAAATGTTCTATTTATTCCTCATGTCAATTATTCCCACGATTCCTGCGGCATGGCTAACTTTTGCTGAAGGCAATGTTTATAGACACTACGATGATGGTTATCTAATGTGGGGAATAAGTGTTCAATCAGATCAACAAGCAGCTGGGTTAATAATGAAACTGATTGGCGGGTTTTATTTGTGGGCAATAATTATTTCCAAGTTCTATATTTTTGCCCGAGAACACACTAGAAATCAGGATATTAGGACGATCTCAACCTGAAATTTAATAAACATTAAAAAAAGTTTAAGGCTGGCTCATTTAAAGGATAAGTTCGTTTCAATGATTGATATTCGTTTATTACGCAATGACCCTATTTCGGTTAAGCAATCGATTTCTAGGCGTGGAGAAAGTACAGCTGATTTAGACCTCATAATTGAATTAGATGAAAAATATAGGAAAACTGCTGAAAACCGAGACCAGTTACGCAATGAAATTAAAGAACTTTCAAGAAAAGTAGGCGATCTACACAAATCTGGAAAAAAAGATGAAGCTATTCCTCTTCAAGAGTCGAGTCGCGAAATGCGAGAAAAGGAAGAAGCACTTAGTGAAGAATGTGACCGTTTATCTATAGAAATACGTGAGCTATTACTAAGAGTCCCAAATATTCCTGCTGAAGAATGCCCTGATGGTAAAAGCGCGGACGACAATGTGATCCTAAGAGTCGAAGGGCAAGGTGAAAAAGATTGGAATAGTTGCCAACGCGTGCCTCACTGGGAAATAGGAGAGACCCTAGGCATTCTTGATGTTGAAAGAGCAACCAAGCTTTCTGGATCTATGTTTGCTATGTACACAGGTTTAGGGGCTACATTGTGTCGCTCCTTGATCCAGTATGGGCTGGACCGAAATGCTGATGCGTACCGTGAGATTAGGCCCCCTACTCTTGTCTTGACAGAAACAATGGTTTCTACCGGGCATCTTCCAAAGTTTTCAGATGACGCATACCATCTCGAGAGAGATGACCTTTGGGCGATCCCTACAGCGGAAGTTCCGCTCACTTCATATGCTCGGGACGAGATTATTAGTGAAAGTGACTTGCCAATGAAGTTAATGTCTCATACTTCTTGCTTTAGACGTGAGGCAGGTTCGGCTGGTAGAGACACACGAGGTCTTTTGAGAGTGCATGAGTTTGACAAAGTTGAGTTACTTGCTTATGCGACACCAGAACAGGCAAAGGAAGTTCATGATGACATTCTTTCTAGAGCAGAGTCGGCAATAGCTGATTTGGGACTGAGTTACCGTATTCTCGATTTATGTGCAGGAGATTTAGGGAATTCTTCAGCGCGAACTTTCGATATTGAAGTTTATGCTCCTGGTGCTGAACAGTGGCTTGAGGGTTCATCAGTTTCTTGGTTTAGTGATTACCAGGCACGTCGAGCAAATGTCAGATATAGATCAGAAGAAGCAAAAGGAACATCGGTTATTCACACCCTTAATGGCTCAGGCTTAGCAGTACCACGTGTGTGGGCCGCAATTGTAGAGACATACAGACAAGAAGATGGCAGTATTCGTATCCCTGAACCTCTTCTGCCTTATATGCAGGGTGTAAAAACCATAAATTGAAATTTTAAATGTTTAGCGCAACTGTTGCTGCTAATACACCCAAGGTGACGGTAAGTAGTGAATATATAAAACTAGATCGGTAGTTTTTTTTAGATAAAAAGTCTATGTTTGCGCAAAAAGTGGAAAAGGTTGTCAGCGAACCAAGTCCTCCAATGCATACAAGTGTTAACTCCGGATCGTTTAATTCAATACTAAGACCCAGACAAAATGAACCGATGATATTAACGATGAGTGTTCCCTTATAAATACCAAAAAATATTGATGTTTTCCATCTGATGAAACTTCCAACAGCAGCGATAGCAAGAAAAGCAAGAACTATCATCTTTTACCCTTACATGCTTTTAAACCACTTTTAAATACCAGTATCCCCATGAACAAAGACATAAATAGATAGCAAAGAGGAATAAAAATCTCGTTGTCACGTAATAGCAATGCTATTTCAATAGAGAATGTCGAAAAAGTCGTTAAGCCTCCACAAAATCCTGTGCCCCAAGTTAGTAGAGCCTTATTGTTTACATTTTTTCCTATAAGCACTCCAAGAGCAGCGCATCCAAAAAGGTTAATTAAGAGAGTGGGCCATGGAAAAAGTTGCGTAGTTGTGTTTTCTATGATTAACCAGCGCAGACCTGCTCCGATCGAACCGCCAATTCCAACTCTCAAAAAATCATACTTACTCATTCAGAAAACATTACATCCTGATATTTGTGGTAGCTGACTATTTTGGGTAGACCATTTATATGGATTTACGACAGGTACGTAAAGAATATGAAAATCGTGGTCTTTATGAAGATGATTTAGCTAGCGACCCAATTGACCAATTTAAAATTTGGTATTCAGAAATAGAAAAAGTCGGATATTCAGAACCTAACGCAATGGTTTTAAACACTGTTGATAAAAATGGTTCTCCTAGTGGAAGAAATGTTCTTTTAAAAGAGGTTCGTGAAGATGGATTTGTTTTCTTTACTAATTACGAGAGTAAAAAAGCTACAGATATCACAACTAATGAAAAAGTTTCTCTTACTTTTAGCTGGAACGAATTACGTAGACAGGTATTAGTTCAAGGGATGGCTGAAAAAATCCCTGAAAATGAGTCAGATGAGTACTGGGCGATGCGACCATATGAAAGCAAAATAGGATCTTTAGTTTCTAATCAAAGCAGCATGATTTCTACTCGAGAAGAATTAGATACTGCATTTGAAATTCAGGAATTAAAGTGGCGAGGTATTGAAGTTCCAAGACCTAATCATTGGGGGGGTTACAAAGTTTTGCCGAATTTAATCGAGTTCTGGCAAGGAAGACAGAATCGGTTGCATGACAGAATAAGTTACGAGTCAACCATCGAAGGGTGGGTTTTTACTCGATTATCACCATAATTTTTTTGAGTTAATTCTTTTTCTCTTGCCAACTAGTAATACCTGAAATCAATCCTTTAATAAGTAGGTTTAGATCTTCTGAACGTGGAGTTCCATCCGCATCCGACCAAAAATTATAGTCTCTGTTCCACCTTAAGCCGGGTGGTATTTCAATTTGCACACCCCCATTAGCTGGACAATTAACTGGGTTATCAGGGTGGACACCTCTCAGAGGTAGTGGAATTTTATCTATTTGATCGACTACACGGTACTCTTCAGGGAGCACCTCCCTCAGTGAACCTGCAAGATGGTAGGCCATTTCTCTATTAGTCCCTCCGAGCAGTAAAGCCCAGAAATCATCTTCTTTTCCATATCCATGAATTGAAATAAGTGTGTCAATATTTTTTAAAAACTGATCAAGTTTTAAAGATTGCTTAGGATCAAAATATTTAGAAGATAAGTGCAGCCTCGAACCCTCGGGTTGTATGACAGCATAGTAAGAAGAATTGGTACTTTCAGCTACATCTCTAGCGACAGCTTCAGTAGCTCTTTCCAAACCGCCTCCATGAATTGCACAGATACCAAAAGAAGATCGAATTTCAATTTCTTCAGTTATTTCAGGATTTGAGAGCAGGTCAGTAAAACTCTGAATTTCTTTAATTTTTTTCATCTATTCTTCTCTCTGACAAAAGCAGAACAGGTTGAATAAACAATTAAAAGAAAAATAAATGAAACTAATACCTCAAAAGGAACAGCCCATCGTTCAGGTTTTTCAAACCAGTGGCTTATTCTTTCTGGCCACTTTAAAATTACATATGTAACTGGTCTGATAACCAGTGTCCCTTTATACAAAACTCCTTCAAGAAGAAGCCAAATCCCTAAAATAGAAAATCTTAGATAATTTTTAGCCGTGCCTGTAAATGCAGGGTTCAAACCCCAAAGTACGAAAGTTATTATTATGAGCCACAAAGCTAAACCTATTTCTAACCCTCCAACTTCTGAAATCCAAATCGTTAGATGTGATTGCAGTTCATTAATTTTTCCAACTATCGGATTGGCGCCAGATCCTGGGGAATTTAAAGTTCTAATTTCATAAATTCCATAAATACACAAATATGCGCCGCCAGCTAATAGGGCAAGAGCACCTATTTGATCCATATAAGGGAGTAATTTTCGTAGATTACGGACAATTCCACCTCTTGCCAAAGCTAAAGACAGAGTCGTGATAGTTACAACAGCACCTAATCCAAGTGCATAAGCAAGAAAAATTACTGTTCCTTCAATAATTCCCTCTCTGCTGAAACTCCCTGAGATTTGAAGCAAAAAGAGAGGAGCTGAGCATCCGACCGAAACAATGGCATAGGAAATACCAAAGCCAATAACCGACAAGAGTTCATTTGATCTTGGACCTCTTCGGCTGAAAGAGGGAAATAGTTTTATATTTTTTTTAAATAAGAGAGAAAACCCGTACGGAATCAGAAGTATCCCCAAGACAACAGTTATCCAAGGAGTTTTTTGCGCAATTGTCTCCTCGTTCACTAGATGAGAGATCAAAAATCCAAGAAAACCAAAAACACCTACGAATGTTGCCGTGAGAGTCATACTTACCCATAAACCTCTTACGACTTGCTCTGGTCTAGCTTGACTGTCGGCAGTATCTTTACCGATGAAGTATCCAAGCCAAGTAGGAAGCATTGCAAAACCGCATGGATTAATTGCCGTGACGATACCGAGGCTGAAAGGGAGGACTAGTTCTAGATCAAACATCAAGTAACTCCATTATTGACTTTTGGAGATTTTCTTTGCTTATAGGGCCTTGATGTATCGTTGACAATTTCCCTTCAGTATTAAAGAAAGCGGTTACAGGCAATCCAATTACTTTTAAGGATTTCGTAAAACTCCCATCAGGATCGTTTCCAAGCAGGTAAGAAATTTGGAGCTCTTCAGCTCTTTTTTTAGCTCTGGTCGGAGAATCGCTAATATTTATTCCAATAAATGTAATCTTTTCGCTGTGTTCGCGGTGAGCTGTTTCAAAGTGAGGCATTTCTTCTAAACAAGGAGTACACCAGGTAGCCCAAAGATTTACCACCATAGGTTGATTATTTTTTTCGTATACACCTTTAAGGGTTTCAAATTCATTGTTTATTTCAAAGGGTTGATTTAAGACGTTATTGTCAAGAGGTTCAATAGTTTCCTTAACGCTGCATGCAGTTGTAATCATCAGAAGTATTAATAAAACTTTTTTCACATATATAAAGGTAGTCGGGAGATGGCCATTACGACTATAAGTCGCAAGGTCATCTCCCAAACCCCTTTACAAATCGAGGTTCGTTAATCGTCACCCCAATTCGATTTGGCCGATCATCAAGCAGAACGGAGGGCAGACTGCAGATGAACAGGTATAGGTATAACTGGAAGCTCTTCTTCAGGTCTAGAGACTTTGCGTGGTCTTCCTCTTCCACGTTTGTTAGCTAAGATCCTCCCTTTTCGGAATAATTGACCCCCCCAAACACCCCAAGGTTCGTTTCGCTCTATAGCCGCCTCCAAGCACAACGCAAGAGAAGGACACTCTGCGCATATTCTCTTAGCTTGAGCTATATCTCCTAGATCTTCAGAGAAGAAAATTCCTGTGGGCACGCCAAGTTGAGAGCATGCTGCATTTTCTCTCCAAGCCTCTGTTTTAAATTCTATTGCAAACATTTTTACTCCTTTTAGAACTAATCTCAAAAATGAAAAAAGCCGCCGGATTTTCCGGCGGCCATGGTTTCTGCGTTTTAGCTATTTAGCTAGCTGTTTCCCAGGGCCGCTTTATGGTGAAAAATCCGTACTTGTTGAACCAGAGTGAAATTGTCGCTTTGGATAGAGCTACTGGATTGACCGGTGTAAGTACGTGTGAGGTTAAAGCATGATCAACGGTTTTATGACCGAAATGATTGCGAATTTTATTATTCATGCTAATTTTTCTCTTTCTTAAAAAATTGCAAAGCAGTTTAATAAAGCAAGTTTATCAAAACTACGCTGCGTGACCACTCAACACCTTTGAGTGAATTTTGTCAACTTATTTTTCAATAAAATTGAATAATTCTTAGATATTGGCTTAGATTAAGCGAATTTATAGGTTTTTATGCCTTTTTCTTCTTTAGGTTTGGCTTCACCAAGGATTCTTAGATGCTCTAGATGAGCGTAAGTTTCACTAGCCGCCATATCACCCCAAGATCTTTCTTTAAATAAGTATTTCATATAATCATTTACTGAGGCTTCGCCTATCGAATCGCCTGTTTCTCTAATCAACTGCAGTCGATCTATATGATGTTGGATAATATCATCTGTTCTTTCAACAAGATTAGTGAAAGGATGTCCATGAGCTGGTAGAACAAGAGTAACTTGTGAAAATTCTTTTGTTCTTTCTAAAGAATTAAAGAATACTGCCAATGGATCTTCCATATTTCCCATGCCTCCTATATGAGGTGTGATGGTTGGTAGTACGTGATCTCCAGATAAGAAAATTCCATCGACTGGATCGTATAAACATAGATGATCATGAGTGTGTCCTGGGAGGTGAAGAGCTAACCATGTTCTTTCGCCAATAGTTATCTCTTCAGAGTCTTCGACAGTCAAAGACGGTTTAGGCACTTGAAAAGACTTTGAATCGGCGCCTGTATTACTTCCACTCCATTTCCTAAGCTCTTCAGCTGAGGGTGGCTCTCTTTTCGTACCCCATGGAGTTGGTCTACTAAGCATTTTGCGAAGTTTCTCTACGTCTTCATCATCGGCTAGGTCTAGTGAGGCCGCATCAGGATTTTCCATAATGTCGTCGTGACCAAAAACTGACGAAAAAGACGAATGGGTAAGAACCTCGACATCATAATCATCTCTAAGTCTGTGGACTCCACCGTAATGATCAACGTGGCTATGGGTAACTATCGTTGTATGCACATGAGAAAAGTTAGTTCCTAGATCTTTAAGCCGTGCCTCAAGGGCATTCCAAGACTCGTTACCAGGCAATCCTGGATCCACTAAAGACAACCCTTTTTTGTCTTCAAGTGCGTAACAATTAACATGTCCTAACCCAGGCATTGAAATTGGAAGTTGGAATCTGTAAATACCGTTAGCAACTTCGGTAACTTCCTCTGAAGCTGGTTCCTGTTCTTGCCTCAATGGGCGCGGAGGAATTGTTTCTGTTGAAGTATTTTCGTTCATGGTTTTATAAAAAGGTTTTCGCGATAATGACGAAGTTCCGCAACTGATTCACGAATATCGTCTAAAGCTCGATGACCCCCATTTTTTTTTGGAGCAGAATTTATGATTTCTGGATTCCAGCGTTTTGCAAGTTCTTTGATAGTTGAGACATCAATTGATCTGTAATGAAAAAAAGACGCTAAATCTGGAAGACCTTCCGACAAGAATCTTCTATCTGTACCAATCGAATTACCACACAAAGGAACAGTTCCTGCTTTTTCGATGTGGTCTTTTAAAAAGTCCAAAGTTCTCTCACCAGCGATTGAAAGATCAATTGTAGATTTTGAAATTTCATCAAGTAAACCGCTTGAAGTGTGCATTTCTTCGACGTGTTTGCTCATATTTTCTAATTTTTTAGCTGATTGATGGATGACCAAATTTGGTCCGGCTGCAATTTCTTCAAGATCGTCATTTGTAAGTAAAGTTGCAATCTCAACGATTACATCCTCTTTTGGGTTTAACCCTGTCATTTCTAAATCCATCCAAGCCAACACAGATTTGATCATACGGGCTATGTGTCGGTTATTCACTAAGAAGTGCAAGTAAGGTCATATTTATGCTGAATATTCCAATTATTAGATTAATAGATGATGCAACTATCCCTATTTATGCAAAATCTGGTGATGCTGGCGCAGACTTGGTTGCTGCAGAGTCAGTAGTTTTAGACCCAGGTGGAGGGAGAGCTCTCATATCAACAGGAGTTGCAATAGCTATACCTAAAGGATTTGCCGGATTCGTTCAACCTAGAAGTGGTTTGGCACTTAAACATGGGATCACGTGCTTAAACACACCAGGCCTTATTGATTCTGGTTACCGCGGAGAGTTAAAAGTTTTACTTATTAATACTGATCCGAATGAGACCTTTGAGATCAACAAAGGCGAAAGAATAGCCCAGCTGGTAATTCAAAAAGTTGAAGAGTGTAATTTCCAAGAAGTTGAAGAATTGCCTGATTCAGAAAGAGGAGAAACTGGGTTTGGTTCTTCTGGTAGGTAAAAAGATTTGAAAATAACTTATCTTCCAACAATTTATCCGTTTTCTAAATCGGTTAGAGGTTCTGGTTCCAATTCTCGAATGAGAGACATCACCAGAGATGTTGTTTATAAAAAGCTCTGGAACTTTGATTTAGCAGAAGAAGTAAAAAAACTATTTGACGAAAAAGCTCTTGAATGGTCATCTACTCGAAATATTCCTGCTAGAGGAATCCCAGTTTTAGATGCTTTAGAACGAGGAGAAGTTTACGGGAAAAGGGTTGTAGACCTAGGAGCAGGTACAGGCTTGGCTACTCAAATATTAGTTAATAATTTTGAAAGTGTAGTTGCACTAGATATTTCAAAAGAAATGATCAAAAACTCCATCACACCAGAAACTCCACAAGTTTGCGCTGATAGTAATCGTCTTCCATTTGCTAGCAATTCGATTGATGTGTTTTTGATGATGAATATGATTCTTTTCCCAAATGAGATAGAGAGATGTTTAAAAGCCAAAGGTTTTTTGGTTTGGATTAGTAGTAGAGGTCCTGATACACCTATTTACCTTCCTCCAGAAGAAGTTATTGATTTAATGTCGGCTAATAGTGAAGTTAGTTGGTCTGGAGTTTCAGCTCATGCTCATGAGGGTTCGTGGCTAGTCGCAAGACGCTCAATTACCAGGTAGTGCTAATTATTCGTGAGTTGCCGTTGGCTCTTAGTTCAGCAGAAATTTTGTTTTCACTAGGTTGAAATTCAACTTCCACATATGGAGCATTTGCAGAAATTTCTTTTATTTCCTTTTGAAGCGAGACAGCCAATTCACCAATTAAAGCTGGATCAATTTTATGAATTCTCAGAATAGCGGCGAGAGCGACTCTAGAAATCTCTTCAATTTCGCACTCTGGTGAAAATTTGATAGTGGTGAAGGTTTTTTCAACATCACTCATTTAATAATTGTGTCACCAAATCAAGTATTTTGAGTTGCTGGGAAAGAATTTCTCTTCAGAGTGCATTTTTTATTTTTTGAAGTCAACATATGGAATGGCAGTAGTCGTTGATAAAGCAATCTGGCCTTACAAGGGTAAATTATGGGCCCACCTTGCCAGCGATAACAACTTGTCTGAATTGCATGATTTCGCTGGGCTATTAGGGCTTCGTCTTATGTCATTTCAAGGTGATCATTATGATGTTTCAAAAGAAGTTAGAGACCGGGCAATTGTTTTGGGAGCTATTGAAATAGATGGACGTGAACTTTTATCTCGCTTAAAGAAAGCAAAATTGAGATTATCCGCGTCTGAGCGTCCAGGAAAGTGGGAAGAAATTTGCTCTTTCCCACCAACAGGTACGCCACCTAATTTGAGTGAGGTTAAATTAAATAAGGTAGTTCCTGAATTAGAAAAATTAGTCCGAGTCAACTGGGAGTTCGTAGAGGTCACTATATTCCAAAGACGAAATGAAATGGCTTTAGTGCTTGAAGGTTCTAATGGTTTAATTATTGAAAGTGATTTCTTACGAAAATTTGACTGGCGCTTTACTGGCGGCAAACTTTTAGAGATTTTAATTTAATACGTGGGTTTATTGTGAAAAATAATTACTTTAATTTATTGATTTTATCCCTTTTTATATGGGGTTTTTCTTCCTGTGCCAGCAGTGAGAATACAGTTGAAATATTAGAAGAAGCTAAAAAAGTTAAAGAAGATACTCCAAAAGTTTCTAATGGTTGGATTCAGATAGGAAGTCAGAAATTTGAAATGGTTTTCACCTGTTACAAAACCCAGTTAGGAGAAGTAGCAGCTTTAGGAAATGGAGAAGATTCTCAAACAGGGGAGGTCACAGAAGCACTTATTCAAGCTTTTATTGGGAAACCATATGTAGTTTTGTTGAAAAATGGTTCAACAATGTTTGAAGCTTCATTAAATAAACCATTAGATCTTTCAGTTAACGGTTTAGAAATAACGGCTGGTGCTATTAGCTGGGAAAAGAATTTAGATTTGGATACTACATATGGTGAAGTTGCTGGTTTCGGATCCTTATTTGTTGATTGCGGACAATTCGAAAGCGATGTTCTTGAAGAAAGATTTAGTAACTAGCAGATTTCAGTCATTTCAACCCAAGGTAGTCTGCCCGACCACACTCTTTTTATAAGTCGACCATCACTTTTAAAAACAACTCGGAAGTTTTTGTCAGAAGGATCACTAGGTACATAAATAAGTAGTTTCTCTGAAGACTCAGGAAGTATTTTTGTTTCTATTTTTTCCCCAAATAGTTCATAAATTAAAGATTCTGTATCTCCGATGCCAGCTCCAGAACGTGTTCTTATCAATTCATTATCAATATCAACACGCTCTACAGTGCTTTCTACGATCCAGAATGTAATTCCTTTCGGACCTTCATCAGGAACCGCTAAAAAGCATTCACCTCTTGCTGTCACAGGGGAAAATCTCGTTCCAGCCGCTTTTTGCGCATTTTTTACCGTCATGCCGAAAGTAACGGTATCTAACCCAACAGTGCTTATAGATGATGAATAATCAAGACTGACCTTTCCTCCTATTTCTACAAAAGGAAGAGTTCCAATAGGAGACAATATTGTCGTAGTTGTGGTCGTAGTTGTGGTCGTAGTTGTGGTCGTAGTTGTGGTCGGTGCGGTTAGTTTCAGTTCCTTTGCCTTGTTGTCAGTGTCTATTGCTCCGAACCAGATAATCAAACTGACTAAAGCAGTTCCTAATAGAGCAAATAAAGTAAATCTCATATTAAGAGGTTAGAAGGAATCATTTAAATATTGGATTGTTAATCAAATCTTTAGCTTTCTTTAGAATCAGTCTTATTTAAACATGAACATATGGATAAGCGGCTAACCTAAATTTTGGGTCGCTAGCTCATCGGGTAGAGCAGGGGACTTTTAATCCCAAGGTGCCGGGTTCGAGCCCCGGGCGGCCTACATATAAAAAGGGCAGTTGATGTATCTGCATTTCAAATTACAGACAGTATGTACCAGTTATTTTTGAGCCCTTTAGTCAAATGGGTAAGAGAAAATATTTATGGACTTTTTTTAATAGGTTCTGTTGGAGTTATCGCTGAGACAATCAGTAATTTAAATGACCGTATAGCTTCTCCAGTAATTGCATTGGTTATTGGAGTTTTATTAGCAAATTTTGGAGTTTTGAGGTCGTGGTCAAAACCTTCTTTGGACTTAGCCTCTGGGCACATACTAAAGATAGGTATTTGTCTATTAGGTTTTCGACTTGCATTTTCAGAAATTACTGAAATTGGAAGTTCAACTGGGGTTCTAATAGTAGTTGCAGTTGTGGTAATTGTTTTTTTTGGTATTCAAAAAATCAGTACTATTTTTTCCCTAAATAAACCACTAGCACTTCTTATTGCTTCGGGATATTCGATCTGTGGATTGTCAGCAATTGCTGCCATGAAACCGTTAAGTCAAGCTGACGAAGAGGAAACTGGGTATGCAGTTGGTTTGGTGACTTTATTTGGTTCTATTGCTGTTCTAGTTTTTCCAATAGTTCAAGCAATTTTTGATTTTGATGAGAGTTTATTTGGTTGGTGGATTGGATTATCAGTTCACGACACGGGTCAAGTAGTTGCCACTGCCTCTGCTGTGGGCGAAGACGCTTTGGACTCTGCTGTACTAGTTAAAATGTGTCGAATTTTAATGCTGGCACCCTTACTTATGTTTGTATCTTTTAAACAAAAGAAACAGTCAAAAAATTCACAAAAATGGAAGTTACCAATACCCATTTTTATCCTTGGATTTATTGCGGCAGCAACAATAAGATCTTCTTCAGTTTTCTCTGAAAGTTTTATTGCAACAATTGGTGACATAAGAAATTTTCTTATAACAATGGCAATGTTTGGTTTAGGAGCGGGAATACGTCTTAGCGCATTAAAAAATCTTGGTCGCCAACCATTAGTGCTCGGATTTGTTTCTTGGATTGCTGTCTTAATTATTGCCGGTGCAGGGGTGTTAATTCAAAATCAAATATAAAAAATATTTATTTTAAAGAGGTAGATTTATTTGCTTTGCTTCCACAAATTCATACATTCCGAAACGACCTAATTCTCTGCCGTTGCCGGATTTTTTATACCCACCGAATGGTGCATCAGTGTTTAAAAATGAACCATTCATGTCAACTTCACCAGTTCTAAGCTTCTTAGCTACTTTCAAAGCTCTTTCATTATCTGAGCTCCAAACACCTCCCGATAACCCGTAATCAGAATCATTTGCTATTCGAATTGCATCTTCGTCGTCTTCATAGCCAATTATTGAAAGTACAGGACCAAAGATCTCTTCTTGGGCTATTGTCATTGAGTTTTCAACATTAGCGAAAACTGTTGGTTTAACAAAATAGCCGGAATCGAGTCCATCTGGTTTTCCTAAACCTCCAGTAACCAGTGCCGCACCTTCGTCGATGCCTGTTTTTATATAATTTTGAACCCGATCCCATTGAGCTTGAGAAACAAGAGGCCCTAGTTTGCTCGTCTCATCATCAGCAGGTCCAACAGTAAATCCGGCTGCTGCTTGAGCAGCTAGTTCTGCCGCTTCGTCCATTTTGCTAGAAGGAACGAGTAAACGCGTCAGTGCACTGCAAGTTTGCCCCGAGTTGAGAAAGCAAGCTCCTACTGCAGAAGGAATAGCTGCCGAAAGGTCTGCGTCATCAAGAATAATATTTGCAGATTTACCTCCAAGTTCTTGGTGCACGCGAGTTACGTTAGCTGCAGCTATTTCTGCTACTCGTGTACCGGCACGTGTAGAACCTGTAAAAGAGATCATGTCAACATCTGGATGGGCTGCAATAGCTTCTCCTACAACAGGTCCGACTCCTGAAACAAGATTAAAAACACCTTTTGGAAAGTTCAATTCGTGAATTATTTCAGCTAAAAGAAATGCATTTAACGGAGCAACTTCACTTGGTTTAAGAACCACTGTGCAACCCACAGCCATAGCTGGAGCTACTTTGGCCATGATTTGGTGCAGAGGGTAGTTCCAGGGAGTAATACAACCAACCACTCCAACAGCTTCTCGAGTTACCAGTGACCTTCCTATGGTTTCTTCGAATGGAAATTCTCTAGCCGTACCTGAAACGCTTGCAGTCGTAGCTGCTGGTAGCCCTGCCTGAATCATCATTGACATTTTTCCCGGCATGCCCACTTCTTGGGAGATCAGTTCTCCAATTTCAGCACTTTTTTCACCCAGTTTTGCGGCTAGGTTTTCTATGTAGGAAAGCCTTTCTTCTAGCGATGTTTCTGACCATCCTGGAAAAGCTTCTCTTGCTGCTTTAACGGCCAAATCAACATCTTCTTTTGTCCCAGCTGGTGTTGAGCCAATAATTTCCTCAGTTGAAGGGTTTATTACACTGATGCTTTCTACTCCGCTTGAAGCAACCCAATTTCCATCAACGTAAATTTCGCTTCGGTCATTCATGTTTTTCCTTTTTAATCAAAGATGAGAATAATCGTATTCACATCTGGTCGAATTTTTTATTCAGTAATTTGTTTCGCTAATGAAGATGGCGCTTTTATCAGATAACTGATATCGAGAAGGTCAGTTAGCTGTTCTGTTGTGGCATCTGTCAGCCTTACTAGAAGATTGTCATAACCGTCATAATGAGGAGTGGTGAAGAGTATTCCATCGTATTTTTCGATGAGTGTTTCTTTTTCTTCTAGTTCGCAGAAAATTACCAACACTTCAGTATCAGTAATTTCATCGCGTTCATATTCACGTTCGCTCCAGATCCTACAGAAGGCCTTACCTTTAACTTTCAGCCCAGCTGTTCCATAGAAAGTTGTCTCTTCCACTTCTGGAAGGCCCATTCCTATTTTCCAAACATCGTTAAAAGTGGCCATTGGTTCCTCTCAAGCATTAAGTACAAAAGTTCTCTCATTTATTTTCGCAGCATTGAAGCGAAAAAAGAACCTAAAAGGTTTCACTATAAAATTTTGTTTGCTTAAGAATGTTTTTTCATGTACCAAGTTGTAATAGAAAAAAGTAACAAAAAACAAAAAATGAAAAAAGTTGAACTACCAAGCATAGACATTTCCGCATTGACTACTAACGACACTCGTAAACGAACAGTTGCAGATGAACTGATTGAAGCTTTTGAAGAAATCGGTTTTGCTGTATTAGTTGGTCATGGAATAGAAAAGAAACGTTTATCTGAAATGCGAGAATTATTAATTAATGTCTTTAGTATCCCAGATTCTGTTAAAGAAGAATTATCAATTTCGCGAAGTAATTATCGCGGTTATATACCATTCGGATTTTTCTCCCCGAATGAAAAAAAAATCTTTGAAAAAACAAAAAATGATCTTTACGAAGGTTTCAAGCTTCATTGGGAATGCCCCAAGGAACATCCTGTAAAAAATGAATGCAAACTTTATGGTTCAAATAAATGGGTCAAAGAAGTCGAGAATATGGAAGAAACCCTTCTTTCATACTGGGAAGATTGTGATCTTTTAACATCGATACTTCTTTCACATTTGGCAATTGCACTAGGAGTAAAACCCGACATCCTTCTAGATTTTTTTAATGAACCATTGACTAACATGACTTTGCTTCATTACCCGGTTTCAAGTACTGAATCTCAAAGGTCAGGAATTCACCCGCATAAAGACATAAGTGCAATAACCATTCTTCATCCAGACCCTTTAGGAGGACTTGAAATTCAAACAAGAAAAGGTGAATGGTTAGAAATTTTCTGCCCCCCGGATGCACTTTTGGTAAACATAGGTGACTTGATGGAGGTATGGTCCGGTGGCCGTTTTATTTCTACACCACACCGTGTTTTGAATCGCAATCAGGCATCTCGGTACAGTGCCCCGTATTTTTCTGTTCCTCGTTATTCAACCTTAGTTAAAAGCTTGGTCGAACATGAAAATAATTTTAAGCCGAGAGAAATCCTGGTAGGTGAAGTTTCAGCTGAAGTATGGCGAACAAACTGGCCTGATCAGATTTCTTTGCAATCCAGCTATCAATTGGGGTCAATCAACTAGTTTGATCTATCAGCTTTCTGATCTCCGGGTAGATCTCCTGAGGTAGTTTTAATTTCTTCATCAAGATGATGATAATCGGAAGCTAAGTTACTAAAAATATTCAACACAGTTTTAAGACCAGTTGGAGGATCTAAAACCCCGGCGGTTATTGCTCTTGATTCAGTTCTTCCTCTGTCTTCCCAAAAAAGGCTTGATCCACAATTAGAGCAGAATCCATATTTTACTTCTTTAGTTCTTTCCCACCAGGTAAGAGTTGAGTCAGATTCGAAAAAAAAGTTTTTGATTTGAGCAGATGTACCTGCCATGAAGTGGCCTGTCCAGCGGCGACATGGATCACAATGACAATTGACTATGTCTCTTAGTTCGCCTGTTATTTGGAAACGAACGCTACCGCAGGCGCAACTCCCAGTTGTTATATTTCCGGCGGGCTGATTTGAATATTTTCTTTTATTCATGACTCCTCCGTGAATAATTTGAAATTAGATTTATGTTTTTAGGTTCTCGGGTTTTCTTACCATTGAGCAAGGTGCCGATTGGGGTGTATCTGACGAACAACCGGTACGAAGCTAATAAAAGCGGACTTACTGAAACGCAGATAAGCAAAAATTTTAGAAATGAAAAAATCTCCCAGTCTCTAAATAGCCATTGGGCCGCTATAACAAGTGGTAAATGCGCGATATACATCCAATAAGACGCATCAGACAAATAACGCACACTGTTTTTCTCATTGATAAAAAGTTTTCTAAAAAGTCCTATGAGACCAATGGACATTCCCCAGGCATAAAGAATTTGTAAAAGTGAAGCAGTAAACCAAGAATCCCCTTCGAAAGTTTCCCCTAAACCTGCAGGCAAAAGACCTAAAACACTTACTGGAAGGAGCACGTACCATCTCTTTCCCAAGTGATCAATTAATGGTTCAGATTCTTTTGTTCTTATATCAAAAGCTATTGAACCGAAAGTAAAGAAAATACCGTAGTAAACAAGAAGGTGAGCCGGTGGAAAAAATTCTGTGAAAGTATCAGGACCAAAGGAGGGATAGTTTCCGTTGTCTCCCATTTTTAATTGTGTAAGAAGAGAAGCAGGTATCAGGAGCCAAATAAGGTGACGTTTAAAGTCAGGCGTATTCTTTATAAGTGTTCTGCTCGTTCGTAGAAAAATTGAAACTATGCAGAAACCCGAAACCATCCAACACAAGAACCACAAGAACCACAAATGATGGAATTGGTTCAACCAAGATTCTATTTCTTTCTTTGATTCATTAAGTTCGTTCCCAGCCCAGTTAAACCAAAAAAGATTATCCCAACTCTGGCCTAATTCTCGTACATCTTTAGCACCAAAATTGACAAGAACTTCAGCACTTTTGGTGCTACCTGCAAAAATAGCTAGAACCAGAGGCGTCTCGTCTTTAACATTAAGCAGATCTGGTTCTGCACCTGCCTCAAGAAGTACTTTGATTATTTCATGGTTACCCAAAAGAGCTGCTAGGTGAAGAGGCGTGTTGGCTTCATCACCGCGAACATTTATGTCACCCCCCATTGAAATGAAGGTTTCGACCCCTTTCACGTTCCCTGCAAAGATAGGCGTCCAAATATCTTCAATATTTTGTGTTTTTTCATATTCTGATAATGCCGCTTCTTCACTAACCCAGTTCATTAAAGGGATTATTGTGACAAAGCAAATCAATAGTGGAAGAAAAATTCTTTTAAATCTATGCCAAACCAGTTGATTTAAACCGCGTTTTTTCCAGACCATCGATGTGAAAAACCCGCTAAGAAGAAAAAAAAGTTGCATACGAAAGCCATGAATACCAAATACAAGCCACCAGAAAAACTCACTACCAGCACGAATGTCATCAACTGACCAAACACCACCCAGAAAAGACATAGCTGCATGAAGCACGATCCCAAGGAGCATGGCAAAACCCCTTAATGCATCAAGGTCGTGCCACCTTTTAGATAAAGTTTCTTCTGTCACTCAAAAGACTTTAGGTTTCTGCAATTTAATTAGATAAGACGTCAAGTACAGATTTCCAGCCTTTGTCTTTTTCATTGTTGCGATAAAATTCGCAATAACCACATTCTGTGCATGCTACAAAACCGAATTTCTGGTTTTGCAGATTAAAATATCGTGACATGCCACTACCTGTTGTGCGTATTTCGCCAGTTTCAGCTTGCAGATTTCCACATTTTTGACACTTAAAACTATTGATAGCAATCCCCTTTTTTGATTTCAATTAAAACCTTAAACCAATTTCGTTTTTAATTCGGGAATTAGTGAATTTTAGACTCCGGACTGTTTTAGAGCATTTTTTTAAGTTAAAATAGAAATAACTTAAAATTAAAATTTTCTAAGGAAAAAAATGGTAACACTTACAGAAGAAGCACAAAAAAAAGTTAGTGAATTGTTGTCCCAAGAAACTGAAGATATGGCTTTGCGTGTCGCCGTGCGGCCAGGTGGGTGTTCTGGCTTTAGTTATGAGATGTATTTTGATACTGATAAAGCAGAAGATGATATTGAAAAACTTTTTGATGAAGTTCGTGTAGTAGTTGACTCATCGAGTGCGGAACTATTGACAGGGGCAACTCTCGATTTTAAAGATGGTCTTAACGGAGCCGGCTTCGCAATTGATAATCCAAATGCTCAAAAATCATGTGGATGCGGTAAATCTTTTTCTTGATTTATTTTTAAAGTACAGTCGATAATGCCGCTGATACCTCTTCGGTATCCATCGCAAAGTGGAGAATGCCTGTAACAACATTTTCGCTGTTCGCAACAATCAAGCTTGGTTCAAAGGTAAGACCAAAAGCCTCTACAACGGGTGTAACTGAAAAGTTTTGATTTTCAGGTTCCTTAAACACTTCAGCATGAATTATTGACAGCTTTTCTCCTAACAATTCTGATTGTTTAACAAGGATGTCTAGAGCAGGTCCGCAAACATCTGTTTGACAGAATTGAGGTGCAGAGATGAGTAATGCCGTGGGAGTGGGTTTAGACAGAGACTCATCGAGACTTTCTTTGTGGAGGATGCAAGGACCTGAGGATTTAGTGCAAATAGGATTTATTTGTAAATTATTTTGCATTGTTGGTGTCTGAAGAGATGGCATTTTTTGACCAATCTGAATTAATTTAATATCTGATGGTTGAGCGACAAGCAGTCGATGGTGACCAATTAAGCCTTCGCCTTCAACTTTATATTCACCAGATCTAGGAGGGTTAAAAATTAGAGGAAAATATGGAATTACTCCACGCTCACCATGTCGGCTAACTTTCCCCTCAAAAATTGTTTCTTCAGAGCTGATCTCTTTTACATGTAAGTTAATTGAATCTGGGGCTCCCTCAGATAGAGGCCATCCTTCTTCGTTTATTAGTACGTAAGGCGCACGCTGGGGAGAACCGCTTGTGAAAACTGTTGGTGCTTGAAAACCATCTGCGAAACGTGCTCCAAGCGACAGCGATTTTGAATCTTCTTTATTCCCACAGTTTGTAAGTATCAATCCTCCTGTAAACCCAGCTATGCCGACTAGCGCATGACGACGGGATAGAAGAAACTTATTTGTAATCACAATTAGAGATTACTAGTTAGTTGTTTTAACAACTTACGTAGAACGATCCTTTTATGAAAGATCAGAAAGAATTATCAGTCAAAGTTGAATTCGTTAATGGTTATGATGCGGTAGCTACCGCATCAACATGGATAAACAAAGACACTTTGCCTGAATAGCCCATATGGCAGTAAAAGTGTAATTATAATTTTTAAGTTAAGGAGAAAATATGAGCAAGCCTGTAGGTCCCTATACTCCAGCATTTCACGCAGGGGATTTTTTAATGATTAGTGGTCAAATAGGACACGTTGATGGACTTATTGTTGAAGGTGGTCTTGAAGCCGAAGCGTCTAAAGCATTAGACAATCTAAAAAAATTACTTGAAGCTGAAGGAGTTTCTCTTAATCAAGTTGTGAAGACAACAGTTTTTCTAACTGATATGGATGACTATGTTCGAATGAATGAAATTTATTGTTCTGTATTCGATGAACACAGACCCGCACGTTCTGCTGTGGCTGTGGCTGCTTTACCTTTAGGTGCATGCATAGAGATTGAGGCAATTGTTTACAAAAGTTAAGTGTGCTTTCTTTTATCTTTTCTAATTACGTACATGCATAAGTGCTTTTATGGTGGCAGAATGCACCTATGGGTGGAGCCGTGATTATGATTATCTTGCTTGTTGTAGTTATGCCTGTTGCAATTTTGTTGAGTGGGGCTTTGGCAGCGGCTTTAATCGGTGGATTAATTAAAAAAGATGTTGATAAAACTCATAAAGAATCTGAATTGTTTGGATTGAGCGAATCTAATCCTTGGTCTCAAGAAAAAGCCTCTGATTAAGTTAAGAACCCCAACGAGATTGACCAAATCTGTAACCTACAGATCTCACTGTTGAGATCAGATTGGCGTGTTCTTCGCCTAGTTTCGCTCTTAGACGCCTTATGTGAACGTCTACTGTTCTGCCTCCACCGTAATAGTCGTAACCCCAGACTTCACTAAGAAGCGTTTCTCTAGTGAATACTTTTCCAGGTCGTGTTGCTAAAAAGCGTAGTAATTCATATTCCATATATGTCAGATCTAAAGGCGAATCATCGATAGTTGCTTGATATGTTTCGATATTTAAAACAAGCGAGCCATATTTGACAAGCTCAGGTTGCAGTCCCTTACCAAATTTGAAGAAAAGATTATTCAACCTTGCTTCTAACTCTTCGGGGTAAAAGGGTGTTATACAGAAATCGTCAAAAAGATTTTCGTTTATTTCGAATTTACTTATTTGCCCTTTACTAATTAGAAGAAGAATTGGGACTAAAGGGTTTTCCGTTTGTCTTAGCTCTTTGCAAAGTGCAAGCGCTCCTTCCGGATCGGAGTCTGCAACAATAACTCCACCCCCCCAGCCTGTGTCTGGTTGGTCCTCGATAGCAGAATTAGAATTGTTAATTGCTTTCCAAACCCAACTATTTTGATCAAGACATTGCGATAATTCGGGTGGTGGCGGTGCTGGAAAGACTAGGAGTGTTTCAATCATTTAAACTTCTCATTACCAATTAGGAAGGTATTGTTCGATTTCAAAAGGTGTTACTTGTCGTTGATACTCGTTCCACTCTCTTCGCTTATTTCTGAGGAACCATTCAAAGATATGGTCTCCAAGTGCTTCTCTTACCAAATCCGATTCTTCCATTTCATCTAAAGCTTCAGAAAGATTTGCTGGCAAGCTAGCGACGCCTAGTGCTTTTTGTTCTGCTCGACTCATGTCGTAAAGATTTGTTGTTGCTTCGGGAGGTAGTTCATAATTCTCTTTAATCCCTTTCAAACCAGCTGAAAGCATTACAGAAAATGCGAGATAGGGATTACATGAAGGGTCTAATGCCCTGTATTCAATTCTTGCTGAATCTGGTTTGTCTTGCTTGTGAATAGGTATTCGAACAAGTGATGATCTATTATTGCGTGCCCAAGAGACATAGCGTGGAGCCTCGTAGCCCTCATTAATTCTTTTATATGAATTAACTAATTGGTTTGTTATCGCTGTTATTTCGCGAGCGTGATAGAGAAGACCTGCTACAAATGATTGTCCGGTTGCGGAAAGACTTCCTGATGGATCATGGAAAACATTTTTTCCCTCACTGAACAGTGAAAGGTGTGTGTGCATGCCAGAACCTTGTACACCGTTAAGAGGTTTAGGCATAAAAGTTGCGTATACGCCTCGGTCCATTGCGATTTTTTTAACAGCTAATCGCAGAGTCATAACAGAGTCAGCCATTGTCAAAGCATCTGTGTATTGCAAATCTATTTCATGTTGGCTGGGGCCGTCTTCATGAAAAGAATATTCAACCGGTATGGAAAGAGCTTCAAGCATATGAAGTGTGTGTCTTCGAAGGTCCGAAGCTACGTCCATTGTTGTTAAGTCAAAATATGAAGCTTGATCTAGTGGTACTGGCTGTATGCCATTTTCTTGTTCAGCAAAGTAGAAAAATTCAACTTCAGGAGCACAAAACATTTCGTATCCGTCGTCTCGAGCTAAATCGATATTTCTTCGTAAAACTTGTCTTGGGTCACCGGCGAAGGGTGTCCCATCAAGGTTTGTGATGTCACAAAACATGGTTCCTGAAGCTTCATCGTCGGCTACCCATGGAAGCAATTCAAAAGTAGACGGATCAGGCCTAGCTAGTACATCACTTTCTTGGATTCTGCTAAAACCATCAATTGCTGAACCATCGAATTGAAGACCTTCTTCAAAAACTGTTTCTAGCTCAGCAGGTGATATCGCAACTGATTTGTGACGACCTAGAACGTCAGTAAACCAAAGGCGTATTAGCCTTACCCCACGTTCCTCTACAGTGCGAAAAACGTAGTCGAACTGTGCATGATTACGATTTTCTTGAATTTTGTTCATCACCAATGATTATCTAAAATTTGTCTAAGGACAACCTGTTTTTTTACGTTAATAATTTGTTAACAAATAACTAATGGCTTTGAAACTTATTCCTGCGGTGTAAAAATGTTGTAATCACTTATCTAGTAAGAATTTTTATATTGAAAATTGGAGAAAATTATGTCAATAAGAGCTGAATATATTTGGATCGACGGCACTGTTCCTTTGCCGTATATGCGTTCTAAAACAAAGATAGTTGATGACTCTAGTGACCTACCGATTTGGGGTTTTGATGGCTCAAGTACTAATCAGGCGCCAGGCGACAATTCTGATTGTGTGCTTAAACCAGTTTTTTCTTGTCCTGATCCAATTAGAGGCGGTGATGACATTCTTGTTTTGTGTGAGGTTCTACTTCCAGATGGAGAAATGACTCCACATGCCACTAATACTCGTGCCGCTTGTGTAGAAGTTTTTGAAAAATATAAGGATCAAGAGCCTCTATTTGGTATCGAGCAGGAATACACCTTTTTTATGGAGGGAAGGCCTTTAGGTTGGCCTGTTGAAGGTTATCCAGCCCCACAGGGACCTTATTATTGCGGTGTCGGCTCAATTGAAATTGCGGGTCGAGATATTGTTGAAGCGCACACCAAAGCTTGCATGGATGCTGGATTAGCTATTTCTGGTACAAATGCAGAAGTCATGCTTGGACAGTGGGAATTTCAGATTGGACCAGTCGATACAGTAGCTGTTGCGGATCAAATTTGGATGGCTCGTTATCTTCTCTATCGTATTGCTGAAGATTTTGGAGTTGATGCTTCGGTAGCTGCAAAACCGATCCAGGGTGATTGGAATGGAGCTGGGGCGCATACAAATTTTTCAACGCATGCTATGCGTGAAAATTATGAAGCAATTATCACTGCTTGTGAGTCATTGGGAGCCGAAGGAAAACCAGCTGAACATATTGCTGGGTATGGAATTGGTTCTGAAGAGAGATTAACTGGCGAACATGAAACCCAACGATTTGACCAATTCAGCTATGGGGTGTCCGATCGCGGTGCTTCTATTCGTATTCCGTGGCAAGTACACCTAGATCAAAAAGGATATATAGAAGATCGACGACCAAATGCGAATATGGATCCTTACGTCGTAGCAAGATTAATTACAAATACTTGCTGTTCAGCTTTGGCTTAATTAAAACATTTTAAAAAATCGGTGATATAAACAGTTTATGCGTATTGCTGCTATTCAGGATTCACCAGTTTTTCTTGATCGTTCAGCGACTCTAAACATTGTTCAGAAATGGATAATTGAAGCCGGTGAAGGTGGCGCGAACTTAATTGCCTTTCCTGAAGTGTTTGTATCTGGTTATCCCGTCTGGATTGATTTAACTGACGCTTCTGCTTGGGAGAAGAAAACCCAACAAGAGGCTTTTGCGTATTATCTTGACCAGTCTGTAGAAATTAATGGCTCTGAGTTCGCTGGAGTTATTGAAGCGGTGCGTGAAGCTAATGCTTTTACTTATGTTGGCGTAGTAGAAAGAGCGGCTTCGGGTGGATCCATTTACTGTTCCTTAGTAGCCATCGACCCAAGAGACGGTATTGTTGGTGTCCATCGTAAGCTCAAGCCCACCTACGGAGAACGCTTGGTTTGGGCAGATGGAGATGGGGCCGGTTTAATTGCTCATGAACATGAAGGTGTAAGACTGACCGGTCTTAATTGTTGGGAGAATTGGATGCCCTTGGCTCGCACTGCAATGTATAGCACTGGTGCTCAAATTCATGTGGCTGCTTGGCCGGGTTCGGTTGGACTTACCGAAGATGTCACTAGGTTCATAGCTAAGGAAGGGCGTTTATTTGTGGTTAGTGTCGCCGCTATTTATGACTCAGGGATGATTCCAGATGACTTTCCTTTAAAGGATCAGTTGTTAAAAAGCGAACAATACCATAATGGTGGTACTTGTATAGCTGGGCCAGATGGACGATGGGTCGTCGAACCCATCAGCGACAAGAAGGGAATCATTTGGGCTGATTTAGATCTTAGTGAGATAGCTAGACAAAGGCAGAACTTCGACCCCACTGGACATTACAGCAGACCTGATGTGTTAAGTCTTACTGTTGATAAGACTCGTCTTGCTCCATAACTTTTACTTAGTATTAAAACAGTTGAAAGGTTTTTGTTTCAGCGTGCATATATAGATAAGCCCACAAAATTGGTTTAGTTTT
>MDSV01110364.1_pt1 | contig 31122 bp, 31 predicted proteins | sample 810851 | NCBI WGS metagenome assembly MDSV01 (sample SAMN05326640, study PRJNA326480) | marine metagenome | isolation source: seawater | place: Atlantic Ocean: North East | collected 2012 | reverse complement strand
TAATATTTTTATTCTTAATACCCTTTGAATTTGATCTTGCACCTATTAAAGCTAAAATTTTCATTATTTAAATTTAATATCTTTTTTAAACGTTGTAGGAAGTCCACTTTTATCCAAAATGCCATATAGTTTTTCAACTCTTACCCTGTCATTAAAATGAGGAGTTGAAGCTTCAATAATTGTACAGTTAGTGATTGCTTCTTCTTGATGAACTAGACCTGGAGGAAAATGGAAGGTGTTTCCTGCCTTTAATAGCTTTTTCTTTAAATTTTTTTGGCCATTATCGTACCTTAATAGCATTTTTCCTTTAATTATATAGCCACATTCATTTTTTTTTCTGTGATATTGAAGACCACCTTTTTTTCCTTTCTTAATAGTTATTTTTTTAAGAGTTAATACTTTTGGAATATGAACCAATAACTCTTCAGTTCCCCAATTTCTTGGCCCTATTTTTTTACTTGAAGGAAATATTTTTTTATTATCTTTTTTTTTTTTCATCTAAATAACTAAGTTTAACAATTTCTTCTTTTTTAATTGATTTTTTCAAAACTTTTCCTAATATTTTATCAATCTTATAAGGGGGCAAACCACCTCCAGGAGATTTAAATTCGATATCATTTTTTTTTAAAATTGAACCTTTTTTTAAGTTACTTTTAGCAACAATTGATTTTGTCATTTTAAAAAGAGGTTTGATTTCACAAGCTAATTGTTTTTTTTCAAAACTTCCAAGCATTTTAGGAATTCTTGCCAAATTTCTAGCTAGCTTTGAGAGACCTTGGGGCTCTAAAGAAAAAGCATGATCAGTTCCTTTCAGAGATCTATTAATTGTAAAATGTTTTTCAAAAACTCTAGCTCCTAACATATAAGCTGTTTGAGCTGCATCAATTCCATTTTCATGATCTGAAAGTCCAATAATGTTTTCTGGAAATTCATTTAAATAAGTTTTGATAACATTTAAATTCATGTTTTCAATACTTACAGGATATGAGGCAGTACAATGTAAAATCATTAAATCATCATTAAATTTACATATATTATCTCTTGCTCTCTTAACATCATCTAGCGTTCCTCCTCCAGTACTTAAAAAAATTGGTTTTTTTAATTTGGCTATTTCTTCTTGCAAGGGAGTGTTTATTAGATCAGCCGAAGCAATTTTGTATGCTGGCATTTCTAACTTAGCTAAAAATTCAACACTTTTAAAATCAAAAGGAGTTGCAAAAAAATCTATTTTTATTTCTTTTGCATAAGAAATTAATTCTTCATATTCTCTTTTACCAAATTCTAATGCCTCTCTATGAAGACCATAAGTTTTTGCATAGCTATTTTCATGATCATAAGGTGAATTATAAAATTTTTTTGTATATAAAGATTTATTATCTCTTTTTTGTAATTTAACTGCATTAGCACCAGATATTTTTGCTTGTTTAAAAAGTTCAAAAGCCGCCTCCAGCTTACCTTGATGGTTATGTCCTATTTCTGCTATCAAATAATGTTTATCTTTGTTTATTATCATATTACACAAATCTTTCTAAAAAATTCTCTGTATTAATAAATTTCCAATTTACATCTCTATTAAGATTATTTTTATCAATATATTTATAAATTTTTTCTCTATTTTTCTTTTTTTTTATAATCAAATTTTTTTTTGTTAGTAAATAATCTGTTTTTTTCATATTATTTGGAAATCCCGAAAAGCCTTCTTTTGGTAAAATTAATTTTTCATTAAAATATTTTGTGAATAATTTTTTTAACAGGGGTTTTTGAATCATTTTTTTATCAGGATTATCAAAATTAATTTTGTACTTTAGTGGTAAATTAATCAAAATTTTTAATATCGGCTTTTGAATGTATACATTTCTAGGCTCTATAGAATAATTACAGGCAATTAGATCATTTGATCTATTTGCAACATTTCTTGACTGGATAAAATAATCAGTAAATAAGGATGATTGAATATTTCTTTCCTTTAAATTTAAAAAAGAATATTTGGAAAATACTGATTTCCAGTACTTTTCAAGCTTTTTTTTATATTCTCCAACTTTATGATTATCAAAATTTATTCCCAGGTTTTTAATACTGGAGTAAGGCGATTGATTATATTTATAATTAAATATATTTTTGTATAAATCATGGTATAGCTGTTGACCACCAAGTAATTCATCACAACCATCAGCTGAGAAAAAAACTTTACATTTATTTTTTTTAAAAACTTCAGAAGTTTGTACTCTTCCAACTAAATCATGAGTTTGTAGTGGGCTTGATACAATATCGTAACAATTTTTAATCTTTTTAGAATAAATATTTTTATTAGACTTAAGAATATTTATCTTTGGAAATAAATAATTGTTAAATTGTGGGATATGTTTAATTATTTTATCCTTTCCATGATGATTTACTACTAGATTCATTTTAGCTTTTTTAATTTTAGAAATCATGGCTGCTTGTAGTGTTGAATCAATTCCTCCAGATGCTATACACCCGAAATTTTTATTAGGTATCATAATTTTTAGCTGTTTAATTAAAGCTTTCTCAAAATAATTTATCATTTCATTTTCACTTAGTTTGTTAAAAAAATTATATTTTTTTTTTGAAATCCAATTAATAGGATTGTCATATTCCTTTATTTCAATTTTTTTATTTATTAAAGAGTAGTTGCCAATAATTCCATTTGGAAAAAGTTTTATTCCATTAAAACACGTTTCTTCTAATGGCATGTAATGTCGAGAGTAAAAATAATTTTTTAATGTTTTGAAGTTTAATTTATAAACTTTTAAATATTTCAATATACTACTAATAGTTGAAGAAATTATGAAAAAATTTTTATTTTCATAGTAATATAAATTTTTCTCTCCCTGAGGATCATTTGCAATTAAAATATTTTTTTTTTTGATATCATATATTACATAAGCATACATTCCATTTAGTTTATTAATTACATTTTTAGTACTATAATTTTCATGCAAATTAATTAAAAGCTCAGTATCACTTAATTTATTAGCTCGTGTCTTGAAACTATTAAATTTTTTATTTAAGTCTAAGTAATTATAAATTTCACCATTGAAAGAGATTGCTAAATTTTTATTTTTTGATCTAATTAATTTTTTATTATTATTTAATTTTCCTGTAATCGATAGCACTGTATTAGAGATGAATAATTTATCATTTAAAAAGAATTCACTTTTGAAAGAATCAGGACCTCTATTAAATAAATCTTTTGCAGCTAACAAACATCTATTTTTTTCTAATTTTATATTATTTTTTGAGTTAACTAAAAAAATACCGCACATTATTTATTCTTTTTAATTTCTTTTTTTAATTCTTCGTATTCTGCCATCTTTCTTTTCATAAAATTAATTGTAATTTTTGTTTTTTCAGAAATTCCTTTTGGAGTTAAAATATATGCATATCTAAATTTATTTTTACTTTTACTGAAATTTGTTATCTTAACTAATCCTTTATTTTTTAATGCTCTTAAACAGTAATTAATTTTACCCAAACTAAGATTAAGTTCATTAGCCAATTCTCTTTGTGAGAGGTTGGGGTTTGAATTTATCTTTCTTAAAAGATTAAATTGATCTTGATCGTCTTTCATATATGTTCAATATATGAACATACTGTTCAAATAATGAACAGTAAAGAACAAAATTAAAGTATTATTTGTTAAATTCTCTAAAAATAGCTATATATTCATAAAATATCACAAAATAATGTATTTTAAAAAACTTAAACAATCGGATATTGGAACCTTAAATAGATTACCCAAGTTTACAAAATTAAAAAGAAAAGGAGAGGGGGGATTTAGAATTAAACAAAAAAAAGTAAAAAAAAATCCATTAGTCTCGATAATTACCGTTACACTCAATAGTGAAAGGTATCTTGAGGATACATTAGAGAGCATTCAAAAGCAAACAATGAAAAATTATGAGCATATAATAATTGATGGAGGATCTAAAGATAGTACGTTAGATATTATCAAGAAACATTCAAAGAAAATTTCTTACTGGGTTAGTGAGTCTGACAAAGGTATATACGATGCCTTTAACAAAGGTTTACTTCTTGCTAAAGGTAAATATATAGGCTTTGTTAATTCAGACGATTTATTAACAAAAAAATCATTACATATTTTGTCAAAATATATAAAAAAAAATCCAAAACTAGATTTTTTTTTCGGGTCAGTAAAAAAGCACTGGGGCGTATTACATGGATTTAAACCGTGGAAAATTTTTTTTTCTTTAAGTTTTTATACAAGCCATTCAACAGGATTTTATATTAAAAAAGATTCAGCCCAAAAATTAGGATTCTATAATCTAAATTATAGGTATTTATCTGATTTTGATTATTTATATAGAATGATTGTAGGTATGAAAATGAAAGGTATGGCAACAAAAAAAAAAGAACTTTTTGGTTATTTTAGAAGAGGAGGATTTTCAAGTAATGTTAAATTTAAAGATCATTTATTTGAAGATTATAATATAAGAATAAATAATAAACAGAATAAGCTTTTTGTGATTTTTATAACAATTTATAAAATTATTAAAAACTTTCATAGATTACGATGAAAAAAATTTTAATTACAGGTTGTGTAGGATTTGTGGGTTTTAGTTTAGCTAAAAGATTATTAGAAAAAAAAAATATTATTTTTGGAATAGATAATATTGATAATTATTATTCAAAAAAATTAAAATATTTAAGATTAGATGTTCTAAAGAAAAAAAAAAATTTTCATTTTTATAAAGTAGATCTTAAAAAAAAAAAATTACTTAAAAAAAAAATTGGAAAAATAAAATTTGATTATATTTTTCATTTTGCAGCTCAAGCTGGAGTAAGATACTCAATAATTAATCCTAAAAAATATATAGATTCAAATATTAAAGGTACAAATAATTTACTTGATATAATAAAAGATATAAGACCAAAAAAAATTTTTATTGCTTCTTCAAGTTCAGTTTATGGGAATGTTTCAAGATTTCCCGTAAAAGAAAATTTTAGATTGAATCCAATTAATCTTTATGCAGAAACTAAATATATTAATGAAATAACAGCAAATTATTATTCAAAGATTTTTAATTTAAAAATTTATGTTTTAAGATTTTTTACATTGTATGGAAAATGGGGTAGACCAGATATGTTTTTATTTAAATTATTAAAAAGTATCTATAAAAAGGAAAAATTTTATCTTAATAATTATGGAAACCATTCAAGAGATTTCACTCATATAGATGATGCTGTTAATATTGTAATTAGATTAATGAATGTAAAAGAAAAAAATAAATTTAACGTTTTTAATATTAGTTCAAATAATCCAATAAATTTAAAAAAGATAATACAATTGTTTAAAGATAAATATAAAGATTTAGATATTACATTGACAAAAAAAAATAAATTAGATGTTAAAAAAACCCATGGATGTAATAGAAAAGTCTTAAATTTAACAAAATATCGAAAGAAAAATTTTGCTAAATTAAGCAACAAGTTGGAGAGTATAATTACTTGGTATACTAAAAATAAAATTTATAAAATAACTTAATTAATTGTGTTCTAAAATGAACTATTCTTTTAAATGTAGATTTTGTAAAAATAAAAATAGTCAAAGCTTATTTTCACTTGGAAAAATTAGCTATACTGGAAAGTTTCCTGACTCAATTGAAAAAGAAATTCCTAAAAGTAAAATAGAACTTGTAATTTGTAGTAAATGTAAATTAGTTCAATTAAAAAATTCTTTTAATTCTAAATATTTATATGCAGATGACTATGGTTATAAAACCGGTTTAAATCAAACCATGAAGAATCATATGAAGAATATAGTTAATTTATTTAAACAAAAAATAAAACTAAATGATAAAGATTTTATTTTAGATATAGCAAGTAATGATGGAACACTTTTAAATTTATATAATAAAAAATTAACCAGAGTAGGAGTTGATCCAATAATAAAAAAGTATAAAGTAAATTATAAAAATATAAACTTTGCAATTTCTGATTTTTTTTCAGCTCAAAAAATAAAAAAATATTGTAAGAATAATAAATTTAAGATTATAACAGCCTTATCAGTATTTTATGATTTACCTGACCCAAATAAATTTTTAAAAGATATTAAAAATATTTTACATAAAGATGGATTATTCCTTTTAGAGCATGCAGATTTAGCATCTATTATAAAGCTCAACATGTTTGATACAATATGTCATGAACACTTAGAATACTATTCAACGACAATTATAAATAAAATGTTGATTCATAATAATCTTAAACTAATTGATGTTTTTTCAAATGATATAAACGGTGGCAGTATGCAATACCTTATATCTCATAAGGAATCTAATTATAAAACAAATTCTAAGAAAATAAATAAGTATTTGTTAATTGATAAAAAACTTAAATTAGAACATGTAAGTACATATAAAAAATTTTTTAAAAAAATAAAAAAGTTAAAAAAAGAATTATTATTTTTAATAAAAAATCTAATCAAAAAAAATAAAATAATTCATGGTTGTGGTGCATCAACAAAAGGAAATGTTTTACTTCAATTTTATGGTTTAACAAAAAAAGAAATTAGTTTAATAGCTGATAGAAATGAAGCAAAAAATGGGTCATTTACTCCTGGTACTAAAATCCCAATTGTTTCTGAATCAGAGTCAAGAAAAGAAGGACCAGATTTTTATTTAGTTCTACCATGGCATTTTAAAAAGGAGATTCTTAAAAGAGAAAAAAAAATTATAAAAAAGGGTACTAAATTTATTTTTCCATTACCTAGTGTAAAAGTGTTATGATAGGCTAAATTTTTTCATCCCAGTTTGATTTCAAATATTTCAATTCATTAAAAATATTCTCATATTTATTGGCAAGTTTTTCTTCTGAACATTTCTCGTTATAATATTTATTCGCTAAATCAATTTTTTTTAAAGCTTCTGTTTTATTATTTAGAATTTCATTATATTTGTCGAAAATATCTTTTGGTATCATAATGTCTGTTTCATAAACAAATTCTTTCAGTGACTCATCTAAAAGGTCTTTTGTAAATATTATATTTTTTCTAAAATAAAACGACTCATATAAAGGCAAAGTAGAATGGCCTACATATGTTGGGCTAATTATAGCGAAACAATTTAGATATAGTGAAATTAATTCAAGGTTATCAACGTAATTAAAAATTTTGAAATAATCTTCTAAATTTTCTTTAGCAATATTTTTTTTTATAAAATTTAAATTACCTTTATCAAAACCAGTAAAAATAAAAATAATATTTTCAATATTATTTTCTTTAAATGTTTTGGCAGCTTTTACTATATAGCCATGATTTTTATGAGGCCAAAATTGAGCAGGATATAATAATATTTTTTTATTTTTTGGAATATCTAATTTTAAGAATATCTCATTAAAATCTTGATTTTTACTATTTTCATAAATATCAGGTAAAAAAGGCACATAAGGTTGAACTTCAATACTTTTTTCATTTGCATTATAAAACTTTTGAAGCAATGATTTATCTTTATTAGTAGCAACAATGGTTTTGAAAGCTCTATGAATAGCATTTATAATAATTATTTCTCTTAAATCGTGATCATGAAAACCTTTATATTCTGGTAAATAATTATTAGTTCTGTGCTGCATTTCAAATAGCATAATTATAAAATTTATATTTGATGCAAGTAGTGAAATTTCTGATGGGTTATTAAAACAAATTAAATTAAATTTATTTTTATAATAAATCTTTTCAAGTTCATTTTTAATAAAAAATTTTTTGTATAAAACTTTAAAAAAATTAAATTTTAATAAAAAACTATCTAATCTAAAAAAAAGGTTTTTTTTAAAAAAAAAAGTTTTACATCCCTGTTCTTCTATTATTTTTTTTAATTCAACAGATGAAACAATATATGTAAAATCGAATTTTTTTTTAAGATATTTATTAAAAATTTTGATAAGATTAATGTTTTGATGAAATGCCCCACCTTCTCTAGGAGAGCTTTCAAAATAAATGGCAATTTTCATAAATATTTATATACTATATGGGTTTAAAATATAAAACATATTAATAATAGGCAATAAATCATTTATTAATGAGAAATCAAAATAATATTTCTGTAGTTATTACTTCTATAAATAAACCTAATAAAGTAATAAAAAAAATTTTTAGTGAATGTAAAAAGAAAAAAATTAAGTTGATTATTGTGGGTGATACAAAAACACCCAAATATGAACAAAAATATGGGATGTTTAATATCAAAGAACAAAACAATCTTAAATTTAAACTATCAAAATCTTTACCAGTAAATTCTTACTCAAGAAAGAATATTGGATATTTAATTGGTATGAAAAAGGGCTCAGAAATTATAATGGAAACAGATGATGATAATTACCCAAAAAATAATTTTTTTATAGATATAGATAAATTAAAAAAGGTAAAAGTACTTTCAGGTACTGATTGGGTTAACATTTTTAGTCTGTTTTCTTTAAATAAAATTAGATCTATATGGCCACGAGGCTTTCCTTTAGATGAAATTAGGAATAAAACTAAAATTAATTACAAATTAAGAAATGTAATATCGCCCATACAACAAAGACTTTGTGATGGCAATCCAGATGTTGACGCCATTTTTAGATTAACTAGAAAATTTAAATTTATTAAATTTAAAAAAAATATTAAATTAGCACTGGGAAAAAATTCATTGTGCCCATTTAATAGCCAAAACACAGTTTGGCATAAAGAGGCTTTTCCTTTAATGTATTTACCTTCATATTGCACAATGAGAGCCACAGATATTTGGAGAAGTTTTGTAGCATTAAGAATTTTAAAATGTTTTAATTGGAAACTTACATTTTTACCTTCAACAGTTATCCAAAACAGAAATTTTCATAACTTATTAGATGATTTTAATTTAGAGATCCCTGTATATAAAAATACTAAAGTATTTAATGAAGTTTTAAATTCATTAAGTTTGAGTGATGATAAATCAAAAATATTATTAAATTTATTTAAATGTTATGATGCTTTAATTAAACATAGAATATTAGATAAAAAAGAATTAAGTTTAGTTTACAAATGGCTTTCAGATATACAAAAAATCTATCCAAATTTACAAAAAATTTAATAAAAAAAATATTAAATAATCTAGGATGGAAATTAATAAAAAGTTCTAATAAGCCAAAAATAATAAGAGAAGAAATTCATTTAGAATATATTAAATCAATAATGGATTGTACTGGTGTGTTACATATAGGTGCCCATAGAGGATCAGAGTCTCATATTTATTATTGGTTTGGAAAAGATGTTATTTGGGTGGAAGCAAATCCTGAAATATTTGAAGAGTTAAAATTAAATATTCACCCTTATGCTAATCAAAAAGCTTTTAATTATTTAATAACAAATAAAGATGATGAATTAGTTAATTTTAATATTTCGAACAATGATGGTGCATCATCTTCTATATTTAATTTTGGTGAAGCACACAAAAATTTTAAAGGTAGAGATTTTAAAATGATTGAAAAAATTAAGTTAAAAACATTAAAATTAGATTCTTTATTCTATAATCACAAATTGGATGAAAAAAAATATAATTTTTGGGTAATAGATGTGCAAGGTGCTGAATTACTTGTGCTTAATGGTTCAACTAATTTAATTGATAACTGCAAGTATCTTTACATTGAAATAAGTAAAGATGAATTTTATAAAGATGCAGTCAAATTTGAAGAGTTAGATAATTGGCTAAAAAAAAATAATTTTGAAAAAGTTTGGGATCCAAAAAAAAATCATACTAACATTCTTTATAAAAAAAATAATTAGCATAAAAAATTTTAATTTTAGATTAATTAATTATCTTTAAACCCCCCTAAAAAATAAGGTAAATTTTTTTTAATATACCATTTAATCTGTGCAAAAAAAATATTATTCGAATTGTATCCATTAAAAATTTTTGTAAAAGGAATTTTTTTTTTTTGAAAAATAAATAGATGCATCAGTCAAATTACTATCTATACCTAATAAATGTTTTGAGTGAGCCAATATAAGCATATCTATAATATTTGTTTTTCCTATTTTATATCTTAAATCTTTAATTTGGCTTTCAAAAAAAATTTGATTTTTATTTGTATATAACTTTGAATAACTTATAACATTTTTAAATTCTTTTTTTAAATAATTTAGATAATCTTTTTCTTCTGTCACAAGAAAAATATAATCAAAATTAAATTTTTTTTTAAGTCTATTAATATTTTTGACTATTTGTTTTTTGGTTGCAGGTAATGGGTGTCTTTCTCTGTTTTTATAATCTGTGCCTCTAAAGTGAACACCTAAAAAATTTTTATTTTTTAATTTTCTAGTTAAAAAATTATTTTTTTCTTTAATTAAATATTTCTTAATTTTTATATATTTAAAAAAAATTTTTTTATGGTCATTAGTAAGATACCTTAATCCATCAAAGAACTTATTTTTTTTTGTATTTTTATCTGTAATGACCACATTTTTACTTTTGTAGACTTCTTTTAGAGTGTAAGGAGACACAGGTTCAAAAAAATATTCCCATGAATTTAAAGTTCCCATAATTGATTTATTTTCATTATATAAGGTTGGAAAGTTTGCCATATCTACAACAGGTATAAAATTTAATTTTTCTGCAAGATATAAATGATGAATGACATAATTTAAGTTGGAAAACATTCCACCACCAGGTGACCGTTGAATAACATAAAAAAATTTATTAGGATTTTTATTTCCAAAACTCTTTATTTTAAGATTGAGTTTTTTTTTTTCAATAATCTCTTTTATTTTATTTTTTCTACTTATTATTTTTGCATCTCTTTTATTGATTAAAACTTTTCTAATAATGTTTAACATTTATATAATTTTCATTATTATTTTAAAATATTCTTCACAATTTTTTTTATGATCATAAATTTTATGATTCTTAAATGCATACTTTACTTTTAAAAGATTTTTTTTATTTTTTTTATATTTAATAATTAATTTTGATAAGGTTTTATAATCTTTAATTTTAAATAAATCTCCAAATTTTCCATTATTTAATATTTCTCTAGGGCCAGTTGGACAGTTAGTTGATATAATATATTTCTTAAGGTATTGAGCCTCAATTAAAACATTTGGATGACCTTCAAAAACAGAGGTTAATATAAATATATCAGAATTTTTTATATATTTGTATGGATTAGAATTGTAATTTAGAATTAAAATATTTTTAGATAATTTGTTTTCAACAATAAGGTTTTTTAACTTATTTTTTAAATAACCCTTACCCATTATAATTGCTCTAATATTCTTTTTTTTTGAAGCTAAAAATATACCTTTAATAAAAGTTTCATGGTCTTTTTGTTCTGTAAACCTTCCTACAGTAATAATATTTAAAGTATCATTTTTAAAAAAGTTATCTTTAATTTTCATTAAAGATTTTTTTTTTATTTCATTAAAATCAAATGGATTTAAAATTACTTTAGTTTTTATATTAAATTTTTTATCTAATTCTTTCTTAAAGTCAAAACTATTTACTATAACCATATCTGCCTTTTTTAAAAAAAATTTTAGAAAATAATTTTTTAAAATATTTTTAGACCAACCAGTAGAAGATGAATTTGATCGTGTAATTATTTTCACATTTAGTAAATAACAAACAATAATTGCATAGACATTCGCCTGGAAAGCAAAAACCAGACATTTTTTTTTACATAATATGATTTTAATTATTAACAAAATAAGACAAAAAAAATATTTACTTTTTCTTCCTGCATTATTACTTAATGAAAAAAAATGTGTAAAAATATTAATCTTTTTAGAAAAATTTTTATTTTTGTCACTTGTGATTATAGTTAAATTATCAAATTTTTTAGATAAATAATTTGATATTAAAAATAAATTTTTTTCTACTCCCCCATCTTCAATTGATGGATTAAATAATATAATTTCTTTATTTTTTTTAGTAAGCATTTAAATTAATTCAAAATTAATTTTATATGAATTTGAAATATTTTAACATTATAGTACTTTTTCAAAAAGTATTTTAATAGATTAAATTTAATCAAACTTAAATAAAATATTCTTTATTTTTTAATTGATCATAAATGATTAAGATTATATTAGATTTATATTGAATAAAAAAAAAATATATTACTGGTCACCTTTTTTAACAGAAGTAGCTACTATTAAAGCTGTAATAAACTCTGCATATTCGATGAAAAGATATTTTAAAGAGTATGATACTACTATTATTGATGCTGCAGGAGAGTTTGAAAAAAAAAAAGATGAAATAGATAATAAGAAAATAGGCTTAAAAAATCTTTCTAAAATAAAATATATTTCTTATCTACCAACTTATGGAAAATTAAAAAGTAGATTTTCATATATAGTAATTTTTTTATTATCATTTTTTTCATTAAAGAATATTTTAAAAAAAGATAAACCAGATTTTTTGATTATTCATTTAATTACATCTTTGCCTTTATTATTGTTTAGTTTATTTAATTTTGAAACAAAGTGTATTTTAAGAATTTCAGGATACCCTCAGATGAATAAAATAAGAATTTTTTTTTGGAAAATTTTATTAAAAAAAGTTTTTATAGTTACTTGTCCAACCAAGACAACATATGAATATATTAAAAAACTTAAAATTTGTGATGATAATAAATTGAAAGTGCTTTTTGACCCTATCTTAATTGTAAATGAAATTAAAAAAAAAAAAAAAATAAAATAGAATATGAAAATTTTATATTGTCAGCTGGAAGATTAACAAAACAAAAGAATTTTTCTTTCTTAATTGATTGTTTTCAAGATATAAATTTAAAATTTCCAGATTTAAAACTTTTGATTTTAGGAAATGGAGAACAAAAAAATTTTTTAGAAAAAAAGATTAAAAGTCTAAATTTAAATGGAAAAATAAAAATTTTGCCATTTCAACATAATATTTTTCCATATTTTCATAAAAGTAAATGTTTTTTGATGACTTCATTGTGGGAAGACCCTGGTTTTGTAATTTTAGAATCTGCTTTTTGTAGAAGTTTTATAATTTCAAGCAATTTTAAACATAGTTCTAAAGAGATTATAGAAAGTAATGTTGCTGGTTTATTATATGAGTCTCAAAATAAACAAGATTTTAATGAAAAATTTAATTTTTTCGCAAATATGAACAAAAATGAAAAATTAAAATATAAAAGAAATGCTTTAATTATGAGTAAAAATTTTACAATTTTTAATCATAGTAAAAATTTAAATAAAATTTTAATGAATAAATTTTAGATTATGATTGTTGTAAGTATAATCATTCCATACTTTAAAAAAAAAAAATATTTTTTAAAATCTTTTTTTTCTGCGTATAACCAATCATTTAAAAATAAGGAAATAATAATAATTTATGATGATGAAGATAAAAATGAATTGGATTTCATAAAAAAGAATATACGCAGACTTAAAAATGTAAAATTAATAATTAATAAAAAAAATTTAGGTGTAGGAATTTCTAGAAATAAAGGTATTAAACTTTCAAGAGGAAAATATATAGCTTTTTTAGATAGTGATGACGTATGGCATAAAGATAAATTACGTAAACAAATTAACTTTATGAAAAAAAAAAATATAGAAATTAGCCATACAACATATGAAAAAATAGATGAAAATGGAGTAAAAATTGGAAAATATATTGCTAAAAAAAGGTTATCCTATCAACAATTGCTGAATTCATGTGATATTGGGCTTTCTACTGCAATTATAAAGAAAAAAATTTTAAAAAAATATAAATTTCCCAGCATTTCAACAAAAGAAGATTATGTTCTTTGGTTAAAAATTTCAAAAAAATATGAAATTTTTGGAATAAATCAAACTCTTTGTAAATGGAGAAAAACAAATGACTCACTTTCTTCCGATATAGCTAAAAAATTTTATAATGCTTTCAAAGTATATTATTGTTATCAAAATTTTGGATTAATTAATTCAATCTATAGAGTATTTATTTTATCTTTTTTTTATATAAGAAAAAACTATATTAAAAACAGATAACAAAATTAAATTTTAATGATTATTAAATATATTTTAGGTTTGTGTGTTTTTTTTATTTTTAATAGATTTTGTCAGATTAAAAAGATTTTTTTAAATAAAACAAAATTTTCTGAACATAAAAAATTCATAGAAAATTCTAATCAATTAACGATATTAGCAGGATTATTTCTAGTAATAGGTAATTTAGCTTTAAGTTTTAACTATTTAAACCATATTCAATTTTTCTTATATATTTTATTTTTTCTAATTGGATTTATATCAGATAGGGTAAAAAGTTTTTCACCAATTTTAAGAATATTTTTACAAATATTTGTCATTTATTTTTTTATTAATTTTTTTAATATTAAAATTACCAATGTTAAAATTGATGGCTTGAATGAATTATTACAAATTAATTTTGTTGCTTTTACTTTTACAGTATTTTGTATAATTGTTCTTGTAAATGGATCTAATTTTATAGATGGAATAAATATTTCATCAATCGGATATTTTCTTGGAACCTTAGCAAGCATTTATTACCTTGCAAATAATTATAATTTAATCATCAATAAAGAATTTGTTGAAGTTCAAATCTTACTATTAAGTGTGATATTAGTTTTTAATTTTTTTAATAAAAGTTATCTAGGTGATGGTGGTGTATATTTTATATCTTTTATAACCTCAATAATTATAATTGAATTTGTAAATTTTAATCATTATTACATCTCACCTTTTTTTGCAGTTTCAATTTTATGGTATCCTTGTTTTGAAAATCTTTTTTCAATTCTTAGAAAAAAAATTGATAATCTAAAAGTTTCTGATGCTGATAATAAACATCTGCATCATTTAATATATCTTTTTATGAAAAAAAAATTAAATTTTAAACAATCCAATAATATTACTGGTATATTAATATTGATGTATAATTTAATTATTTTTTATTTTAGCATCTCCTTTTTTAATCAAAGTAAAAATTTGATTATTTTGATATTTACCTCAATTTTCATTTATGTGTTTATTTATTTGTTTCTTAGAAAAAAATTAAAATCTGTCTCTAATTAATTTTTGAAATGGAATTTCAAAAAATTTATACATAATACAAGAAAGTAAAAATACCATTAGAATATAACTTATAAAAATAATTTCAGAGTTAAAATTTATTTTAACATTCAAACTTACTAAAATTATATAAATTATTATCTGAATTATATAATGAATAAGATAAACTGAGTAACTTGCCTCACCTATAATCTTAAAATTTTTTCCAGTTTGAGAATTATTTAATTGAAAAGCCATCATTATAAGAAGTAGGCTTGGAAATAATAGAGTAAAAGTGATAAATTTTAATAATATTTGATTATTTAATACATTGATAAGAAATATTGATAGAAGAATTAATAGCGCTAAAATTTTAATGATTTTTGAAAGATAGTACTTTTTATTTTCAATTTTCTTAAATATTAAATTAGCAGCACCCCCAATAAAAAAACAATATATTCCGTAACCTAAATATTTATTTAAATAATATACTGGTAAACTAATTAAAATTAATAAAACTAAAATCTTATTATTGTTTAGTTTATTAAAAAATATAGTAAAAAAAATTCCATATAAAAAAAATTCAATTGAAATTGACCAAGCAGGACCATTAAATGAATCTGTATTCTCAAATCCCCAGCTTTGTATTAAAAAAATATTTAAAAAAAAATGCTTAATATCAAATTGATAAATAAAAATTAATGGATTTGTTTCACCAAAATTATAAAATAAAATTGTTATTAAAATTAACATTAAAAAGTGTAATGGATATAATCTTGAAAATCTTAAAAGAAAAAATCTTTTTAAGTTAATCTTTTTAGATAAAATTTTTTCAGAATATAATTCATAAAATATAAAACCAGATAATACAAAAAAAAATTGAACAGCCATCCAGCCATAGTCATATACATAGTTAATATAATTATAAAATGGTTGAGTACTTTGAGAAAATTCATCCAAGCTAATTTTAGGATCATAAAATAATTTATAATGAAAAATTACTACAGCAAAGGCTGCTAATCCTCTTGCAATATCCAGTAAGTAGAATCTATTTTCCTTCACTGATTTTTTAAATTTCAATTATCTTATTAGAAATTTTTTTAACATATAGTAACCTATCAAAAAACCATCTTTAAATTCATTAACTTTTTTTTCACCTTTAAATCTTTTCCTTTCAAAACTTGATGAAAATGTATATTTAAATTTTTTAGTTGCTATTTTTAAAGGTATTTCAATACAAATTCTAAAGTCATGATTTTGAAGATTTAATGATTTAAACTTTTTAGTATCTCCCATTATATAGGTATACAAAATATCATTTAATTGAATATTAAAGAATAATTTTCCTAACAGAGAAAATATTTTATTTCCAATAAAAGTCAAAAAAGTATCATCTTTACTTCCAGCATTTTTTGAATATCTTGATCCAAAAACAAAATTAAATCTTTTTAAAGATTTACTCATTTGAAATAATTCTTTTGGATTAAAAGAACCATCAGCATTAAAGATACATAAGTATTTTGTTTTTATCTTGTATATCCCTTCTTTAATTGCTGAGCCATAACCATTTTTTTTTTGAAAAATTATTTTTGATTTTTTGTCTTTAATAGCTTTTATTGTATCTTTATCGTCTTTTTGTAAGACAATTACTTTTTTAATTTTATATTTTTTTAATTCTTTTAAAACTAATGGCAATGATTCAGGTTCATTTTTAGCTGGAATTAACAATGTAAGATTATCTAATTTTTTTTTCATTAATGTTTAGTTTAATTAAAGATTTTTTGTAACTTGATTTATCTTTTTACAAACAAAACTTATATCTTTACTTGTTGTTCCTATACCAGAGGGTAAATAAAAGCCATATTTACTAATATAGTTTGAATTTGGAAAACTGCCTTTAAATTTAATTTTAAGCTTTTTAAATATCTTTTGTTTATTCATTGGCCAAAAAAAAGACCTAGTTTCAATACCAAACTTAAAAAGTTTTTTTCTCAAAATATCTATATTAATTTTTTTTTTAATAATTATACCAACAACCCAATAAATATTTTCTAAATTATTTAATTTTGGCTTTTGAATAGTTATCGTTTTATTCTTACTAAGAAGTTTATAATATAATTTTCCAATTTTTTTTTTCTTTTTGATAATATTATTAATTCTTTTTAATTGACTTAAACCAAGTGCAGCCTGAAGGTTAGTAAATCTATAATTCCAACCTATATCGTCATGGTTAAATCTATTTATTTTTCCAAAACATAAATTTCTTAAATCATTAACTTTATCATTGATGGCTTTATCATTGGTTAATATCATACCACCTTCTCCTGTAGTAATATGCTTGTTTGCATAAAAACTAAAAACACTTATATCTCCATAATAACCACAATATTTATTCTTATATTTATGACCAAACATTTCAGCAGCATCCTCAATTAAAATAATTTTTTTTTTCTTACAAATTTTTTTAATTTTATCAATCTCAATTGGATATCCATAAATATGAGTTGCAATTATAGCCTTTGTATTTTTGTTGATAGCATTTTCCATCAAATCAATTTTCATATTCCAGGTTTGCAAATCACAGTCAATAAGAATTGGTTTTGCATTTTGTTTAATAACTGCCAAAGCGTTAGAAATTATTGTAAAGTTTGGAATAATTACTTCGTCATTTTTTTTTAAATTTAAAGTTTTAATTGCTATTTCTAGTGCAGCTGTACCATTCGCAACTGCTGAGCTATATTTTTTCCCTATAAATTTTTTTATTTTATTTTCAAAAACTTTTACTTGTGGACCACTAGAAGAAACCCAGCCTTCTTTAACTGCCCTATAAACTTTTTGTGCATCTACTTTTGTAATTTCTGGTTTATTTACTGGTATCATTTAAATTTTAAGCTTTTTTCATTAATAGGATTAAATCTTATTTTATCTCTTTTTTTATTATAAGGACCTTGTTTAATTTCTAAAATATCACATGGTTCTAAAACTTTAAACCCGTGTGCACCTTTAATTAAAATTAAAATATCATCTTTAATCAAAATTTTACTAAACAAATATTTTTTTTTATTTGAATATAAATCAATTCTAATTTTACCTTTTTGAATAATTAAAACTTCTGATGTATAATCTATCTTTCTTTTATTTTTTAAATGTAAATGAGGAAAAATCTCATGATTTTTTTTATGTCTTAAACTTCCCACTTGGTGTGTTAATTTTGCTGGTGTAAGGAAATTAACACCTTTTTTTTTCTTATATCTAATAAGATAGCCAAATATAAATTTTTTATATTTTATTTCATTAATCATATAATTTTTTTTATAAATATAATTGTAAAGTTTTCAAAATTAGTCTTATATTATATCAATTATTGTATATTTTAAAAAAATACCAATAATTAATTTATGAAAAAAAACAGTAATTACTCAGTTTTGCTACCTACTTTGAACGAGGCTGGTCATATTGAAAAACTAATTAATGAAATTGTTAAAGTTTTTAAAAATAATCAAAAGAAGTATGAAGTAATTGTAGTTGATGATCAATCTGATGATGGAACTATTAGGATAGTTAAAAGAATCAAAAAAAAAAATAATAATGTTAAAATTCATGTAAGAAAGTTTGGGCCAAAAAATTTAGTAATGTCTTTGAAAAAAGGAATAAAATTGTCAAAATATGATCATGTTATTTGGATGGATGCAGATTTTTCACATCCACCAAAATATTTATCAAATTTTATTAAAATTACAAATAGCAATAAACATTATGATATTTTGGTATTTTCTAGATTTATAAAAAAAAGTAAAAGATATTTTCAGGTAGATAAATCAAATTCAGTTATGATTGATAAGCTAAGTTATTTTTTAAATAAGATATGTAAATTTTTTATTTTTAATAATTTTCATGATTATACCAGTGGTTATATTTGTATAAAAAAGAGTAAATTGAAAAAATTAAAAATTAATGGATATTATGGGGATTATTTTATAAATTTAATTGTAGATGCTTTGATCAGAAATTTTAATATAAAAGAGTTGCCATATATAGAAAAAGAAAGAGCAAGTGGTACTTCAAAAACTATAGGCAATAAAATTGATTTTTTTATCAAATGTTATTTTTATTTTTTATCATTATTGAGAGGTATATTTAAAAAATCATTTAGTTCCCTTTTTTACATATCTAAAAAATAAGTTTTGATCATATATTTTAAATTTGTTTCTAAGATAATACCTTTCTGCAAAAAAATTATTTCTATTATAAGTTGCATATACTCCATGATATTTATTTTTTGTAATTTTTCTATGAAGAGAATTTACAGATATGTCTTTTTTAGTTTTTAATTTCTTTTGTGTATTAATTTTTTTTGTATCTAAAGCTAAATGAAATAATTGAATATGCTTTGATGGAAAAGTATGAATTTTAAATATAAATGAAAAATTTATAACAAATTTTAATAATATTAAGGGATTTTTTAATAAATGAATTATTAGAATTTTTTTTAGTTTTTTTTCAGTATTTTTATCTAAATACGAAACTAGCCCAATTATTTTTTTTTTATTTTTACAAAAAAAAATATTTTCTTGATTCATTTTTAAATATCTTTGAAAAAAATCGATTTTTGAATAATTAAAAATTGAATTAGGAATCATCGTAATTAAAAATTTATAGATATCTTTTATTAATTTATTTCTATTCGAATTATAGTTTTTTACACAAATAAATTTCATTTCTAATTACTATAATAGTAGTTTGCTGAAAATAAAAATAGAGAATAATAAATATATATAAATTTTATATTTAAAGATTTATTAATCATTTGATTTTTTATTAAATTAGATGTCATCAAGCCAAAAAAAATTATTAATAATACTGGATCAAAATATTTTTGATAAATAATTGGAAAAGGATTTGATAAAAATAATATTGTAAGCACTAAAAAATCATTAATGGATGATGAATAAAACAAAAGTAATATTAAAGATAAAATACAAATCAGATAAAAAATAAAATTATTATCAATAATAAGGAAAAATTTGTATATTATACCACCACCAAATTCTATTTGAGGCAAATTAAAATTTATATAAATAGTAGTAAAAAGTAATAATAAAAAAATTAAAAAAATTTTTCTTTCATTTACAAAAAATATAATTTTTCTAATATTATTTTTAGATAAAAAAATTGGAAAAATATAAAAAATAAATATAGATAGAAATATTAAAAAATTAAAACGGTAGTTTGGCGTTATCCTGGAATATTCAAAATTACTTTCGAAATATAAAATATAGTACTTTAAAGCAGGTATTGAGAGTAAAATACAAAAACCTAAAATATATAAAACTTTATTTAATTTCAAATCACGATAGCATTGTAAGAAATATATAATAATAAAAAGAGCATAATGTTGTCTTATGTAGGAAGCTAGAACTAATAGAAAAAAACTATATAAGTAGTTAATAAATTTGTTATCCAATTCATATTTACCTTTAATGAATAGATAAATAGAACTACAAAAAAATAATAAAGCTAAATTATCATTTGTAATCCAAACTGCTGAAGACCTAAAATATGGTGATAAAAATATTATTAGGGATAATAAAAATAAAAAATTTTTATTTTTTTTTTTAAATTTTTTTTTTAAAATTTTATAAAAAATAAATGGTATTAAAGATGAGATAAATATATATAAAATTACTGAAGTTTCATTAGTAAAAAAATTATCCATCAAAAACAGCACATAGTAAAATATTGGAGAATGAATCTGTCTTACATTAATGGAATAATTTATACCCTCCAAAAAACCTAGTGAAAAGCTATCTATGAAAGGTTTTGTAATAATTTTATCAAGTGAAGCACCTCCACTTGAATTTTCATTTAATAGATAAGATAAAATTAGTGATATAAAAAAAGATAGATAAATAAATGATCGAAATTTTCTATCTAAATTAATCATTTTCAATTATGTTTATTTTTTACTTGTATCATTAGTTTATATGAGCATATATTTCAATAATAGAACGATGTTTTACACCGTAAAAATCGTAAACATAGCTTGTGACTTGATTTATCTGTAGAAAAAAAAATTAATGAACTCAATAAAATTTTCAATCTTAATAACAAGTTATAATAAAAAAAAATATATAGAAGAATGTATAGACTCATGTTTGAGTCAAAATCATAATAATTATGAAATAATTTTAATTGATAACTATTCTGATGATGGGTCAGAAAAAATTTTTAAACAATACTCTGATAAAATAAAAATTTTACAGAAGAAAAAAATTAGTAAATATGCACCAGTCAATCAAATAGATTTATTAATCAATGGTTTCAAATTATCATCAGGTTCAATAATAAGTTTTTTGGACGGTGATGATTATTTTTTTAAGGAAAAATTATTTGAAATAGAAAAGATATTCTTAAGCCAAAAAGATATTGATGTGGTTTTTGATATACCAATTATTAAAGATAAAACAAAACTAACAAGATTTGTTAATAAAAAAAAATTTCAAAAAAATATTTGGCCAACAATAATACCTACCAGTTCCATTTGTATGAGAAGAAGTTTTTTTGATTATTGTTTAAATAAGGGTCTTTTTAACGATTTTTTTAATTTAGAGGTAGATTTTAGAATTAATGTTTTATGTAGAAATATAAAGAATAATTATTTTATAAGTCAAAAAAAATTAACAGTTTATAGAAAAGTAGAAAATGGAATAATGTCAAATATAAATAAATATGAAAAAAAATGGTGGCAAAAAAGGTTAGAGGCCCACAATTTTATGAAAATATTGTATTTAAATAATAAAGATGTTTATAAAAATAAATTAGACTATTATTTAACAAAATTTTTATCAAAAATTTAAATATTAAATTAATGAATTTATCACTTTATATTTTATATTATTTTGTAATTTTAAGCTCTATAGTTGGTTACGGTATATTTTTTCATAGAATTTTTTTTTATGAAGAAAGAATAAATTATGGGTACTGTGGTTTATTTGGTATATTTGCCTTAACAATAATTCTTTATTTAACTAGTTTTATTGTAGCTCACAACCTAATATTTAATTTTTCTATAATTCTCATAGGTATACTATTTATTGTTTATCATATTAAAGGTAATTCCATAGAACTTAAAAAAGATCTTATCATTTTATTTTTAATTTTTGTTTTTTTATTACAGTTTATTTTTAGTGCTAAAACTCACGATGATTTTAGTTATTATCATTTCCCATATATTCATTTATTAACTCAAGATCTTCACTTTTATGGAATTGGAAATTTTAATCATGGATTTAGAACACCATCATCTATATTTTATTTATCTTCCTTATTATACCTACCTAAAATAAATTATGATTTAATTCACATAGAACCAGTATTTTTTTTAGGTTTTGTAAATTTTGTATTGATTAAGGATATTATTAAAGAGATAAAGTTGAAAAAGTTATCCCATGTCCTTTATTTCTCACTATTAAATTTTTCGTTAATAAATATTTTTTTTTATAGATTATCCGAACATGGAACTGATAAATCTGCTCAGATATTAATTTTATTGATTGTATCAAATATTTTAATATATCTTATAAATAATATTAAAGATCCATTTAGATTAAATAAGATATTAATTTTAACTTTTTTAACAGTATCTTTAAAGGTTTTCTATTTAATAAATTTACTTTTATTAATACCAATTTTGTTAATACAAAAAAAAAAAATTGATTTTGTTATAAATATTTTTTGTAATAAAATTTTTATCATATGCTTATTTTTCTTATTAATTATTTTTGGAATTAATATAATTAATACTGGATGTATTATATATCCATTGTCCATCTCATGTTTTGAAAGCATTCCATGGTCTATTCAAATAAATGAAGTGAAACAAATGAACGAATGGTATCAGCTTTGGTCTAAAGCTGGGGCAACACCAGAATTTAGAATTTCTGAACCAAATGAATATATAAGAAATTTTAATTGGTTGACAAATTGGATAGAGCTTTATTTTTTTAATAAAGTATTAGACTATATTTTAGGAATATTATTTTTGGGTATAATATTTATTTTTATTTTTAAAAAAAAGAATTTTTTTTTGAAAAAAATTAATTTTAATAAGAATATTTTATTAGTTTATGCAATTATCTTTTTTCTGTTTTTAGAGTGGTTTTATAACCATCCGGCCTTGAGGTATGGTGGCTATCATTTAATTGCAATATTAATTTTTTTACCTTTATCATTTTATTTAGAAAAGATTTCATTTTATGATTCAATAAATAAAAAAAAAATTGGGTATTTATTTTTATTAATTTTAGTAATAGTGACTTCTAGAAATATTATAAGGATTGAAAAAGAAGTTAATTTATACAATTACAATATATACAAAAATCCATCTTATAACTCAGAATTTAAAAATATTGAAATTTTCAATAATGTGATGACAATTAAGAATTGTATCAAAGAAAAAAATGAAGCTTGTAAAAATCAAAAAATCAAGGGTGAAAATTTTTTTAATAGTGTAATGTTTTATAGAGATAAATGAATATTTTTTTAAAATTAATTTTATATTGTATTGATGCCTATAATAAAAGAAAAATTCTAATTTTTTTTAAAAAAATTTTAAAAGAAAAGTTTCTAACAGTTATAGATGTTGGCGCTCATGAAGGAGAAACATTAAAATTTTTTTTTTATAATTTTAAGATTAAATCAATAATTGGCTATGAGGCAAGTAAAATAAATTTTCATAAATTAAAAAATTGTATCAAAAAAATTAAAACTGATAATCCAAACTCTATAATTGAGTATAATAATATAGCGTTAGGTGAAAAGAAAATGCAGATTGAATTTTATCAAACATCTGAAAGTTCCTCTTCCACTTTTTGTAAAATCAATTACGATTCTAATTATTTTAAAAGAAAAAAAAAAATACTAAATTTTTTTTTTTAAAAAAAATTATATATCTAAATCAGAAATTATTAATTTAGAACCATTAAAAGATGAACTACAAAAGTATAATTTAGGTGATATAGATATTTTAAAAATTGATACTGAAGGTTTTGAGTTTAATATTTTAAAAGGATTAGGTGATAAAATTTCCTCAATAAAGTATATCTATTTTGAACATCATTTTGATAATATGATTATAAAAAATTATAAGTATAGAGATATAAATAATTATTTAAACAGTTTTAATTTCCACAAAGTATTAAAATTAAGAATGCCATTGAGAAAAACATTTGAATATATATATGAAAATAAAGCCTCTTAAAAAAAAACATATAAACTTTTTAATATTTTTTGTACTTTTAATTTTTATATTTCAAAAAAATTTTATCGTCAAAACCTACAATATAATAAATGAAAACTATGACAAAAGACTAATTTCTATATATGGCTATTGCGAAAAAGAAGCTGCAGGATTTGTTTATGATTTAAAAAAAAAATATAATTTTAAAAAAAACCCAAAAATTATTAACTTTGAAGTTTATCCAAATTCTTCATGGTTATTACATGATACTTATAAAACAAAAGATGATAGTCAATTAGTTTTATTAAATTATTCCAAAGAATTAGCTTTAAATTTTTTTTTAACTGAAAATTTAATTTTTAAAAATAAAGCTCATGTTCAATATTCACAAGGTATTGATTCAATTTTATTTGATATAAATTCACCATTATTTATTGATACGGAAATATTGATTTATAAAAAAGATTATGATGGCACCAAAGAAATTTTAAAATTCAAAATAAATAGATATTTTAAAATTGGTGATAACTATAAATTAGATTTTAAAACAAATGATTTAAATTCAAGGTGGGAAAAAATTTATATTGAAATAAAAAACAAAGAATTAATAAAAAAAATAAATACAGTAAAATTAAAATTAAACCACAAGTACCCTTTAGAAAACTATAATATTATAGAAAATTATCAAAATACTAAAAATCTAAAAAGTTGTCTTTATGTTACAAAATGAAATAACACTCATATTTGCTCAGAATTTATTTTTTATTATTATTTTCTCATTTCCTTTTTTAATTAGTTATTTTAAAAATATCATTTCTACTAATATTGATAAAATTACTATTAACTTAATAATTTTTTTTAATATTTCATTGATTATCTCTTTTTTTCAAGGTTTTTCTTTACTAATTTATTTTTTTTTAATTATAATATTTTTCATTGTATTAATAAAAAAGTTTAAAGATTTAAGAGTAAAATATTATTTTGATAAAAATTTAGTAGTTCTATTTTTTATTTTAATTTTTTTATCTATAGATGTTGTTTATAAACTAGAATTTGATTGGGACACAAAATTATTCTGGTATTTTAAAGTACTAAATTTTTATCAAGACCAATCTTTTTCTAATTTAAATCAATTACCTGTTGGAGATTATCCACACCTTGGAAGTTATGTATGGTATTTTTTTTGGAAATATCCTTTTGATAAATATGAATATTTGGGTCGATTATTTTATATATTTATTTATGTAGTATCTATTTTTTCATTATGTGATTGTTTAAAAGTTAAAAAAAATACTAAATTATTATTTTCTATTTTAACTATATTTATCACATATAAGTATGAATACTTTTCAGGTGATCAAGATATTCTCACTTTTGCTCTTTTAATTATTATATCTAAATATATTTTTTATCTTTTTGATAAAAAGAATTATAAAAATAAAAACCAACTTATTTTTTTAATTCTTTTTTCAATAAATGTTTTATTATGGATAAAAAATGAGTCATTAATATTTTCGTTTATTTTAATTATTTGTCTATTATTTTTTTCTATACTAGACATAAAACAAAAGTTATTTATTTTTTTTGGTTTCTTTTCTTTAGTATTAATAAAATATCTAATTTATGAAATTTATCAAATTACACCCGGAAGTCTTAATCTACAATTAGACCAAACTTTAAAAACTGATTTAAATAAAATATTATTTAAAGTAAAATTTATTACATACTATTTTATTGGTTATTCAGTTTTAATTCCAATTTATATAATTAATTTTTTATCAATTATTTTAACTTTTTTGATAGGAAACTTTAAAAAAGATATATTTTTTAAATTCTTATTATCATTCCTTATTTTAAATATTTGTTTTATGTATTTAGCATATTTACTAAAAAGTGATGATGTTGAGAGGCAAGTTAAAGCCTCAATGAAGTTATTTATGTTTGAATTATCTGGTTTTTATATTTTATTTTTTATTAATTTTTTTAATAAATTCATTTTAAAATATAAATAACTATAATAAATAAACATTCAAATACTTATTTATAAAAAATGTATTCAATTGTACTCCCAGTATATAATGAAAAAGATAATCTAAAAATTCTTATACCAGAAATATTTGGAATTATTAATTTTGTTAAAGTTGAAGTTATAATTATTGATGATGACAGTGATGATGGAACAGAGATTTTTGTAAATACTGAGCTTAGTAAATATGAACATTTAGTTTATGTTAATAGAAAGAATGAAAATAGAAGCTTAGGTATATCTGTAGGAGAAGGGATTAACATTTCAAAATTTGATAATATAATATTAATGGATTGTGATTTAAGTCATGGACTAGAAGATGTTGTGAATCTAATAAAATTACATCAAAATAAAAATTATGATTTAATATGCTGCTCTAGGTTTTTAGATAAAAGGCCCAATGGTTTCTTCCTAAGATATCATTTAAGTAAGATTTATAATTATATTTTAAAACCTTTCTTATCTTTACCTGTTTTAGATAATTTATCTGGTTTTTTTTTAGTTAAAAAGAAACTATTAAATGATTTAAGATTTGATAAAATTTTTTATGGTTACGGAGATTATTATTTTAGATTACTATATTATTTAAATAAAAAAAAAATTTCAATAATTGAGATGGGTTTCGTTTGGAAAGATAGAAAGTATGGCAAGTCAAAGACAAAATTTATGAAAATTTTTTATAACTACACATTAGAGGCAATTAAATTAAGAATAAAAACTTTGTATGAAAAATAAAATTAATTTTGCAGAACCCAATATTGGTAATAAAGAAAAAAAATATTTAAATAAGGCTTTTGATTCAAAGTGGATCGCTAAAGGAGCATATGTAAATTTATTAGAAAAAAAATTAAGTAAATTAATGAATACAAAATATTCTTTGACTGTTAATAATGGAACTAATGCATTTTTATTAATTCTTCTATCACTTAAAATAAAAAAAGGCGATGAAATAATAGTTCCTTCTTTTTGCTATGTTAGTCCAATACATATGATTAAATTAATGGGCGCAACACCAGTTGTAGCTGATGTAGAACAAAATACTTATCAAGTTGATCCAAAAAATATTATTAAAAAAATAACAAAAAAAACAAAGGCAATCTTAATGATCCATAATTTTGGAGGGATTTGTAATATTGAAAAAATTGAAAATATTGCAAGAAAAAGAAAACTTTTCTTAATTGAAGACATATCTGAAACTTTATTATCTAAATTTAAGAATAAATATGTTGGAACAAAAAGTTCAAATGATATAAAAAAAATATCATTTTCATCACTACATGCCACAAAAACACTAACTACCGGAGAAGGTGGTTTTATTACATTAAATAATAAAATTGATTATATTAAGTTAATGCAAATCAGAGATCACGGGATTAAAGATTCTTCTAAATATTTTTATGATAAAATTGGTGGAAATTTTAGATTAAGTAATTTATTAGCTGCTATAGGTTGTGCACAATTAACTAAAGTTTCTTTAATTAGAAGAAAAAAAATTTTTTTAAATAATTTTTACAATATGAATTTTAAAAATAATAAAAATTTAATCTTACAGAATGAAGAAAAAAACTCTGAACTTGTTAAATGGGGCTTTCCAGTCCAATTTAGGACCAAAAGTAACAAAAATCTTGTCTTAAAAAAGCTTAATAAATCGAGTACTTTGGCTAGGCCATCATTTTTATCATTAGATCAAATGAAACATTTAAAACTTAATAAAAATACTAAACAGGACTTTAAAAACTCAAAATTTTTACAGGATAGAATCTTAATTTTACCTATGCATACAAAGTTAACCATAAATAATTTGAAATATATTTGTAAAATTGTTAATTCAGTTTAAATTAAAATTTAAACAATAAATATGAAAAAAAAAGCATTAATTTTTGGTGTTACAGGTCAAGATGGTTCTTATCTTGCGGAGTTCTTAATTAAAAAAGGATATATTGTTCATGGTGTAAAAAGAAGATCTTCCTCCCTAAATACAGCTAGAGTTGATCATCTCTACCAAGATCCTCATGAAAAAAGTAGAAAATTTATTCTACATTATGGAGATATCACTGATGCAATTTCTGTTTCAACTTTAATTAAAAAAATTCAACCAAATGAAATTTATAATCTAGCTGCCCAGTCTCACGTCTCTGTTTCATTTGAAGTTCCAGAATATACTGCTAACGCAGATGCCTTAGGAGCTTTAAGAATTTTAGAGGCTATTAAATTTCATGGTTTTGAAAAAAAAACAAAATTTTACCAAGCAGGAACATCTGAAATGTATGGAAAGGTTATGGAAACACCTCAAAATGAAAAAACACCTTTTTATCCTAGAAGTCCTTATGGAGTAGCAAAAGTTTATGCTCACTGGATAACAGTTAATTATAGAGAGGCTTATAATATTTTTGCATGTAATGGAATTTTATTTAATCATGAAAGTCCTGTAAGAGGAGAAACTTTTGTAACTCGAAAAATTGTTATTGCTTTATGTAAAATTAAATTTGGAATGCAAAAAAAATTATTTTTAGGCAATGTAGATGCAAGAAGAGATTGGGGTCACGCAAAAGATTATGTAGAAGCAATGTGGAAAATGATGCAAAAAAGACAGCCTGCAGATTATGTTATTGCAACAGGAAAACAATATTCAGTAAAACAATTTGTAAATTTAGTATTGAATGAATTAGATATTAACTTTTCTTGGAAGGGAAAAGGAATTGAAGCAAAATGTTATAATGATTTAAATGAATGTATTATTGAAAGTGATAAAGAATATTATAGACCATTGGAAGTTGATACTTTGTTAGGTAATGCAAATAAAGCTAAGAGAGAACTTAAATGGAAACCAAAAACTAATATCAAAAGCTTAGTTAAAGAAATGGTAAGTTCTGAAATGCAAAAATTAACAAATGGTCAGTAAAAATGCTAAAATTTATGTTGCCGGGCATAATGGTTTAGTAGGAAGCGCAATAGTAAGAAGACTTAAAAAAAAAGGGTATAAGAATATTGTTGTAGCAACTAGAAAACAACTTGACTTAACCAATCAATCAAGAGTTTTTAATTTTTTAAAAAAAAAAAAACCAAATTTTATTATTATCGCAGCAGCTTTAGTTGGAGGAATTGTTGCAAATAATAAGTTTAAAGCTGATTTTATCTATAGTAATACTTGTATTCAGAACAATCTTATTCATGCAGCTTTCTTAAATAAGATTAATAATTTGATATTTTTAGGTTCAAGTTGTGTTTATCCAAAAAATTGTAAACAGCCAATAAAAGAGGAATATTTACTAACTGGTCCTTTAGAAAAAACTAACGAACCCTATGCTGTTGCAAAAATAGCAGGTATCAAGATGTGTCAAAGTTATAATGAACAATATAATACAAACTATAAGTGTTTGATGCCAACAAACACCTTTGGACCAAATGATAATTATCATCCATTAAATTCTCACTTTGTTCCGTCTTTAATTAAAAAGATTCATGAAGCAAAGATAAATAATAAAAAACATATTGTAGTGTGGGGAAATGGTAAAGCTAAAAGAGAATTATTATATGTTGATGAGTTGGCAAAAGCTTGTATTTATTTTATGAACAAAAAAACTCAACATTCAATAATAAATATTGGTAGTGGTAAAGATTCATCTATAAGTGACTTTGCAAAATTATTTTTAAATATCATTGTACCAGAAAAAAAAATTAAGATTAAATATGATCTATCTAAACCAAATGGTACTCCACGAAAAGTTCTTGATATTTCTTTGGCTAAAAAATATGGATGGAAACCAAATTATAATTTGAAAACCCAGATCTTACAAACTTATCAATCATATTTAGAAACAGAAGCTTAGATAAATGAAAAATATTATTGTTGTTACTGGAGGCGCAGGTTTTGTTGGTTCTAATTTAATAGAAAAATTGGCTAAAGATTCAAAGTATAAGATTATTAGTATAGACAATTATAGTTCTGGATCAAAAAAAAATCATATTAGAAACAAAAAAGTAAAATATATCAGAGCAAACACAAAAGATATTTCAAAAATCTTGGCACGTATTAAAAAGAATATTCATTCAATCTTTCACTTTGGTGAATTTGCAAGAATATATCAAAGTTTTATAAAGATGAATGAGTGTATTAATTCAAATTCAATTGGATCACATGAAGTTTTTAACTTTTGTTTACAAAATAATATTAAATTAATTTATTCAGCAACATCAGCATCTTTAGGAAACAGTGGCAATGACAAAAATTTATCACCATATGCATTTACTAAATCAAAAAATTTAGAAATGTTAGAAAATTTAAAAAAATGGTATAGATTTAAATTTGAGATTATATATTTTTATAATGTTTATGGGCCAAAACAAATTTGTAAAGGTAGTATGGCCACAGTAATTGGTATTTTTGAAGATCAATATAAAAAAGGAAAGCCTTTGACAGTTGTTAAACCAGGCACTCAATCTAGGAGATTTACTCATATTTCGGATACAGTTAAGGTTTGTTATAATGCATGGAAGCAGAAAAAATGCAGACACTATAGTATTACAAATAAAAAAAGTTATTCTATTTTACAAGTTGCAAAAATGTTTAATTGCAGAATAAAATATTTACCCCCAAGAGCTGGAGAAAGATATGCTTCAGCTATGACTAGTATGAATCTCTCAAATAAGGTTTATAAAATATATGGAAATATTAAACTTAAAAATTACATAAAAGAAGTAACTAAAATTAGTAAAATTTAAAGACAATTCATTGTTTACAATATCTTTTTTTAGTCTATAAGTTTTCTGCCTGGTGATTATTGCGAAGGGGTAATACCCGATCCCATTCCGAACTCGGAAGTCAAGCCCTTCAGCGCCGATGGTACT
>MDSV01186157.1_pt1 | contig 31133 bp, 15 predicted proteins | sample 810851 | NCBI WGS metagenome assembly MDSV01 (sample SAMN05326640, study PRJNA326480) | marine metagenome | isolation source: seawater | place: Atlantic Ocean: North East | collected 2012 | reverse complement strand
GTTAAAGTTCTAGTTACAGTAAATACTCTTGGTCGAAACCCCTCCAAAGTATCATCGCTACTGTTAGCCATATGCTGATAGCCTTGACCTTCAACTTGGTCAAATTGAAAAGTTTGATTGAAGTCTTCTATGCCATTAAACGCCTTCCTGTACTCTTCAGGTATATCAAAACCAACAAGGCCCATTTTACTAGTATCATGTAATGTAGCTCCATCTTGTCCGGTATACATTGCGCTAGCTTTTAGGCTAATAGTATATCTACATATTTGATGATATGTTCCCTCTTCAAAATTAATAGATTCTAATGTTGGGTAGAAAGTTACTAAATCTTCATCACCAAAATTATCTATTGAAAGTTTTAACAAATCGGCATTAAAAAGTGTCTCTAAAAACCTCTGGCCTCTCATAATGCTTTCAAAAGCAGTACCGCCTTTGTTTTCACTGTCATCAACAGAACCTATAATCGTTCCGTTTAATGTTATATCATAAACTGCTCCAATATACCCCAGTTTATTTCTAATCGGCGTAGTAGTGATACTAATGAGAGGAGCTGGCCTTAAGTCTACAGGATCATTAAACGCTCCAAACTGATCATTGTTATCAGCTTTGTCTCTAGCTTCGTTTCCGTCGAAAAGTTTTGACGCTTTAGAGACTTTGACAGTGCCATTTGCAAAGCGTTTACCTTCAGGTACTATTTGTTTGTACCTGTTCATATGGTTCTTGTTAATAACCGAGGTATTTTTATATGAGTTAGCTGCTTTGCCGGTCTTTTCTTCTTCTTCTTCTTCTTCAGACATTAGAATTTTCCTTTAACATATAAGTTCATATTACCAGAGTTAGACAAAGTGCTATCTACGAATAACGTCAAGCCGCTTGGTCTATCCTCGCTAGTATTATTAATGCTTCCTTCTACATATCTACCGCTGGCGTAGATAGGCATATTCCCGCTTGTTCCCGTGTAAGCGCTGCTAATATTCATTAACATACTATTATACACGTTAAAGCTCGGTTGCGCCTTCATAACCAGAGGCATATCACCAGAAGCTTCTGGAGGTCTACCTTCTATGTGTAACCTTTGATAGTTCTTGACTTCTGTGCCATGTTGATAAGTTCCACCAATGCTCCACAAATATGGTCGGTGTACTATATATCCTTTATCTATCTTATCCTGACCAGAAGCTTCTATAAATATTTCACCCTCTGTATTAGCCGTAACAACTCTATTGAATAGATGTTCTTCATCATACTTACCATCATTCTTAATAGAGAAGTAAGAGTATGGCTCCTTAGCATCAAGGCTACCAAATATTCTACCTTCTAAGAACGTATCTGGATGAGCGAAAGAAGGACGAAGTTTTCTAAGCATACCATCTTGAGTGTAAATAGCTCCAGCCTGATTCATCGCTGATGTGTCAATACTTCCGCTAGTAGCGTATTGGTGCATGTGCGAACCGGCAGCAAGTGTATAAGAGGCATCATTTCTTCTTACTCTATCAAGAGCTAACGACATGCCAAAGTAGTCATTTTCATTAGCGAGATGAACTCTACTTCCACTACCCTGTGGCACAACTTTATGAATCTGAGTCCATTCTTGAAGTTTAGATCCCCAGTTTGATATTCTGTTTTCATATGTGAACACAGCGCCATTGTTTAGAACAACGGTTCCACTATTAGGATACTTAGACCTTGCTTCTAAAGTTGCTAAGTCATGAACCTTTCTAGTTCCTATGTCGAATTGTTCATTGAATTCTTTTCTTACAAAAGCACCCTTGTTTTCTTCTACGACATTTTCAAAATCATGACCCGGAGCAGAAATAGCCATAACGTCTCCGTCGAGCGCCATCTTATGTCCAAACATATCGCCAACAATTGTATTGTCTCTTAGCTGCTCACTTGTATACGAATGTGATCCAAGATTAGTGGTTGCTACAGAAGTATCTGTTATCTTAGTTCCAACATTTATTTCTTCTGGTCTTACTTTTTGCTTAACTTGCCATTGTTTACTCTTATAAAAATTTAAAGCATATGATTTAATCTCGGTAGTGTCTACAGTTTTCTTTTCAAAGATATAAACTGCTCCAGCCCCACCGTTATGACCAACTTGAGTTTTATAAATTGGACCCTGCGGAGTCTGTGCAACTACCGTATCCCAAGTAGTAATGTCAGTTCCACTAAACGCAGTAAATGGTGCGCTAATATATAATTCATCATTATGTATTTGAACATCATATCCAAACAAGTCACCCGGATAACCAGATGGGAATCTTTCAAAGTCTAAGTAATCGTAACCTGTATCTTGCATGATCTGTGGAACACCGCCGTAGATACTAGCGTCTGTGTACATTGTGCCTTCAATAATACCGCTAAATCTAGCAGTGGACCCATAGTATGTTTGTAAGCCACTGAAGCGATCAAGCTCTGCTTGTCTTAATTGTTCTTTAAGTATGGAGTACGCAGGCTCTGGCAGTACAACCGGAGGAACTCTTCGCTCTTTGAATGGACCAAATGAATCAATAGGTTCTAAAACATTCCAGTACGTTAAAATATTATCCATTCGTTTTTGAGGTTCAAGATCGGATAGATAACTAGTGAATGCTGGAAATTCTTCAAAACTGCTATGAGGTAGACTATTAGAAGAATATCCACCAAATCTCATGTTTAGTCCAGTATTAGTAGGATTAGCCTGTATAAGTTTAGCTGGACTTAATTGTTCTGGTGATATAACTTTATAAGCATTGTCGTATATAAAATCTGAATCTGGAAATTCTTGAAAGTTGTCATTTTGTGCGACACTAGGAGGATATAATGATCGAAGTAAAGATGTTAGATTTTGAGTGATGTTTGGTTTGCCCTTTTCGGTAATTTCTGGACCCTGAATAATACTAGCATCACTAATAACAGTAATCCTAGATTTAGCCATGCCAGCGTCGAATCCTCCCTGATGATAAACTTCATGAGCCATAACAACTGGTCCATCAGCTATGTTTGGACCGGGATTACCAAAGTGTTCCACGCAGAAATCTGATGGGCAGTATTTTTCACTACTAGTTGTAATAGGTCCAGAATAATTATAAGTAGTAATAATCTCTGGTCGTCCGGGTACTACTCGTTCTGCCCAATCGTAAATTGGAATATCTCTAGATCTATCTAGAGTGATTAGATCAGTTTTGATACCAGATACAGCAACTATTCTAACGGTCTTATATTTTTCTGGTTCAGCCGTTGGATATACTGCTCTCCTTTCATGGTATGCTATGACTTCAAAATCAGTAGCATCATTTGCAAGTAGAACATCAAACTCTAATGTGTTAACGCCTCCAGTGCCTAAACTCTCTAATTTCCTTGGTACACCTTGCCCCTCTAAATTATATGCATCGCCATAAACTGTATTGCCTTCCCGGTCTTCTCTATATTTGTTCCGACTCCCAGCGCCTATGTCTTTAGATTTTAGAGGTAGTTTAACGCCAGTACCTGTATTCCCAGTTCTAATATGCAATCTGGGGTGCGCGACCGGACTAAACATCTTAGTACTGGGGTCTTCCCACTTTGGAATAGCGCTGTCTTCGTCGCCTTTCTTAACGTTATCGTCTGAGTATATGTTTTGAATTTTAGCATTTCTAAAAATAATACTTGGATAATGTTCTTCATTGGGCGATTCTCTAGATATAGTGAGAAAGAACTTGTAGGCTCTAGCTTCAGTCTCGCTGGCATCGGCGGGAATATCAAACTTCACTCTAGCCATACCAGTTTCAAAATCTGCGAATCCAATCTCACTAAATACATCGTCGTAAATTCTGATGTCGTCCCCTTGAGCATCGTTAGCTGCGCCGCCTAATAATGCTGTGCCACCATTTCTAATGTCAACAGGTCCATGCATTAATGGATAGTTTTGGAATTGTAAAAAGTCATGACGAGGCGTTGGAGATAATAGATACGAAGTAGAAGGAACACCTAATTCAGCAGAACTGGCATCTGGTCGTATGTCCATCCTAAAATCAACATATCTATCCTTATTAGGCAGATACATAGGCTTCATGTCTACATTTAAATCAGACATAAGTTGAGAAACTGTATCTAGCTTGTCAATATACGCAGCGTCCAGACTGTAAGTGTCACTAGAACCAAGTTCAGAATCATTTTCAGGACCGTAAGTAACAATTAATCTTTTTCCACCGTAGCTTAAGAATTGTTTAATCTTGTCTAAATCGTCAGCAGATGGAGATTGGTCTGTATTTGCAATCCAAGCTACATCGTATGCGTTAGTCCTATCAATTAAACTGTCCATAGAAACATTTTCTTGTATACCAATGTCAAAATCAGAAGCATTAGATATCGTTGAGAACAACGTGGACAGGAAGGAGCTACCATATCCAGCAACAAAAGAAGTTCTGTTTGTCCACCCGCCGATTTGTGCTATTCTCACACGACCCTTCTTGCCCGGACCACCCCTACTATTAGCCATAGCAACTAAGTTATGGTAGAACAAAATATTAGCATCGTTTTGGGAGTCATTTAAAACAGATTGTTTTTCTGAAAGGGTATTAGATACTAACACCACTTCAGAATTTAAACTAGATCCATCTGCCTGATCGTAAGAAACTGACTGAACTGCTGCTGCATAATATTCACTGACTTCTTTAATGGTTGTTTGTGTTTCATTTCTAACGTTTGCTCTTGCTTGTAGAACCGTGTCTCTGCCTCTATATTCTTCTGGATCAAACCAAGTATTAGAACTAATTGAACTATTTTCATTTAAGTTTTTGTATACGTAATTAGATTGTTCCTCAGAGCCTACATATAAGAAGTCTGGAGTTAATTTATTACCACTAGTAAGAACTGGATTAAGCAAAATAGAACTAGCTGGCAAAGTTTCAAAACCAGTTAAAACTTGGTATCTTTCTGTCCGGTCTGGTACTTCAGGGCTTACTAAAGTCTTTGTCTTGTATTCCGCAGCGACCATCATTGGAATAGGTTCTAATTCACTTCTGGATCTTAATTGATCGTCACAACCATAATAATAAAATTGATTAGTTCCAACTGCGAATGAAATATTCATATAATAATTTGTAAACGCTATACCTCCAGTTGGTGTTTTAACTGCGCATTGATCTACCCATTGCGCCCTTAAATCACCCTCGTGAGTAATTGGCATTTCACATTTAGTATTTACTTCATGGTATACAGCTTTGTCAGCTTTTTGTCTTAGTGCTGGTAAGCCAGTGAGAATATCTGTTTTTCTAGCTTCACAAACATATCTGCTGTTCATTTGAGGATTATAATATCTAATATCACCCACGCCACTTCCGCGAACTTGACCTATACTAAACGTATTGTCACCCCAACCTCTTATATTACTAATATACGTAGTTAAGGAGTTAGCAGGCTTCATAGAAGCAACTACATTAGAATGTAATTCTCCAACGGTATTATATGCCAGTGATTCGTATTCATTTCTAGCTGGATGAAGTTTCATCCTAGAGTTTAATTCAAATAATATGTTATTAAGTATATTATTACCTTGACTATATACTCCATCTCTTTCCCATATTGGATCATTACCAACAAGAACTAAATGTCTATCACCCTTCGCTAACCATTCTTTCAGTTTTTGTAAAGTCTGATCACTAAGAGCATCTACCTCTGGAGTGATAATATACAATAATCCTGTTGTATCTAGAATTTCTGTACCATCAGCCTCAGTCCTTGTGAAAGGCTTGCCCATAGAATTGTAAATGTTTCTCATGTGATTTTCAAACAATTGCTCATTAGAGTCATTCTTTTCTAAAGTTTCATGCAAGTTGCCAAACCTTCCCCACTCTTGAACACCCTTGTGAGGATAATATTTTCTAGAATCAAGAACTCTAACGGCTCCCGCATTTACATAGCCCTTCCAATCAGTAGCTCTGTTTCGTTTTGGTTGATACCAAGCACTTTGATTATCATGTTGTCCTAAGCTGTCAGTTGGTGCGCCTATAGCTACAGTAGAACCATCTTTATTAAACGCAATACTATATCCCAATCTCGCTGTGGGAATAAACTTCTCAGCCATCCAACCCCAGCCATTTGACATAAACGTTTGAGTCATGTTGTAGAAGTTTCTATAAGGTTTAATGTCCTGCTCTTGCAGGAATCTAAACCTACCACTGTCAGATACTCTTGAATATATATCCTTAGCTGCTTCAATATTTCCAACTAAAGCAGATTGTTCATTATAAACCACCCCTAAACTAACAAGTTCAGGTTCTGATCTACCAAACATCCAAGAAGCAAAACTCAATGCAACTGCATTGTCACCGCTACTCAATCGGTTAATAGGTCTATTATAAATACCTACTTGACTCTTGGAATAAGGAGAGCCAATACCAAGAATAGATCCGTCTTCACTAAGTTTTACAACATGACCAAAGCCATCGGGGTACTCGTCATTTCCAGCTGTTGGAGAATCAATAACCTGAATCAATTTCCAATCAGGAGAAGTATTTAATTTTTCGTATAGGTAAACAGCGCCACCACTTGCGGGAACTTCGTTAAATTCAGCAGCAGCAGTATTGTAAACTCCAATATTGTTACTTATTAACTTGTCATATCCATTAATATTAATATAATTAAAGTTTGTTAATTGACCAAGAACAAATATAGACTTACCAAGCCAATCTTCAGCTATATAACTAGTAGGTAAATTGGTTCCAGTAGAATCTTCAACAGTGGTGCTTTCGTCACCTTCTAATTCAAACAACTTCCTATAACCACTAGTCGGTGTCCCCGTGTCAAATCTCGTTACACCGCTTGCAAGTGAATAGTCATCGTAGAAAGAGAAGAACTTATCTAAAGCAGTTCCAATCGCAGCAATTCCACCCATAGACCAGCTATTATCAACACTAGCGCCAAGAACAACAGGTATATTATTATGAGGCTTGCTAGTATCGTATGGAACTTCTGCATCAAAAGCTGACTTAATTTGACTGTAAATTAAAGCATCACGATCTTTATAATGTTGACTAGTTGTATCAAAGCCATCATATTTAATATGACCATTACTATCTACATATTGTGAAGTATGTCTGTGTATCCTGTACTTTTTAACAATACCATTAGTTCGCTCAATAACTTCTGGTTCAAAGTTTAGTTCGTCAGTAACAGTGTTAACCCCAAGTACAGGCTCAAATATTATAACCTTGGTATTAAACTCAACGGCGGGGTCTGCGAAATACTTATAAAGTAAATCCTTTCCACGCATATATTGTTCAACAGCTTCTGGTCCGACACATGGATTTCTCCAGCTGTTAGGAGAACAACCTTCTGGTAATTTTGGTAAGAATTCATCAGTAAAAATTAACACGCACAAATTAATTGGACTAGTAGTAATCGCATCAAATGTTCTTGTGAATTTAGCTCTAGGTCCACCAACGGCAACTACCTCTCTATCATCCATTTTTGCTATAGATGTAGAATATCCAAACTCTCTACCCTCTTGGCCTACGTGCCATTTCCTAGCATTAAACCTTGCTAATTCATCATTACTTCCATCTCTAAGAACCCAAGGCACATTTTCATAGTAATCTCTTCTAAAGTGTGGAGATAACGAAAGTGTTGCTTCTACTTCCCAATCAGATTTATCATCCTGAGTAGTCCAATCGTAGCCGCTAGGTTCTGGATTTCTTCTATAGACAAAAACCGTACCAGCATCTACGCATTCAAATCCTGAGAAGTCTAGAAGATCATACCCCGGAGCGCCAACAGTCATTAGATCTCCCACTATGCTGACAGACTTTCCATATCTATCTTCTATTTGTCTTGTAGTTTCATCAACAAGTTTAAGGCCAGTATAGTCTACATCTTCATTAGTTCCATACTCCCACTCAACTATCTCTCTAGGAACATCTATAATGCCATCTGACCCAGTTCTACCTACAAGTGTTACACTGTAAGTTCCAGCAGGCATAAGCCCAGTATACTTTCTCACTCCATAATAATTATTTTTATATCCACCAGACTGATCTCCATTAAATGCAATAGCATTAGGATCTGTAAAGGTAGTTAAAGGTCTCAGAATGCCACCGTTTACACACCCAGCCGGTCTCCACAATGTATCATGTGTAATTAACTCTAACTCATTGCAGTTACCGTTATAGTCACATCCACCAAAACATATTGTTGTTACTCCTCTAATTTCATCGTCTGGTCTTAAAGTTAACAGGCTAGTGTCAGCAACGTCAATGAAACTTCCATAAGATTCAGAATTAAACGAAAAGGATGTAGCTCCGACACCTTCTGGAATTGTTGCTTCATTAAACGACACCAAAGGCATATTACCAGAATCAAATACATTAGTATTAAACGTGGCTTTTACTGTTAGGGCAAAGTCAGCGTTAATAGAATCTTGAAGTGGAGGCGTAACAGTATACAAAACAAATTGAGCATTCTTTGTTGAGGCTGCTGGCGCTGCGCCACCGTCTGCCATCAGAGAAAAATCTTCAAAAAGACCACGTACTCCCGGTAGAATATTAATAGGAAGAACGCCAGATTCAAATATTTCTAATTCAGTATTTCTTAAATATAAGCTAATATCTCCATTTCTAATATCAGGAGTACCGCCAGTAACTGCAAGTTTCAAACCTCTTGGAGCTGCGGTTGTAGTTGAAGTAGTTGTGGTGGTTGTGGCTGTTGGGTCAGGCATGGTGGCGGTAGGTACAGTGTCTGTAGTTACAGAAGAAGTAGATCTGCTAACCTCTATCCTTGGAGCGCCTAAAGTAACTCTCATTTCGTCAATATAATAGAACATAATATCTTTTAGGCTTTGTGATATATCTGTATTTGCGTATTGAGGATTTTCTGGATACCAGTGATCTCCAAGTATCAAGGCTGGATAAGAATGATCTGATAGAATAGAAGGATTTACATCGTCTAGACTCCAATATCCACGGTCAGGAGAATAAGATTTAATAGAGCCATTAAGGGCAGCGAAGGATATATTGAAATCATTACCTCTCCAGTATGTTTGGGCTGTTGTGCCAGCGCCTTGTGAAGCGAAGAAGTTTGTAGATGCTCCACTACTATTTAAAGAATCGAAAAACTCTTCCGCAAAATCTTCACTACTGAAAGAACCAAAAGAAACATAGTTCCATTCTAAAGATGAAATGTCTTCTATTTTTAATATTTGAGTTTCTGGGAACTTCCAAGAATCTTGATATGTTACATCTAAGAAGTATCTTGGGTTTAAAGTTCTAAGCAGAACTAAATCGTGTTTCCACTCAGTGCCGTTCCAAGTACTCATTAAATCCATTTCAAACTTGAAATCTTTTGTTTCTGAAAGCGCGCCAATATTTAATGGAATAGATTTAGATGCTGACCATATTCGTGATTTAAATTCAGAGAGGTTAGTTGAAAGGGTGGGGAATTGAGGTAAATAAATCCAAAAATCAATATTATAATCTCCTCCCCATATATTTGGATCTAAAGTCAAAGAGTTCTGAAGAGTAGTATTACTCTGTATCTGATTGCTTCCATCATTAAAGAAGACACCCTTACTGTTAGAACCACATTGCTGTTTGATAGAACCAGAGCCAAACTTAGCAGCATTGCTAACAATTTCTAGAGACTCAAGATTCGGGGCGTTAGGTAGCAGAGAAGCATTTCTTGCCTGCAATGGCGAAGAACTAGATGTTGTCATTTTATAAGGACTAAGATTATTTAAGTCTGTTTCAAAGTCTAAGCCTAGCACAACGCTTGTACCATATTGATCAAACGTGTCGCTGCTAGCTCCAAAAATAGGAGTTTGAGTAAAGTTACCTTCAGCATCGTTATTACTAGTTACTGGTTCCGCAGATCTAGTCATTAATGGTAATTCATTTGGTGCATCAGCAAATACCATGTTTGCACCAGATGTTTCTAGCCATAGCTCACCACTAGAATATGTAGGATCTCTGCCCAAGGTGGCAAACTTGAAAGGTTTTTGTGGATTTACAGGGGTATCTGATTCTACGAATCCTAAGCTGTTATATTGAGCTAATTTTAATTCATTTCTTACAACTGTGTCACCACTAGCCATTAGAGGGAATTTAGTATCTAATTCTACAGCCTCAGTTATAGCCTGATTCATCTTTACATCTACAGAATGTATTTTAATTGTAGAATCATAATTGCCAGTTGGATAAACTAAGTCATATTGAATATATAAATCATTTACATCATTAGAAAAATATTTATGATTTAACTCCGTGACATTTTGTTCTTTAACAAAGTTAGACCAAGGCTCTGTGGTTTTATCTTTTAGGTCTCTTAAATTAAATTTGCTATTAAGCTTAATCCAGCACATGTCTGGTGCTAGATAATGTATACTTCTATTTATTAAACCCCAATTAGTAGATTCAAAATGTACAGACTCTTTAGATTTTGTATAGAGACTTACAATGAGTCTTGGCCCAAGATTACCATCGGGCCATTCAATGTCAGTGTTGGAGCTGTTTTGTATTACAGTTTTAACACTGAAAGTATCTTCTTTTAAGTCATAGCTACGTGGGTATGACTTAGATATTCTTGGAGGCGCAGCGTAGAACTGATCCCACAGCCCACCAACATTCAACCTTAGCATATCATTTTCAACTTGGGTGTGATAAGCTACACCGCTAGTATTTAAACTTGCTGGAATGGCAAGATCAGTTATGTCTTCGTATGACTTATTATTATTACTAAAGTTATGAACTATAAAGTCTTGACCAATTCTGGTCTTCATCGTGTCAAAGGCAGAGTTAAATTCGCAATACTTAAAAGCTCCAAGATACCACTTGTCAGTTTCTTGGTCTACATAGTCCCACATTTTATATCTGTCATGAGTCGTAGATTCATCATTATTCCAGAACTTAGATCTATGACCAGCAAAAAATCTTTCAGCAGTAGTTTGTAGTTTAGATTTTTCGTATGAATTAACTGTAATATTTCCGCTGGTTGAAATGCCAACATCCGTTAAGAAGGCGTTCATACCAACGCCAGAACCGTATGAGTGACCAACAATTAAATTACTATCGCCACTAGGCATGGTAAATGCTGACGAACTGGCTCTTAACACATTGAAGTCGCCACTTACAATTTCATTATCAGCATATAATCTTAATTTTTGAGAATTATTATCATTGTATGACAACATAACAGATAATGGATATTGATAATCATAATAATCTAATGTATCAGTAACCTTTACAATGTTGTCAGATGTATCTCTAGCGTAACCGCAAAGTTTACCTTGGTCAAACCCGAGGGCAAATTCTAAGTCTTTATCAGCGTCCCACTTAGATAATATAACACCAGAATTAAACAAGTTGTAATTTGCACCACTAATGGTAACGTCTGGAGAAAATCGGCAAAATACATTAAAGCCACCACTCATAGAGTGATCGCCAAAGTCAAAGCAACCATCAGAACCAGAGATTCTAACTGCGTTTTCATACGCATCCATGATATGTCCATACAGCTCATGGTTGGTGTTAGTAACCCAATCTATTGTTTTGTAATTGTGCAGCTGAGTAGAAAATAGTTTGTCTGAATTAAATCTTAATCCTAAGTTTGTAGTCTTACTAGCCTCAAGGTCTGAATTAAATTCACCACTTACATTAACTTCGTCTTCTAGGCTTGTAGTAACGACATTGTTAGTAGTTTTATTAAAATCAAAATATCCATCTAAGAACGGTTGAGATATTTGATTAAATTCAAATGAGTAGTCAAACTCGGCAGGATTAAATGCACCTACTTGAACGTTGCCATCAACGCCCCTCCAACGTCTTGAATAATTTGTTTTTAATGTAGGTTCTTTATTGGGAGCTTTATAGCCATGTGGAATATCCTCAATGGAAGATAAAGGCTTATCAGTCCATACAGCATTAAATCTCTCATCATTAGTTTTTCTAGCAGATGGAGTTAATGTAATATTTGATCTAGTTAATTCATTACTTCCAGTTCCAAGAATATGCAAAGGCATAGTTTTTGCTGGATGATATTTGACAACAAGATTAGCCTTGGCTATTGCAGCTCCAACTGGAATAGGATAAATGTCTACATATAAAGATTCAAAATATTTACTAACTGCATAATTTGGAGATTGACCTTGAACAACATTGTCTTTATATATTTTAAGCGGTATGATGTAATCTTTGAATTCAGTACTATCTATGACAGGAGATTGACTTAAAAGGTAATGATCTCCACCGTCATTGTTTGTCTTATTTGTAACAAAGAAATGATCACGTTCAGAAATACTTTCAGAAGATAAGCCAAGGTCATTAACCGGATTCCAACCAGAAGACTGTGGAATTGTACCAACGCCGCTTGCGGATTGTAAAAATCCACCGACAGCTTTAGTTTCTATCATTACATCATCATTACTATAACCCACAACGTCTAAAGAGTAGTCTCTAGAGCCAAAGGCTTTTCTAGCTCTAACGTGTAGCTCTATTTCATAAATATCAAAATAACTATCGTCGATATAAACATAATCAACTTTGGCTGTATCAAACTCATTGTCTATATTGTCTGCTCCAAAACTAAATGCCCCACCCTGCCTTTTTCTCACCCTGTATGGAGGAGCATGTTCATAAAGTAATTTGAGCTTTCCTGAATCGGCAATGGGTTCAGTAGATTCTAGTTTTACAAAGCCATTGACTTGTAATGGATCTGCGAGAGGAGTAGTTAAATTATCTAAATTATATTCATCTGTATTATAATAAACGTTGTCGTTAGCATCGGCAGAAGATTTCCAAACACTTTTAACTTCTGGTTCTATTCCTGTAACAAAGTTATTGCCTAAAACCCTAGTGGGATATATATCTCTTTCAAGCATAACACCTGTGGGTGGAAACTCTGTGTTAAGAAGTAATCTATTTTCTGTCAAAAATCCTAACAAAGTACCACTTGCAATCAAATCAATATTACTAATTCTAAAGCTAGGAGTTGGTGTAGGCCCAAGATTTTGGGTCATAGTAGAAAGTGGAGACCCATAATTTGCCATGTAGTCGCTATTGGTTGTCTCAACAAATTTATCGCGTTTTATGTCGTGTTGATAGCCCTTGTTAAATTCGCTAGAGAAAGGATCATGAATTACATCAACGTCTACGTCAAAACTTACAGTATATCCACTAGGCTCACTTAATATTGGAAAGTTGGGATGCCAAGTACTAAACTTAACATAATTAATTTCTGGCTCTGTTATATATGTCGTAAAGTTATATTTTTCATTTTCGTAAGTATAATCGCTATCTCCTCTAAAGTCAATATCTTTATACTTTACAATCAAATCCCCAGAAGGATCTTCAAATCTAATATTGTGAATTTTATATTTTGAACTAACTTCTGATTCAATTGAGTTAAAAGGAGCAGCGGCTCTAATTACTAAAAAATTCTCTCTAGGAGTAACATTTGGATTGTCAACTCCAAATTTATATCTATAGCTACCACCCTGAGTAAAAGCTTGGTTGGACTGTATAAAACTTCCATAATCGTCTGTGATGTTTATCAAGCCATTAGCAGTTTTAACAAATGTACCCTCATCTACACTTTGATACAAAGAACCTGATGTCAAAGTTTTATCTACTAAGTTGACAGATTCAATATCTTCTTTGGGGTAAAACACTTGCGTTGCTGGAAAGCCATTTTTGTAACTAGCAAATTTATCAACATGACCACCATACTTGTCAGCGACAACAGCCGTGTCTGTGCCACGGATTGTAATAGTAGCTTTAATACTTGTAGTAGCAAACGAGGCAAAAGATCTAATGTCTGAAGTATAATCACCCTCTCCGTAAGGATAAACGAATCCCTCAATCTTTTTATTGGATATCATCGACTTGGGAGAATTGGTATATAGAGGTGGGTTTTGAGATAATGCATTTTCACCATCAATAACGCTATCGGTTGTTACACCTCCAAACCTTGTAACTTTAGGGTTGGGTCCAAAACCAAAAGCGTAGGAATCATCGTTGTTTGAGGTAAATGCAGCAACTCTATACTTTTCCCACCCGTCTTGCTGTGTGATAAATTTAGTATCAAAATACTCTCCACCATATGTAGCACTATTTTTCTTTTCTCCAACATATATACTATCTAATTGTCGTAGACTAAATTCAACTTTGAAATCAACATTTTCAGAAGGTATTAGAGATAGGGCATTAATATTAAACTGACCATCATTGCTTTCTATCTTTAATATATCTCCAGCATTTATATTAACATACAAATAAAAGTCATTATTATCAGGAGTTTTAGTGGCAACCAAGCTGTCGTTTATATAAAAAGAAACAGTACCGCCTGACGATATGCCCGTCTTGTCTATGTAAACCTGACCAAACCTTAATGATCTAAGAGATAAAAGACTCATCCCATTGATAGTTGTTAACGGTATAGGTATACTGCCCTGACCTAGTACTCTGGGGGCAGGAGCCTCAACGCCGTCAGCAGGAGGATCTATAGCTTCTTCTAGATAAGCATTAGCAATGTCGGAAGAATCTGGTGGCTGAGAGCCAAAAAGATAAGGGGGTAATGCAGAAAACGCTTCAGCTGGTGGCTTAAACCCAATGCTGACAATCTTAGATATAGTAGCTGATATTTTTGTAGAGACTCTAGCCTCTATTGGTTCTAGCCCTTGTCTAATAGACGCATTAGCCCTAATCTTTCCACCACTACCATTTCTGGTAGACGAAAAATTGACAGAGCATTCCATATTAAAACCCTATACTGTTGATCCTAAAGTTGAACCAGACTTCCTTAACTTCCCATCATTACCTACACTATAAGTCTTTAATTCGTCACCAACAAAATTAATTAAATCTTGTTTAATGCCCGTAGCCAGATTTTCTAAGAACGAACCGCCCTGAAGATTAACATTAATCGCGGTTGGATTAAGTGTTACTTTCAATTCTAAGTTCTGTAGATTAGAAATATTCTTAGATAATTCGTTATTAAATTTACTTAAAGAATTAGAGAAATTATTAAGAGTTGAAGCGTCTAAACCGCCAACGGCGGCGCTAGATTGAACTTTTCCACCCTCATTCATGTAAGCAACTTGACCACCTTTTGACATGGTAGAAGCAGCAGAAACTGAAGATCCAGAATTTATAGCTTTTAAAGCACTAAGATTATTTCCACGATCAACGGCGCTCTTTCTAACTACAAATTCTCCCGGCGTTAACATTGCTGGAACAGTGTCAGTACCGCGAGGAGTAAACTTAATATGTTTACCAGTACTTGCATAAATTAAACCGCCAGTAGCTTTCCCTTCAGCCATCGCATTATTAGCTCTTTGCTGTGCAGCTGTTACTTGTTGTTGTGCTGCGGTCATCATAAGATTAGCAGCGTCTAATTGTTTTTGAGCTACATCTACATCGGTCTGTGCGTTTTCATTTAAGGTTGCTGCTAAAGCTCTAGCTTCTTCTTGTAAAGCCAAGGTTGCAGGGTCTGTACCAGCCATAGCCTGAGCAGCTGATGGATCTGTAATTCCAGCCATACTTAATCCAGCAGAAGCTGTGGATTCTAACAATCCTCCAGCGCCACCAATCTGCGCACCAAGAAAACTTTTAGCTCCACCTTGCTGCATCTTTTCTAGATTCTCAAAACCTCTGCCAAAATCTTGAGCAGAGAATTGACCCATAGCTGCTTGGTTTCCACTTGCAGCTGCGGCGGTAGCTCCAATGGCGGCTTGTTGTTCAAAGAATTTATCTATGTCTCCAGCAAGTAGAGACTTCATAGCATCTTTCTCTGCTTGATTTCTAGCTTTAATAGCTGCTATTTCTTTACGTTTTTCATCTATGAGTTTTCTTGTGACATCAGCTTGATTCTTGTTAAGTTCTAACAATCGTTTTTCTCTGTCAGCCATTTCAGTACCACTAGCACCCGACATGGCGGCTTGAGCGTTTTGATCACCTCCAGCTGCTGCCATTCTTGTGTTTTGAATAGCACTTAATTGTTGTCTAATTTCATTGTTTCTTTTGCTAACGTCTGCGGCTGACCCGCCTCTCATTTGACTAATACCAAGTCCCTGAGTTCCAACATTTGCCGATGCTACAATATTACTAATTCTTTCTCCCGATGAAACAACTTTACCACCAAACTCTTCTTGCAATTCCATTACTTCCATTTGCACATCTAAAGCTTTTCTTTGGGCGTTAACTAAATTTGTTTCTGCTTCCTGTCTTTTCTTAATAACTCCAATTAAGGCTTTTTCTGCCTCGGCAGCAGCGCCTAATGCGGCTTGAAGCTGCTTCATTGTGTCTCCACCAATATCGCCAATAATCTCCTCTAAAACTTTCATATCACCAGAAGCTATAGCGTCTAATTGTTTCTCTGAAAGGTTCTTACCCATCAGCTGATCTCTAAATTGATCCAATGTTTCTTGATCCCCAATACCAGCAGCTTTCAGCTGAGATTCTATAGCTCCCGCAACGGCTGATCTTCTTTCTTCTAAGGAACCACCACCAGCACCCCGTTCCAAATCTGCCATAAGGGTTTCTCTAGACCCTTTAAGAATTTCAGGCATATTTTTTTGTACTTCATTCACAGCCGTAAGGTTCTTACGCATCTTAGAAATTTGATCATCATTAGCACCAAATGATCGTAAAGTTTTTTCAGCGTCATCTAAAGCAGATCCAAACTGTGCTGGATCTAATCCGATGGCAGCGGCAGAAATGCCAGCTTCTAAAGTAGCGAGTGTTCTTTCGGTTTTTACAGCACCCATTTCTTGTGCTGCTAAATAATTATCAATGCCAACAGCAGCGCCTTGAGCAGCACCAACAATGCTGTTTAATCCTAAATTCATAGCTTCAAAAGCATCTTTGTTCCTTTGTATTTCTTTAGCTTGATTTTCAAAGGCTGTATTCAAATCTTGAAAACCGTTTTTCAAGTAGTGAGCATATAAAGATGGATTAGTTTCTTTAAGTCCCATTTGAAAATCATTGAAAGTCCCACCAGTGGCAGCTACTCTTCTGCTAAAAGCGTTAAGTGCTGGTTGAGCATTTTCAACCATTTTAGCAGTCATGTCTTTATTAGATCCTTCTCTATCCTGAATCTCAGAATCAATTCTAGCATTTCTTTGTGCGCCTGATTCCAAGCCCATAAGTCCAGCTATGCCAAGCGTTCCAACTCTCGCTGCGCCTCTTAAGAATCCCCCACCAAGACCAGACTTGCTAGCTTCAGCATTTTTATTTGCTTTCTTATTTTCTTCAATGGCATCTGCTGCCTCTTTGCTTCCAGCGCTACTTTGTAGTAAAGCGTCTTTAGCGCTGATATTACCAGCTTCAAACTCTTTCATCGCACTAGCCGCTGACTTAGATGCCTTTTCTAATTCTATATTAGCTTTAGCAGTAGAAGCGGCGGCTATAGCGGACTGTACCTGATTGTAATCATAAGTCGCTAAACCAATTGCAAGACCAGCAAACGCTCCCACAGCTGTACCAATAGGGCCAGCTAACGAACCAATAGATGCGCCAAGGGCTGCACTACCCCCAATGCTTGAAAGAGCATCGGTTGCAGCTAAACTCTGAGCTGCACTTTTAGCACCTTCAACATCTCCACCTTCAATCGCCTCTTTTAGTTTTTTATCAAAACCGCCAATAGCATTAATACTGTAAGCAAATCCATCAATAGCAAGGGCTGCAAGTCCAAGGCCCGTACCAGCTTTTGCGGCGAATTTTCCGAGTTTTAAAATACTAGAACCGCCTACTTGTCCTATGGTTCTGCCCAACCGAGTTATTGGTTTGCCCAAATTAGGAAGAACTTTTCTTACACCTACTCCTAAAGTACGTATAGGTTTAGCAGCAGATCTTACAGTACTAGCTATTCTGTTAAATGCTACCGTCGTAGTTTTAGCTGCGCCTTTTGTAAATAAATCCTTAATAAATCTACCAACTGGAATTCCTTTAAAAATACTATTAAGCGTATTCATTATTGCAGTGCCTTCTAGTGACGCAGCAAACATGCCTAATGAAGTAATAGTCATACCAATTGTTGTTATAAACGCCAAACCGCTATGCGCAAGTTTAGTAAACATGCCAGAAGACTCGTCAAGAGGTGGCAAAAAGCTTTGAAGCATGGAAGCACCAATAGCCAAACCACCAGCCATTTTCGTCAACTTGCTTCCAAAACTAGCCTGTGGTTCTGCAACAGATGTCAATGAATTACTAGCTTGTTTAGCAGAATTGTTTAATTGATTTACAGTAGCATTAAGCTTCATCAGAGAAGCCTGATTTTTAAGATCTGCGGCATTCTTTTTCACGGTCGTGGATATTTGTTTATGAGCAGCAGAACTTAACTGACCACTCATTCTTAATTGGTTGGCCTGAGCTTGGACTTGCTGATTTAACATTTGACTACTATTATTTAGCCCCATACTAAATGATTGTAGAGCCTGCAATATATTATTAGTAGAAGCGCCCAACGTATCTAAAGCTGCTTGAACGGCAGAAGTGTCTAAGCTTGCGCCACCACCGCCACCCATACCCATCATGCCACCAAAGAACATTCTCTTCGGACCTTTAGGATGAACAGAACCACCCTTATTATAGCCCTGTGTATTCATTCTATTTAAAGTGGAACGACCAATAGCTTGAGCAGATTTCTTATTTATGACAAACTCACCGGGAGTCAACAACGCAGGCACTGTATCCTTTCCAGAAATAGGACCACCAGAGTTTTCCCGTGCTACCTTAGCATTTTTCTTCTTGCCGCCTGTTGCCGCAGCTTGTGCTGTTAACTGATCTTTTACTTCTTTAGCTCTTGCTGGCAAATCGGGAGGCATGGTATATTGTGTTAAAGGTGGAACTTTAAATGTGTCAACTTCATCCACCCCCCTCATTTGTTTGTTTTTCATACGGCCCGTATCTATAACATATCTTAAAGCCTTGTCAAGCATGACGTTTGAACTTTTTTCTGTCCTCTTTACTTCATATACTTTGCTACCATCTGACTCAGCTCCATCGACAGGATCTATGCCTGATGCATCTGAACCTCCAGTTGCGCCAGAGCCAAGGTATTTTCTAAGTCTTAATCCGTCTTCATAACCCCTACCCTGTTGCACAACGTTATCAGAAGCAAGGGCATCAAGTATGGTTCCCTTTTTAGAAGATTGATCTTTAAAAGTTACATCCAAATTCTTTAAATTACGCAAATTTTGTTGTACTGTATCTTGAGCGCCTTGTACTTTATCATTTTCTGTAAACTGATGACTATCTGTAAAAGCAGCACCCGGAGCTTTAGTTACTTTCCTTTTCCCTCTATATATTCTGCCTTGAACTTTTGAGCTAGACATATCTACTATACCGCCAGTAGCATACCTGTTCATATCCTGTAAATTGTTCATACCTATAGATTGTGCGCTTTTCTTTCTGATTACAAACTCGCCGGGGGTAAGCATGGCTGGAACAGTATCTGTACTTCCAACACCGGGAACAGGACCGCCGCGATTAAAGCCTCTAACACCGCCACCCGACATTCCTCCCACAAAGCCTAGAATTCCTTTACCAATTTTGATAGCAGCAAAAGTAGCCAACAGTGGCAGCAGGGGTTTGATTGCATCACCTATGCGTATCAAGGCTGAAGCTAGTCTAAGAGCAGTATCAGCCATTACTTGGAAAGTCTGCGTTTCTGTAACAGCTCTAACGAGGGAAAGAAATTCTTCCTTGACTTTAGCAATACGAACACCAAGTGCTAATTGAGCCTTTGCAGCATCGCTGGCTAATGATCCAGAACCGCCCTGAGCTACATTAAGAGCATCTTGAGCAACTCTAAACTGTTGGATAAGGGGAATAACTTTACCAATCTGTCTAAATCCACCAAGTTCTTCAGCAATCTCAATAAAGGATAAATCTCCCTGTTCTAAGCCAGCAAGAGCTGCACTTAATTTTCTAGTAGCCTCAAAAGGTCCAACAAATTTACCATTTAGATCGGTAAGCTCAATACCATATTGTTTAAGAAATTCAATTGTTTTAGGGCGCTGAATACGAGTAAAGATAGTTCGTAAACCAGTAGAAATACTTTCTGCACTTTCTCGCGTTGTAGATCTAACACTAGTGAACAATGCAATAAGTTCATTTAAATCACCACCAGCTGCTTTAAACACACCACCCGTTCTACGAATAACAGCGATCAAGTCACCTGCTTCAACAGCGAACTGACCAGCTACAGCATTAACAGCACCAAGCTGCGCTTCCAACGCTGCTGCGCCCAATCTGAACTGATTGAAGATAGCTATAGCGCCTTCAGTGGTAGCTGTGATATTATCAAACGTAGGAGCTAATTCTGTTCTGGCTAAAGTTTTAAGTGCTATCTGCGTTTCTTTAGCTGAAAAACCAGCCTGAGAAAGCATCCTACTAGTATTTAACAATGCTGATGAGCTTACACCCAAGCCTCTAGCCAAGGAAGTAACACTATCGGTAAGAAATCTTAATTGAGATGTAGTCTTCCCAGTAACCTGCGAAATCTTAATTAATTCTCTTTCAAACTGTATAGACTCATCTATAGCTTTGCTAAGAGTATTAGTAAATAGAGATACAGTTCTTGTAGCTATAGCTAAAGCACTAAAACGTTTAATAGACAGAGCAAAGTTTTTGCCCATGCTCTGACCGGCTTTATCTGCTTTATTAAGATTGTTAGCAAGATTATTAACTTGTTTATTAGCAGCAGCCGCACCCTGTACGCCAACGTTAACATTAACGCCTTTAAGTTGCTTTTGAATATTATTTACAACACTCCCAACATTATTGGGAGCTTTAAGTTGTAGTTGTGCAGTCAGTACAAATTTAGACATATGGCCCTTCCGACTAAACTACACACTATCCGTCATTACTTTCCGTGCTTACAGCTTTAGTTTTCTTTGTGGTAGTTTTTTTCTTAGCGGTTGGTTTTTTCTCAGATACTGGTTTTCCTTCAGAATCTACATAATGAGTAGACAGAACATATGTACCGTCTTCTTCTAAAGCATTTCCATCTGAGTCCGTTCGTTCTCCCTTTTCGTTTACGTATTGTCCGAATTCATTAATTTTCCGTCCCTCCAAGTCAACTGTCTCACCCTCTTTATTAACTAAAGAAAGATCTTTATTAACCAGATTAAACTCTAATAAGAACTTATTTTCTGGCAGTTTTTTCTCGAAGTCGTCTTCCAGCGAATACATCATTTCTGCTAATGTTGTAGCTGCTGAAAAAGCAATTTCATCATCCGAATTTGAACTGTACTCTTCTACAGAATTATACACTAATTTACCATCTTCATAGGTGGTGCATCTAGTGACAAGATAATCAAATCTAGCATTATCAGCTAAGGCTTCAGCAGTATTGCCCTCAAGAGAAAGTCGCTCGCCAATCAGATCTCTAAGCTCATTTCTCTTCCTTCTGATTTCAATAGCAGTTTTTTTACCCTCATCAAGAGGAACGGGCTTCTTTCCTCCCCCTAAATACAAAGATTTTTCTAAATCAATGATCTCTTGCTTAAGTTCATTCTCTTCATTTTCTTGCTCTTTATCCCAAATCTTTTGTTTACGCATAAATTTAGCAAGTTCTTTTTTTGTCATAATGCCATCTCTAACGCAGTCCGTCCAGACTTTGGCAGAGATTCTTTGAGCATCTGTTATTACAGTATTAGATGGTCGAGTGACCTTAATCTTAACTGTCTCACCGTTTTCAAGCTTTACGTCTACTGATCGTGTTTTGTTGTCCTTCATTTTCTGTCCTCCTTAGTAATAATAATTGGTAAATTAAGTTGATGTTTCTGCAAGTTCACATCATAGTGTGATAGCTCAACATCTATATTTCTGGCCTGATGATTTCCTTTATCTAGTATATCAGACCTTAATTTATTATACAGCTCTTTCATAGCTAGTTTTTGATTTTGGTCCACCTCTGGGCTATCCCACAAAAAACCAAAATGTTCTTCAACAGTGCTTAAAGCGCCAATCATGGTGGTTTGAATTTTCTTCTTTAAAATTCTACATAATCTTTCCTTTGACTGTTTTTTATGTAGTTCGTCCCTTTTATTTTTGTAGGAATCCATAATATTCTCCTATTGTTGCCGTTGTTTCCTTTGTTCTTCCATTAATTTTAAGCGTTCGTCTACAAAGTCTATCTGCTCGACTTGACCCTTTTCCTGTATCTTCTTGCTTCTATCTTTGATAACATTTCTACTTTGTGAATTATTTGATTCATATATAGATTGTGCATGATTCGTATTGTTTGCGACTATCATAACTTCTTGCGAGTTACTAATTCTTTGATTAGATATTACGCCTTCGTTTGCTTGTTCTTTTGCTTCTTTTTCTCTTTTCTCGTTTTCAAGAATAAACCAACCATCCATCATATCATCGTCTGCTATTACATCGTCAGGTGGACAATCTGGACTTTCACGTACATTGTCATATGTCTGTGACCACACGACTAAGCCCTTTTGAGATGAACTTAGCTCTGTATTTTCTGGATTTAAGAATAAAGACCTTTTAACACTTTCTCTAGTCATCCACGTAGATCGCCAAGGTTCGTTTCTGGCTATATCTCTTAACTGAGTATCCGAAAGGGTATATCTATTCCAAGAGTTTACAATCTGCGCAATGTCACTATTATCTTCGTCTTGATAACAAAGCCTATCGTCTATATAACAAGATCTAGAAATTAACCAAGAAATTCTTTTGGTGTCTGACACACCTTCAACTGTATTATGAAAATAATTAGTCTTTATCATGTGGTGTTTGATGAGCTTATCTTCAAGTACTCTTAAGGTCATTTTAATGCCTCTGAGAGTTTTTTTATCAAGCCTAGATCTATAAGCTCTTACTTTTAATGTTTCAATATCTTTTTGCATTTTCTCTACCAAATTTTCCTCTAACTTAGTCCATATCCCTTGAATCTTCATCCAAGCTGTCATTTCGTCCTGATCCATCAACCCGTCTCTGTAGCATCTATCCAGAGACTGATCATACACTTCATATGATTCTATAATATCATCTATTTTAAATGGATGTACTACTATATTTTTATAATCTAACTTAATCTTTCCAGATCTAAGCATATATACGAAAAACTCCCGCTTATGTTGCTTCATTACAAAACCTCATGCGGGAGTTCTCGTTGTTTCCTTATTAATCCTAATAAACTGTCTTTAATACACTAGAGCTTCCAAAACTAGGTATTAATAAATTGACTATTATGATCCGGGGGTTGCACCTGCTGGCAAGTCTGGTCCATTAACTACCAAATGATTGTAGTTAATATAACCAAATGTAATCGTTGCATTTCCACCAGTAGCATCTCCACCTCCATATGAGATAGAGGTTAGCTTGTTTCTGTTTCCAAGGTTAAGTGTAATCTGTTGAGAAGTGGTGTTTCCAGCTCTGATTATAATCTCTTCATTGCCAATGTTATCTGAGGCTTCTTCGCAATTTACTTTGTCGCCATTTGTTGCAACAACTTCAAACTCACAGCTAACTTCAATTGGGAAGCCTGCTGCTCTATAGTAAGGAGTTTTGCTACCAAGTGACATGATGTCTTCACGGCTAAAGTCGGAGCTAACAGTCACAGACTGTAAATTACCAGCATTTCTAACAGTTGCAGGAATTCTACTAGTCGTGCTAGTAGAACCATGACCTTGGAAATTCTCTCGTCTTGTAACACCGTCACTTGCTGGAGCGCCTTCGCCAGTAGGAGTTCCAGATGGGTTCGTAACAAGAGAGGCTATGCCTTTTCCACTAAATGCAGTTCCTCCTGCATTTTGCCATACTTTTGCATTACCAACGAACGTGAGTGATTCAGTTGAATTGCCTTCAACCGGGAATGTATATGAAATATTTGATATATACATACCAGTTGCAATAACTTCAGCGATACCGGAGCCACCATCTGCATTTCCACTATCTGCATAGACTTTAATCCCAATATCAGCTCTATCTTGCGTAGTCTGGGTAACAGATTCTCCCTCAGTGCTACAGCAATGATAGAGAAGCCTTTTACCATCAAGGGCTTTTTCCATAGTAACTTCTACTTCTGGAATGCCTTCTACATTTTCATAAATACCAAGCTGACCAAGTTCAAAAATTTGTTCTAGATTAAAGTTAGTATTAATACCAACACTTTGAAGACCCTCACACTGGTGAGCCGTTGAGGAGGCGAACACACTCCAAGTTCCTGTAGTGTCATTATATTCTCTATGATTAATTGCTGCTGATTGGCAGGCATAAAAGATTCTATTATTAGCCATTTTAAAACTCCTGTGAATTTGGAAACTCTAGTATTGTATACACAAAAATTATAGATTTGTGCCAACTGTCTCAGTCGTAAATCGCACAATACCCGCAGAAAAGTTGGAGTTTACAACCTCCATCCCCTGCACGATGGCATCTTTCAAAAACATGTATGAAAGCTTATAATTTTCAGTTAAATGCGGATAATTTAAAGCTCCAGAAGTAGGTACACCCCTATAATCTAGAGGAAAAGCACCACTTGATGCTATTTCGTTGCTATTAAACATCTGCAAAGTTTTGTCGTTTTGCATAGAAACTATATCTAGCAGTCTATTCCTTTCAAAAGCGCTTTCAGCTAAACAGTGTATTAATACGTCTTGATATATATACTGACCGCCACCCAAACGATAGCCTTTGAATGTTCGCCTTGGGACTAGCTCTATGGCGATAGCTGGAAGCTGAACCCTCATTTCGGGGGGTACTTCAAACTCTCCCTTAGAATCTGTACTAAATCCATCTGGCACTCCAAGTGTTCTGTATTGTATTTCTTGTAAAAATGGTAGATTTGCTGCATAGACTGTATTAATATATCTATAACTATATTCAGCCTGAACATTGCTAGTTGTTGGTATGGCATTATCAAATATAACTCTACCATTAAAATGATCTATACTATGAGCATAAGTACCCGTAGTATCATTGGGGTAAAATGTATCATCAACATATACTCCAGAAACTCCGGGTTTTGTATTATTAGTGCCAACCAAAGGATCTGCCATGCCGTCCGGTGGAGTAACGCCACTTTGCCAAACCCAATTTTTTCTGAAGCCTTCCCACGCTTGACCGGAAGCGTAATGTTGATTTCCAGAAATTCTAAGAACGCTCATGTCAGTGCCATTATGGTCCTGCTCGCCCTTGGTCACATTAAAGTAATTTCCCTTTTCTAACAATGCCCAACTAAAAAACTCAACAAGATTATCTTGTATGTTGTTATTCATAGTGGTGTCAAAAACACTATCAAAACCCTTTAACTTATACGCTTGACTATTTACACCTTCGCTCATGCCAGTACCTCTTTGAATATCTTGGCGATCATCTCTTCTTGCTCTGATCCTATCAAAGCTCTAGTTATGAAATTATTTTCTAGAGTACCTGAGAACTCTGGCGGCACTCTAAAAGAACCACCCTTTTTCATGTTTCCTAAGCCAGATCTTCCCCTTCCGGTGTTTGGGTTATAATCATAGTCTGCGACAATAATCGTGTCGCCCATTCTAATCAACCAATCTAACCAGTGCAAATCTCCTTTTGCGTATACAACATGTCCAGAACCTAAGCTTAATATATTTTGAAAGCTAGATGGCTGAATATATACAGAAATTCCACCATTTAGATTTTTGTCAAATTTTCTAACAGTGACACTAATTGATCGTTGCACTGCTTGAATAATCTGAGCAGTTGCCATAGCAGACTGACCGGGAGTGAGACCAAATTGGGCCATTAATGTAGATGGAGCTGCTGTATTTAAAGACATTATCTCTGGCTGACTAACGATCCAGCCATTAACAGCTGAGATGAATCGACTTGTCAATTTTGATCCAAGACCTTGCATACTCTTATTGAGGTGGTCTGCGCAAGCCTGATTAACTTTAGCTTTAACTGAGCCGATGCTGTCTAATAGTTTTACCGTAAACATTTATGCTGACTCCGATACCGGATGAAGTTTTGTACTGCCGTAAGTAACAAGGTACGATATTATACCCTGTTCCAAAAAAGAGCCACATATCTATCTTGCTTTAGACCTATGGGTATATGTTCTCCGTTACGCTCAAACCTTTGTTCTTTATAATCTTTAATACCTTTATGTACAATTATAGACTTAGCCTTTAGTAGTTGTGGTAAATCTTTCATGTAACCTATAGTCTGAATCGAGTTGTCTGGAATGACTAAATTATTAGCAGTCCTAATCCATTGTTTTTGATCCCAGTAAACTTTTAATTTTATATCTGTAAGTACTTCAACATCTTTAATAGTTTTAGTACCTCTGTTGTGACCGCCGCCATTTCGTCTATGATTATTTATGGAATTAATATCAGGAAGATTATCATCTGGATTATAAGGTGTAATAATCTCTCTTTTTTCTATAGACACTAATTGACATGTAACTCCAAATATATCAAACGTGGAGTCTATGACTTCGTAATATTTATCGAATACACTTTGCGGTATACTAATAGGCATAATCTACTCTATGTGCTGTTATAAAGAAATTGTAATTAGCTGAATTAATTTGTGCGGGTGTTGAATTATGGAAAACAACTTGAACCGTGTCCGTAGCAGAAACATAGGCATGTGATAGAAGAAGACCAGACGGAAGCGCACCACTAGGTGAAATATTTACTGAGTACTGAGCGGTGTTAACTATACCTCCAACAGTCATGCTTTGAGTTTTAGATTCATCAGCAGAAATATTTGGAAGAGTATGATCTTGAACAGTCTTAAAGACATGCATTGTATTGAAGAGGATGCCAGAAGCAGTATCTTTAAATGCTTGTATACTATTATTTGCGCTGCTTTCATATTCGTTAAACGCAGTTTCAGAAGCTGTGATGTGATTAGTAATTCTAGATGTTTCTTGAGTAATTTTATCATTAAGAACACCAGACGTTGCATCCGTATAAGCCTCAAGCTTAGTTACAAGATCTCCAGAAGTAGTAACCAACTGAGACATAGTAAGGTACAGGCTGCTTAAGTCTGGTATGTCAGTGCTGGCTAAAGCTCTAAAGCTTGGATAGCCAGTGGGACATGAGCCGCCATCTTCACAAGTTCCAATTGGTCCAGCAAAAACATGTGCTGTAGTCTGCTCGGTAAGTTGTAAAATTTCATTTACATCTCCATCTAAGGAGATTATATGATCAATCTCAGTTGTGGAGTCTAAAGCAGTCTTTTGGAAATGCTGATACTGGATGCCACCCGGATAGGAAGATCTAGTAGCGTCATCATCTGCTCCATTCTGTGCTGGAAAGTGAATGCCAGTTCTACCAACATCAAAGCCAGAAGCCCTAATCATAGAACTATTATCGCCATCTCCACCCACATCAATCGCATAGAGAGGATTTGAGTTCCTGATACCGAGAGTACCGAGAGTTTTATTATATATTAACTTGCTATCATAATCTAATTCATTAGCAGAACCCCAAAAAGCTAATCCCTTATCTGCTGGAGATATATGGTCTCCAATACCAAACGTGGTGTATACAGAATGTTTGGCTGGATATGTTGCAAAGACTTCTTTTAAACCATCACTAAAGCTAACTTTATTATTTGAGTTGCTACTTTGTATAGGACTTCTAGAAATAATAGTATCATACGAGTAATTAAGCGGCTCACTAGCAGCCAGCTTTAATACCCCAGAGCCAACTTCATAAGCTCGACCATCAGTTATCGCATAGAACACAACGTCATTATGAGAATAATAACTTTTAAATTCAGAAAACCCCTGAGCAGGCCCACTGAATCCAATGGGACCATCTCCAATGACAGTACTTAATTGTTTAATTCTATCGTATAGCTTAATACTCATATTAATTTGCCTTTATATTCTAAAAGTATCTTAAACACCATCAGCTGGTCCCCACTCGATAGTAGGACCGGCCTGTTCTACGACTCCACTAGCTGGGCCATAAATTACTAAATCATTAATAGTTGCATTTACAAAATCACCATCGTCTTGTTTAACGTCAAAAGAAATATAATCTTTGTGACGCTCTACTATACCAACAGTGCAGAGCGTGAAGTCGCCAGCACCCGTACCGCCCTGAGCATTACTGCTGGCAATAGCCACATAATTTGCATGATCAAATAGGTCAGTTTTAAACCAAATTTTAAACTTACCATCTTGAAGAACGTCATTAACATCTCTTCTTCTTTGAATGGTCTTAATATTGTAAGAACAGTTTACCCCATAAATTGTATTTGAACTTGTTTCACCACTGGTAGGTCGGGTCGCATCAAATCTAATCCAAGCCTGAGCAACTTGTTGTGCTGATGTCATGGGAGATTTATCATCTTCAAACTCTATCGTAGTTCCTGAGCCTACATGTACAGTTTCAGTTGTTGCTCCGGTAGATTCAAATCTTAAACCTTTATTGGCTTCATCTAGCGCAAGCCTTCCAGCATCTTGTGAGCTACCTTGCATGATATAGCCAGTACCCATTCGGAACGACTTACCATTTACCATGCGATTTAGACCACCAGTGTCTACATATTGAGGATGAAAATTGCCAACTCCAAGATTAGCTAAATCATTATGGTCGATACCCTCTGGACCTAAGTATGGTTCTGTTTGCAGGCTGGTACTGTCCGTATCACTTCTTGGGAATAAAATTCCACTTTCACAAAAAAGTCTGCCACCAGTATTCGCAGCAATATCTTTTTTAATTCTTACATCATTGTAAAAGGGGTATGCGTCTGACGTATCGCCGCTAGCAACGATGCCCTGAATAGACTGAGTAAGGTCCAGCATATTCAGTCTAATGTCAGCAGCTCCAATTGTTCCTTCATTATTATCTTTTAACTGCTCTTTCATGTTATTGATTAAGTCAGTTTTTTGTCTAGCTACACCGTTAGTTGACATATTTATCTCCTTTAATATCTAAAATAACCACCCTGACGGTCATGGTCTGAATAAGTTCTTCGTAAGTTATCACTACCCGGACTAAATGGACCAAGAATGGCATGTCCAGAAATACTATTACCAGCCCTATAATCTAATACAAGCTGATCATATTTTTCACATAAGTCTTTATACAAAATAGAAAGAGTACCAGTAACACCTCTTAAATCTATAGACGAAGGCCCGTCTTTGATTGCTAAAGAATTTGCTGATTCTTTTTTTATTTCGCCTCCAAGGATTACAGTTGCGCATTTTAAACTAACCAAAGCTATGAAATCTTTATCTGCTGTTTCAGTATCTGTTGGATCTGGAGAGAGCGTACACTGTTCTACGTTTATATTATAACTTTGACCAAAATCCATTTGAGTTGTAACTAATTGAGCAGAAACTAAAATTGTAGTTTCTAGTCTATGAGCTGAGTATGTATAGTTAGCGGGATCTACATCACTAATTAGGTGACGTACCATTGTTGAAATTTGACCTTGCCAAGACATATATCACCTATAGGTTGCAGTGTACTTTAAAAGAATAAATATCTGTATAATAAGTTCCAGTAGAAAGAACTACCTTTGCTTGTAATTTGTATAGTCCTGCCTCGTCCAAGTCTCCAGCAATTGTAGTATAATAAACTTTTCCATCTGTACCGCTAGAGTCTAAAGTGCCAGATTTTTCGACAACTTCATCATCTGGTTTTTTAAACATCATAGTAATACTTATAGCACTAGAAATATCTACAACCACTCCATCGTCCTTGATGGTGGCTAAAAACTTAGTTCCTACATCGTTTACATGTATTTGACTAGCCATATTACCTTCTCAGTGTTATATGGGATTGTTGCTGAATTGATAATGTTATGTTTATAGTTTTCATATAATAATTTGATTATCTTTCTGGAGTGTCAAATCCATCTTTACGGTAGAAACTACACTACGAAGGCTCACATCTGATCTTTGAATGCTCAAAATTAGATCAGTATCTTTACCATTATAATATATAGTATCTAACGTAGAAAATGGAAGGAATCCGTAAAAACCAAACATACCTCACCTCACATAATTATACACTAAATCATGAACCTGTCGGTGGATCAATGACATTATTCTCTACACCTAGCTGCGTAACGTAGGCAATTAAAGCGCCCATAGCTGCCTGTAGAGCCACATCAGATTCTGATTTTTCAAGCATGTTTTCTACTCGTACCCACTTTCCACCTTCTGGTGAAAATTCAGCAACATCATCAAACATGCCATATTTATGTAGTTTAACCTCTCCTGAAATATCCCCGTTTGGATCTGGAGCCTTGATAACTACTTCTTCTATCCACACCCTGTCGTAAGTTTTAGCTGGGATAACTTCTGGATCTACAGCATTTAAAATTGGTAAATCTGCCATTAAATATCTCCTTTAAAGATTATTAAGTTCTTCTATAGTTGTTGCGTTTTTTATAGCTGTTCTTTTTACAGAATCTTCAGCACTCAATGCTGCTCTAGCCTGACCGTACTGTAACATCAAGACTGTTAAATCTTGCAAATTAAAAGCATGAGATTCTCCTTCAGTGTCTATTATAAAGACCGGATCTGAAATTCCTAAAGTCACAGCCTCTTTAGCCAATACGAAATTAGCACTTAACAAAGATACATCCTGTATAGATACACCCATCTTCCACCCATATGGAGTAGTCCATCCGTCTTGTACGGTAGTATTCCATTCTTCATCTACTTCTTTTAATTTTATTTCTTTAAGTTTTTCTAAATTGCCAACCACCGTCCAGCCATTATCGTACACGGTGTCATACCCTTCATCTACTTGAGCTGGTGGAACATCTTTTACAAAACCTTCTGGAGCTACTAATGGGTCTGGATTATAAATCTCTTGTCTTGTTTCGATGTTGTAATATATTCCAATATTATTTGTTACAACGGTCCAAGAATTATTGTCAAAGATTTGTATTTCAGATTCTAAACAGTTGGGAGGTTGAATACTTGTAGAGTTAGCTGGTATTAAAAATACTCCCGGCTCTAGTGGTGAGGGGTCAGCTTCACCGCTATCTATATAGTATTTGTAATCTTTATTATAATTATAAATTATCATGTTTTGATTCCTAGTATTTAATACAACCTAATAAAGCTATATTCCTTGGTCTTGTTTCATCTCCACCGACAGCTTCAATTGGTTTTGTTCCATTGTAATTTCCATAGTTTTTACTGTAAGGATAATTACCAGCACCATTAACCGTTAAGTATTGACCATTTGGAGGTGCATGTCT
>MDSV01056515.1_pt1 | contig 31138 bp, 27 predicted proteins | sample 810851 | NCBI WGS metagenome assembly MDSV01 (sample SAMN05326640, study PRJNA326480) | marine metagenome | isolation source: seawater | place: Atlantic Ocean: North East | collected 2012 | reverse complement strand
AGAAGAATGAAAACTATAATTTTATTCCCAATTCTAAAAATGGTGAAACATATTATATTATTCATCCGGTTTTAAAACATATAGCAATACTTGCTAAAAGTTAAACACTATGAGAATAACTTACAGAAATCGCAAAAATAAAGATTATTGGAATACTAGATGGGATCAAATACCTGCAGATGAGCCAATGTCGAATATAAATGCTTATCCGTTAAAATATTCCGAAATGATAATTAAAAATAATCATGAAAATATTCTTGAAGCAGGTTGTGGCAATGGAAGAATTCTTCGATACTATCACAACAAAGGTCATAAAATTATTGGCTTTGACTTTATAGATATTGCTATTAAAAAACTAAAAGATATAGACTCTACATTAAAAGTTGAAGTAGGTGATATAACTCAGCTTAGGTTCAAGGACAATTCATTTGATAAAGTGTTGGCATTTGGATTGTATCACAACCTTGATAAGGGATTAAATCAATCCATTTATGAAACTTATCGAATACTAAAAGAGAATGGTTTGGTTTGTGCTTCATTTAGAGCAGATAATATACAGACAAGACTAACAGATTGGCTCGCATTAAAAAAATCTAAAAGCTATGATAAAAACCAAAAAAAAATATTTCATAAGCTAAATCTCACAAAAAGAGAATTTTCCGATCTTTTTAAAAAAAATGGGTTTAAGATTGAAAAAATTTTCCCTGTTGAGAATATGCCTTTGCTTTACAAGTTTCGTTTTTTTAGAAAAAGCTCTCATAAAAAATTTAATGAAAATATGTCTAGAAAAGAGGGCTATAAACTTTCTTTTTTAGGTAATTATTTTCAAAAAGTACTGATGAAAATTTTTCCTAATCAATTTTGCAATATTTACGTTATCATAGCAAAAAAATAAAGTTATCTAATTGAAAAAAATAATAGTTACCCAAAGAATAGATTATATAGATAATTATAATGAAACCCGAGAGTCTATTGATCAAGCATTAATTGAACTATTAGTAAATTGTAATTTTATTCCTATTCCAATATCAAACAAATTGATTACTCACAGTTTTTCTAATACTCATTCTAAAAAACATCAAAATTTACTTGACGAGTTTTTGTCATTAACTCAACCTAATGCTTTAATTCTTTCTGGTGGAAATGATATTGGTGAATATACTGATAGAGATGAAACTGAAAATTTTTTATTAAACTGGGCTAGTAAAAATAAAAAACCTGTTTTAGGCATATGTAGGGGAATGCAGATGATCAACCATTGGGCTGGGGGTAAATTAAGTAAAGTATCCAATTTCGTAGGTAAATCACATAACCTTTTGGCTGTAGCTAATAAAAAAAAATGGCCAAACAAAGTTAAGAGTTATCACAACTGGGCAATTTCAGAATGTCCTCCCGATTTTGAAATCAAAGTAAACTACGAAGATGATATTATTGCAGCCATTAAACATAAATTTTTGCCATGGGAAGCTTGGATGTGGCATCCTGAAAGAGAAGAGCGTTCAAAAGAAATCAACTTAAATCGCTTGAAAGATTTAATTAATAAATAAGAAGTTATTATGAAAGTTATTATTCTTGCAGCTGGAGAAGGAAAAAGATTAATGCCATATACAAAGGGCATACCTAAGTGTATGGTCGAAGTTGGCAATGTTCCGTTAATTAATCATCAAATAGAAGTACTTAAAAAAGCAGGAATTAATGATATTATAATAATTAAGGGTCATTGTTCCGATAAAATTAATATTGAGAACACAAAAACTTTTATTAATGAAAAATATTATGAAACAAATATGGTCTATTCCCTTTTTTGTGCCGAATCAGAACTTAATGAAGATTTAATCATTTCTTATGGTGATATTGTATATTCTGAATCTATTATTAATAATTTACTTAAATCTAAAAGAGATATTTCAGTCGTTGTTGATTTAGACTGGAAAAGTTATTGGGAAGAAAGATTTGATAATCCACTAGATGATGCTGAATCACTTAAGTTTGATAATAAAGGAAGAATTATAGAAATCGGTAGAAAAACAAATAATCTAGATGAAATTAGTGGCCAATATATTGGCCTTATGAAGTTTTCAAGAACTGGAATAAACGATTTAACTAGTATTTATCATAAATCAAAACTTTCGAACAAAATTCAGGGTAAAGAAGCTAACAATGCATTTATGACAGATTTACTGCAATCTATTATAAATGAAGGAAAAAGTATTTGGCCAGTTTTTACTAATGGCGAATGGGTAGAAATTGATACCACAAATGATCTTTCTTTAGAAATAACCAAAGAAAGAATTGATTTTATATCTAAAAAGTTAAAAAAATTGTGAATATTTTAAATAAAGCCTTTTCGTTATTGGATAAAAAACAAAGATGGAGCATGGTTGGTCTTTTAGTCATTTTTTTAATTACCGCATTAGTCCAATTAGCTGGAGTTGGATCTATAATGCCCTTTTTAAGTTTGCTTACTAATCCAGACCTCGTTCAGCAAAATAAGCTCCTATCAACTGTTTATGAGATATTTAAATTTGAGGATATAACTTCATTCTTATTTTTTATTGGATTTATTGTTTTAGGGTTATTTATTATTACTAATGTTATGATAGCTACAACCCTTTGGGTAACAACTAAATTTGCATGGTCAACGCAGGCAAGAATTGCCATTTCTTTGTTTAAATCTTATTTGCTCCAACCCTATGAAACATTTTTAAATCGCAATACTTCTGATATAGGAAAAAATATTTTGACAGAAACACATCAACTGGTTGCTGGCATTTTAGTTCCTATTTTACGTATGGTTGCTTATGGTATGGTTGCGTTTTTCACAACTTTATTTTTAGTGTTATTTGATCCTTTTTTAGCAACTATCTCAATATTTGTTACTGCTGGAGGGTATGGATGTTACTATTTATTTGTTCAACAAAAACTTCATAGAAAAGGACAGGAAAGACTTATTTCTACTACAAACCGTTACAAAATTGCGGCAGAAGCTTTTGGAGGAGTAAAAGAGACCAAAGTTGCTGGCAAAGAACTTGCATTTGTAGAACAGTTTGTTCCTCCTTCATTAGAATATTCAAAAGCAATGACCGCGCAGCAGATTATCAAAGACCTGCCAAGATATATTTTTGAAACACTTGCCTTTGGCAGCTTATTAAGTGTGATACTTTTTCTAATTGCAAGCGGAGGAAATCTGCAAAACGTCGTTCCCATTGCGGGTATGTACGCATTTGCTGGATATCGCCTACTTCCTGCAATCAATGATATTTACAGAAATTTATCTGCAATTCGTTTTAACCTTCCAGTTCTGAATACTATTTATGAAGAAATGAATAATATAGAAATAGATGATATCTATATTGAAAAAAATAATAATGACGAAACAATTAATAATTTATGCTTTAAACGTGCGCTTGAATTAAAAAATGTTAGCTTTAAATACCCCAAATCAACAGAGTATGCAATTAAGAACATCAATTTAAATATTGAAAAAGGATCATTTGTTGCAATAGTTGGTCAAACTGGATCAGGAAAAACAACTTTAGTTGATATAATTTTAGGTCTTTTCAACCCTAAAGAAGGCGATGTTATGGCAGATGGAGTATCAATAAATAATTCAAATATTAAAGAGTGGCAAAAAATAATAGGATATGTACCGCAGGATATTTTTTTGACAGATGATACAGTTTCTGCTAATATAGCTTTTGGGGTTCCAGCGGATAAAAGGAACAATGAATTAATATATAAAGCAGCTCGTATTGCCAATATCCATGATTTTATTATTAACGAATTAACAGATGCTTATGATACAATTGTAGGTGAAAGAGGCATAAGAATCAGCGGAGGTCAACGTCAGAGAATTGGGATTGCTCGTGCATTATACAATGACCCTGAATTAGTTATTTTGGATGAAGCTACAAGCAACCTTGATCAAACAACGGAGGCTTCGGTATACAAGGCAATTAAACAAACCGCAGCTAAAAAAACTGTAATTATGATTGCTCACAGACTTCAAAGAGTAAAGAGCTGTGACCAGTTATTTGTTATAGATAATGGAAAGTTAGTTGGTCAAGGTAATTACAAAGACTTGATTAAAAATAATGAAACATTTAAAGAAATGGTAAAAGCATAATTTTTTGGGTAAATGATAAAAAATAAAACTATCTTTTTTCTTTTACCAAACGGAATCACAGTTCGAAATTTTTTGAATACTGGGATTATTGATGCATTGATTTTAAAAGAAAATATTCGTTTGGTAATTTTTACTTCATCACCTTCAGCTTTTGATAAGTATAGAAATAAAAATATAATTATCAAATCATTTATCAAAAGAAAGATAATGAGTCTTTCAGGTTTTTTAAATGTAATCCTACGAAGAAGATTTTATAAAGTTAACCAAACTGTTTCAAATAAAATTTTATCAAAAGGCCCTTTATTTCCTGAAAATCATTCTAAGGTTCTAGAATATCTACTAAGCCAGCCTTTTCCTAAAAGTAAAGCGATCTATAATTTGCTCCGCTTAGTTGATAAAAAAATAAAAGGATACAGTTCTAAAGTTTTAAAGTTGTTTAAAGAATTTGAACCCTCTTTAATCATATCTACACACCCTATTTCAATGGATGAATATGAATTTCTTCGTTGTTCAAAAAAGCTAGATATTAAATCAATAGGAATTATAAAAAGTTGGGACAATTTAACCACTAAGGGCTACATACCTGTAAAATTAGATCATTATCTTGCTTGGAATGAAATTATTAAGGATGAGTTAATGAATATTCACTGTGTAAATAAATCGCAAATATCAATAACAGGAATACCGCAATTTGATTTATACTTTGAAAGGGAAAATATCGTTAAACGTGAAAAGTTTTTTAAAAGAATGAATTTAGACCCAAATAAAAAAACCATTTTTTTTGCAACATCACCATCATCTATTGGTCCAGAAGATCCGGATATTATTTTTGAAAAAATGAAATTTTTAAGAAATAATGAAATAGATAATATTCAAGTAATTGCAAGGCTACATCCTCTTGATAATATTGAAAGATATAAAAAATTAAAAGATTCTAAATTCTCGAACTTAACATTTCAGATACCTGGTAAAAATTCTAATAGCAAAATAAGTGGAATCATTAATCCTGATTTTATTACAGAATTGAGAGATACGCTTTTTCATTCAGATGTTACAGTAAATACATGCTCAACAACTACTCTAGATGCAGTAGCAATGGACAAACCCGTAGTTAATATTGCATTTGATTTAAAGCCTCGAGAGTATTATAAATCTTGTAAAAGATATTATGATTTTGCTCATTTTCAGCCAATACTTAATTCTGGAGCTACCAAGCTTGCATCAAGTTTTGACGAGTATGTAAATTTAATCTTTCGTTATCTTAAGAATCCAGATTTAGAAAAAAAACAAAAAAGAACTCTTCGAGAAATTATGTGTTATAAGATTGATGGGCAATCATCCCTTCGAGTTGTAAATGCATTTCTCCAGCAGTTAAAATAAAAAGGGTTTAGTATGCATGATGATTATTCTAAAAGAAAAGGTTCTTACCTAGCTCAAGTACTAGCCAATATAAGAAGTCCCTTTTTAGGTTTATATGCTCTGATAAGAAAGAGCCCTCCAGTTTGGAATATCTTAAATAAAACTGGAAAATCTCTTTACAAGAAAAACCAACCAGATCTAGATGATTTACAACAATCAGTTTTAGATAAATTAATGCTTAATGGTATTGCAATTACTAGCCTTGAAGAGCTTTTTCCTGGTCAAGATCTTCTTACAGGTATTTTAAAAGCCGTTGATAAAGAAAAAGTCAATCCTGAGTTAAGCAAAGATAAACCTTTTTTGGATTATTCTCTAGGAAGAGGGTCTGAAATTGATGTTTCTAATCCTTTAATCCTCGCATCAATTAGTCCTAGAATTTTGCAGATTGTGAACTCATATTTAGATCAATTTTCAAAATTAATTTATTTTGAATTAGCACAAACCAGCTTAACTAAAAATAATAAGAATCCTATGGGATCACAAAGGTGGCATAGAGATCCAAGTCTTAAGGGTTTATGCAAAATGTTTATTTATCTTTCCGATGTAGATTTGAACAGCGGACCATTTACCTATGTTAATGAATCGCACTCTAAGGGTAAATTAAAAAGAGTGTTTCCACAAAAGCAGTTTGGTAGACATGGATGCTATCCCCCTGATGGCGAGGTTGAAAAACTTGTATCAGAAGAAAAATTTAAAATTTGTAAAGGGAAAAAAGGAACAATAATTTTTTGTGACACTACAGGTCTTCACAAAGGTGGACTTTCTTTAACTAAATCAAGGATTATGTACACCTCTACATATATGCCTGAAGGTGAAATTTTTAAAAAGAATTATACTTATCCAGAAGATTTTGCTAATAAACTTGCTACCCTTGATAAAGCATCACGTTATGCAATAGCTGATGTCTAAAAATACAGGCAGAGTTTCTGGAGAATATTTTACTGATGCTTCCAAAATAAATCGCGTAATATGTGTTATGAGCTATCAAAGCTCAGGGAGCTGCTTAATGACGAGCTTGCTTGATTTCCATCCAAATATTATTAGCACTCCAGATGATGTACTTGGGGGTTTTCATGATTTTTGGTGCGAAATGGGACACCTCAATCGTAATGACTTAATCAATAAATTTATTGAATATTATGCCATGTTATTTGATGCTAGATTAAAAAATTCAGGCAATGTTTATTCAGGAGAAATTCTAGGTTTTACAAAGCTAGGTTTAAATCGCGATGAGCTTTTATACGTTGATAAAGAAAAATTTAAAAATTCGATGAAAAGATTAATTATAAAAAAGAATCAGATTTCTAGAAAATTATTTTTTCAATCTTTGCATATTGCTTACGCAGAGGCATTGGGTAGAAAAATTAATAATCCAGTTATAGTTTTTGGATTGCATAATACAAATTCACCTGAAAGACTTAAAACTTTATTGGAAGATTTTAAAGATGTTAAATTCATTCAAATGGTACGGAACCCTGTTCACGTAGTAGCTTCACGTTTTAGATGGCAAAGTAGAGTTGGAAAGGATGTGCTTAGAGGATTTGGTAGAGCAATAATCAATGCTTCAAGGGGTGGGGTATGCGATCCCACAACACCCTCTGGGAATTGGCGAGCAATAAGAATGGAAGACTTGCATTTATACCCAAATAAAACTCTTAAAAAATTATGTAGTTGGTTAGAATTTCCATGGGACGAGAGCCTTTTAAAGAGCACCGTAAATGGAAAAAAATGGTGGAATCTCAAAGGCTCTATTCAAGTAAGTGGATTTAGTAAGGATATCGCCTCACAATCCTTCGATGAATATCTACCTTTTGTTGATAAGTTGCGTATAAGCATACTGCTTTCTAGGAAATGTACTTCATGGAAGTATCACATTCCTTACTTTAGTGGGAGTATCATAGCAAAATTATTCATCTTACCATTTTTAATATTTCCATTCAAAATGGAATTCATGTCTTTGTCTTTTCTTGGTGGGGATTCCTCGAAAAATAGAAACACATTATTTTTTATTTTATGGCAAATTATTTCTGGATTTCTTCGTGTTAGATTAGCGCTTTTTCAGGTTTGGCTTACCTCATTTAAAAAAAGTAACGAGGTTGAGCTTTTATAGAAGAATAATCAAATGGATAATTCACCCTTACATCACACAAAACCTGTACTACACATCTTTTTATTGTGCGCTGGTCTTTCACTATTTTCATTTACTGTGTCAGCTGGTATAACGGTAACTCTAACTGATTTGATTATTATATTTTCTATAATTTACTCATTTATCATTAATCGCTCTTACCAATTGAGCCCTGTTTTAATTGCGATGACTTTTTTTGCAATAACAAGCTTCTTATCTGGTTTTTTAAATACAATCAATGATCATACATTTTTCACTGGTAATTTTTTAGCAAATTATTTCCGAGTCCTTGGAATTTTAGGGATGATTTTATTTTTCCCTCCTCTTCAAAATAAAATTGGACATGACCGTTTAGCCTTAGGAACATTATGGACCTTGAGAATACATGCTATACTTATTTTTGCAGATGCTTTTTTTGTAAATCCTATTAATTGGGAGGGCTCCTCAATGGTTCTTGCAAAAAGTGGAAATGACTTTAATCGACCTAGAGGTCTATTTATAGAGCCATCTTTTTATGGGATTTATGCAGGAATATCTCTTCTTTATATTCTACAAATTGAACGCAATTTTAAGATTAATATTCTAAAACTATGGGATATTATATTATTTAGTTTGTCACTGATTGCTTCAACATCTGCCTCCGCTATTGGATTACTTATACTTTTTTTATACGAGATATTTAGAAAATATGGTCGAATTAGTCCTGGTAAAATTATGATATCATTATCAGCGCTATCTTTAATTGTTATTATTTTATCGAGTCGTTTTCAGCAATCAACTTGGACCGGTCTTAATGTTAAATATGTCATTGAAAAAGTAGGAAGCTTAAGATATGGACTTCAAAATGAAAATATTAGAGTTCGTATATTTGGTGGTTGGATTTTTGCAGGAAAAATCATTGAGGAATATCCTCTTTTTGGCGTTGGCCTTGGGGGTGAGAACCAAAATAGAATCCTACGTAGAATGGGAGAATTTCATGAAGGCAATGTCGCAAGTGAGCAAATAGCATATGGACCAGGATCTGTGATGCCAATTAGTGTAGTTATTTTCACGGGATTTCTTGGCTTAATACCATACCTTTACACTTTATTTTGGGTTATAAAATCATCAAGTTCTCGAATAATTGGCAAGGGCCTAATTGCAATATGTTTTATGTGGGGGAATGCATTTGCGCCTATAATATGGTGGTATGTATGCCTTGGAATTTCCGTTAACTATAATAAAAACATACTCACATCATGAAAATCTTTATGATAGATGCTGCATGCAATACAATGCCATATGATCACTCTCTTTGTGAAGCTTTATCAAAAAGTGGGCATGATGTTCAATTTTTTGCATCGATATATGTTCATACAGATTGGAATCAAAAACAGTCATATGTCCACAGAAAACATTTTTATAACTTCACTAACCTTTTGTACAAAAATAGATCTAAAGGTTTTTTGCGACGTTTTTTTAAAACTATAGAACATATCGTAAATATGTTCCAATTTGTCAGAATAGTAAAAAGTGAAAAACCAGATGTTATACACTTCCAATGGTCTCAGCTTCCATTTATCGACCGCTTTTATTTAAATAAAATAAAAAAAATCTCACCACTAATATATACTATGCATAACACCACTCCCCACCATGGTGAAAAACCATTATTTTATTTTATTCAAAAAACTAGCTCCATATTTTTAAGCTATTTTAGCTATTTTATTGTACATACATCTTATAGTAGAAAAATTGCTATTAAGAATTATTCATTAAATAAAAATAACATAAATGTTGTTCCTCATGGTCAGCTAAACTATTATTTTGAAAATAAGATTGATTCTAAGAAAGCCACTCTAAATAAGTACAATATTTCTAATAATGAAAAAGTAATTCTATTCTTTGGCAATATAAGTGAATACAAAGGCGTGGATGTACTTGTAAAGGCATATGGCATGCTTTCACCTAATGTTATTAAAAATACTCGATTACTAATAGTTGGGCGTCCATCAATAAATGTTATTTCGTTGCAAAATCTTATTAGCTCATCAAAAATAAAAAATAATATCATTTTTGATCTTAGATTTATTCCTGAGAATGAGGTTAGTCAAATATTTAGTATTTGCACTGTAATTGCTATGCCGTATCGTCATATTGATCAAAGTGGAGTGTTGATGACTGTTTTAAGTTATGGAAAGCCAATTATAGCAAGTAATCTTGGTGGATTTAAAGAAATAATCAAAAATGGAAAACATGGAAAACTAGTAGAGCCAGGCAATTTTCAAGATTTAGCAGATGCCCTATCAGAAGTATTAACCAATGAAAATCAAATAAATAAAATGGGTAAAGCTGTAAAAAAACTTTCTATTAATTGGCCTGATTGGAAAGAAATTGCAACTCAAACTATTGAGACATATAACTCGGCAAAAAAAGATTATGATTAGCTTAGCTAAAGTAAATTATTATTATGAATTTAAATACAAACATGACTGCTAATGAAAATTAATATAGTTTTTCCTTATAATACGTGGGGTGGCGCATTTCGCTCTACATATGAATTAGCCAATAGAATGAAGGATTTAGGTGAAGATGTTGTGGTTTATTTCCCTTTTTTCCCATATTTAGAGGGCGAAAATTTTTTTAGTTTGCAAGGTATAAAATTAATATCCCGTGGAATAGTTAGAAGCACTTTTCGGCGAAATAAAATTCCGTGGTTTGATGTTAATGTAAAAATTAAACTAGTTCCATTCATTAAAAATAGATACATAAGAGATGCTGACGCTATTATTGCAAATCACTGGCCAACAGCATTTTCAGTTCACCAGCTCTCAAAATTAAAAGGAGAGAAATTTTATTTTATTCGAGATACTGAGCCTTGGTCAAAAGCTTACAATCTTGAACTAAAGGCTTTTAAGCTACCATTAAAAAAAATTGTCACGTTAAATTGGATAAAAGAGTTTTTAGAAAAAGAAGTTGATCAAGATATTGTTGGTATTGTTCCTAATGGAATTAATCGAAAAGATTTTGAAGTAAAAAATAAAAAATACAATAATCCTCCAACTATTTCTATGATCTATTCAACGCATCCTGCCAAAGGAATACCTGATGGACTTGAGGTTTTAGAGCAGATCAAAAAACAATTTTCAGAAGTTAAAGTTTTACTTTTTGGTTTTACAAAACCTCCTAAACTTAACTTTGCTTATGAATTTCACCATCGACCCGTTAAAGATGAATTAAAAAAAATTTATGAAAAAAGTGATATTTTTCTTTGCCCATCTCTTCAAGAGGGCTGGAATAATCCACCAAGAGAAGCAATGTTAGCAGAATGTGCAGTTGTTGCAACTAGCGCTGGTTCAATTCCTGAATGCACCATACCAGGTGAAACGGCATTCGTTGTTGAGCCGGGAGACAAAAGAGGCATGATTAAATCAATAGAGCATTTGATAAAAAATCCAATTGAAATTCAAAAAATGGGTAAATCAAGTAAAAAACAAGTAATGCAATTTACTTGGGAGAATTCTACCAAAATGTTAATTGATATTCTAAATAAACATTCCAAATAGGCTACCAAATGTCAAAAAACCCTGAAATATCAATAATAATACCATGTAAAAATGAAGAAGATTTGATTTCAAAATCACTTGAAAGCGTAATTAGTTTTGAATTACCTAGCAATATAAGTGTTGAGATTCTTGTACTTGATGGTATGTCAGATGATAATACTAAAAATATAATAAATGAATTTCAAAAAAAAGATCCCAGGGTAAAATTAATTGAAAACCCTGGTCAGTTTCAGAGCTTTGCTTTAAACATTGCAATCAAAATAGCGAAAGGTGATTGGATTCTTAGACTAGATGCTCATTCGGTATATCCTAAAAATTATCTGAAGCTATGCTATGAAACTGCAATTAAAACTGGTGCTGATAATGTTGGAGGCATACTAATATCTAAGCAAAATGGAAAAAGTTATCAAGCTAGCCTTGTTCAGGCTTTAACTACTCATAGTTTTGGAGTTGGTAATTCCGGCTTTAGAATAGGAGCTAAAGGTGGGGAAGCAGATAGTGTTCCGTACGGATTTTATAAAAAGGAGGTATTTTCAAAAATTGGCTTCTTAGATGAAAGATTAATTCGAGCTCAAGATTATGAGTTTAATAGAAGACTTGCAAGATCAGGTGGTCTAATATACATGAATCCGAAAATCTATATTAATTACTATAATCAGAAAACACTGTTTAAATTTTTATTTAAACAAATAAAGCTTGAAGCCCCATATAATGCTTATATGTGGTATCTTGCACCATATACCTTAGCCTATCGCCATATAATAACTGGTTTTTTCTCAACAGGAGTTATAGGAGGTTTATTGCTAGGACCTTTCTCTTTTCTTATAAAAAATATTTTTATTTCAGTCATTACTTTATATTTTTTTCTTTCATTAATTTCTTCATTTCAGCAAGCCTTACGATATAAAAATATTTTTCATGTTATATTTTTGCCAATTAGTTTTTTCTTATATCATTTTTTACATGGGCTAGGTGTTCTTTTTGGTGGATTAAATATAATATTGGGTAGGTCACCAGTTCAGAAAATCAAAGAACCCTGGAAGGGTTATGAAAAATTTAGAATTGATATTGAAGGTATATTAGATAAGAATGCAAAGAAGTAAAGAGATAAATGACAAAATTGTGGAGCATAATCGATTTGAAAAACGAGCAGAAGTTTTGCTCAATGAAAATTTATTTGAGATATCAAAATTTGGAGCAGATTCTGTTCCCCATTATTTGCGATCACCTTACGATTTTTATGAGAAAAAATTAAGTGAGATAATTAAACCGAATTGGAACTTGCTTGAAGTCGGCTCAGGGAGCGGTGTTCATACTCAGACATTAATTAAATCTAATGCTAGTGTCACAGCATCTGATATATCTATAAATTCTTTAAAGGTTTTAAAAAATATTTTTAATCGTAATAATAACCTTAAAACGGTACAAGCAGACATTGAAAAATTACCATTTAAAGATGAATCTTTTGACCTTGTTGCAAGCGCAGGAAGTTTAAGCTACGGGAATTCATTTAAAGTTGATAAGGAAATAAGAAGAGTGTTGAAGCCAGGTGGATTTTTTATTTGTGTAGATTCATTAAATAATAATTTAATTTATAAGATAAATAGATATTTTCACTATTTAAAAGGAGGTAGATCAAAAATTACTCTTAAAAATATGCCATCATATAGAAGGATTGAAAGTTTAAAAGAAAAATACTCTAATGTTGACGTAAAATATTTTGGAAGTATTTCCTATTTTATGCCATTATTTTCACTAATTTTTGGATATAAAAAATCTAAAAATATCTCTGATTCAATAGATAAAAAATTTAGTATAAAAAAATCTGCATTTAAGTTTGTTCTTATTGCTAAAGCATGATTAAAAACTAATTAAAATAGATAAATGAAACCATGAGGCTTTCTAATGAATATTCCATTTTTTAATTACCAAGCGCTTTACTTGGATCAAAAGGAAAGAATTGATTCTGTAATCGATAGTGTAATAAATCGCGGTGCATATATACTTCAAAAAGATTTAGTAGATTTTGAAAAAAAATTAGCAGATTATTGTAGTGTTAACTATGCAATTGGAGTAGCAAATGGAACTGATGCAATTTGGCTTTCATTATTAGCTACCGAAATAGGTGATGGTGATGAAGTAATTGTACCTTCACATACTTATGTGGCATCACCAGCTTCAATCAAATTTGTTGGCGCTACACCTATTTTAGTAGAATGCTCTGAAGATAATCTTATTGACACAAGTCATATTGAGCAAGCTATTTCATCTAGAACAAAAGCAATTATGCCCGTACAGCTAAATGGCAGAACATGTGATATGGATAGGATTATTGAGATTGCAAAAAAACATAATTTATTAATTATTGAAGATTCAGCTCAAGGCTTAGGTTCTTTGTATAAAGGTAAAATGGCTGGAACTTTTGGAATAGCGGGAACTTATAGTTTTTATCCTGCTAAGGTTTTGGGGTGTTTTGGTGATGGGGGAGCCGTAGTAACTGATGATGAAGAAATCGCGGAAAAAATTAAACTACTTCGTGACCATGGAAGAAATGATGAAGGTGAATTTGAAACATGGGGTGTCAACTCTAGATTAGATAATCTGCAAGCAGCTATTCTTCTAGAAAAATTTAAGACATTTGATGAAGATATAATTAAAAGAAGAAATATCGCTTCGATTTATAATAATGAAATAAAGTCCAAGGATAATTTACAGCTACCCCCGGGTCCAATTGAAAATGGTATTAATTTTGATACTTACCAAAATTATGAATTAAGAGCGGAGAGGAGAGGTGAATTAAAAGAATACTTAAATAAAAATGGAATCGGTACGATAATTCAATGGGGTGGAAAAGCGGTGCACCAAGAAAAGAATTTAGGCTTAACAAATTTTCAGTTACCAAATACTGATAAATTTTTTGAAAAGTGTTTGATGTTACCAATGAACACATCTATTAAAGAAAAAGAAGCCCATTTTATTTCCCAAAAAATCAATGAATTTTATGAACAATAATATTAAGAATTATAACCTAGGAAGTTTGGGTGACCCTAATAATTTTCATGAAAAAATAGATATTTCAAAATTCAATGAAAAGATATTTATTGATGCCTTAAAATTGATGAAGTTGATTAGAAAGTCTGAGGAGATATTAGGTGATAATGTTGAATCAGGTTTAATTAAATGCCCTTGCCACCTTTCAATTGGTCAAGAGGCAATTCCTGTAGGTATATCGCAATTTTTAAACTCAAAAGACTATGTGTTTGGCAATCATAGATCTCATGGTCATTTTTTAGCTCTTACTAAAGACGTTTATGGTTTATTCTCTGAAACTCTTGGAAAAATTAGTGGCACATCAAAAGGTATGGGCGGATCAATGCATGTTATTGGCAAGAATCATGGTTTTCATGGATCTGTTCCGATTGTATCAGCAACAATACCTATATCAGTTGGAGCAGGACTGACTTCAAAATTAAAGCAAAATAAGGCAGTTGCTGTATCTTATTTTGGAGATGGAACAACAGAAGAGGGAACTTTTCATGAATCATTGAATCTAGCAGCTTACTATAAACTGCCAACATTGTTTGTATGCGAAAATAACTTATTTTCTTCGCATATGCACATCAATGAAAGACAGCCTTTCGATTCAGTGTCTAGGTTTGCAGATGTACATAACATACCTTCAAAAACTATAGATGGTAATAATATCGCAGAGGTAATGAAGGTAGCAAAAAAAGCTATTACCTTATTAAGAAATGACTCTGGACCTTTTTTTATTGAAGCAGTTACTTATCGATGGAGGGGTCATGTTGGTCCTGATGAAAATATAGATGTAGGATTAAAGCGTAAGGAAGATTTGGACCTTTGGAAAAAGCGAGATCCTGTGGCTCGTTTAGAAACTAGTCTTTTGAATAATCAAATAATTGATAAAAAAACAATACTTGAAATTGATAATCAGATAACGGATGATACATCTAAGGCTTGGGAAAAAGCATTAGATGACCCTTACCCTGAAATAGGTCAATTATTTGATACTGTATATTATAATGGAGAAGAATAATTGCCTAAGAAATTGAGATATAGTGAAGGCATTCGAGATGCATTCTCATATGTTTTAGAGAACTATGATGATTCAGCAATTATGGGCCAAGGTCTCTGGAGTCCATGGTATGTTGGTAGCAGTATGAATGATTTAGAAAAAAAATTTGGAAAAAGTAGAGTTTTAGATACACCAGTTTCTGAAAATGGTTCCACAGGAATGGCTCTTGGCGCTGCATTAACAGGTCTGAAAACTGTAGTGGTTCACCCAAGAATGGATTTCATGATTTTAGCTACAGATCAGATAGTTAATCAAGCCGCTAAATGGCAATCAATGCTTGGCGGAAATATCAAAATACCTCTTACTGTGCGGGGAATTATAAACCGCGGAGGAGAACAAGGCGCACAACATTCTCAAGCCCTGCATTCATGGTATTCACACGTGCCAGGATTAAGGGTTGTTATGCCCGCAACTGCCATTGATGCAAGAGATTTGCTCATTTCTAGTATTCTTTGCAACGATCCTGTTATATATATTGATGACAGATGGTGTTATGAGCATGAAGAAATAAAGACTGAAATAATCGAAAAAGATTTAAGAAGTATAAAGCCAAATATTTTAAAAGAAGGTAGTGACATAACAATTGTTTCTGCATCATTTACATCACTATTATCATTAAGTGCAGCAAATGATTTAGAAAAAAAAGGAATCAAGGCAGAAGTTATTGATCTTCGAGTTTTAAATCCACTTGATACAGACGTAATTTATAACTCAGTAAAGAAAACGGAAAAGCTCCTTGTTGTAGATGGTGGGTGGCCACATTATGGCATGTCAGGTGAAATAATTGCATCTGTTTCAGAAAAATATTTATTTAAGGAAAGTCTGCCCCAAAGACTCGCTATTGCAAATGCACCTGCCCCAACGAGTAAACCACTTGAAGAAAAATATTATTTAGGTAAATCTCAAATAATTGATAAAGTAAAAACAATGCTTAAAAGATAAAATGCTTAAAAGAGTATTTGATTTATTAATATCTATTTTTTTGATTACTGTTTTTTCTCCAATTATAATGGTTTTTACTGTTTTGATATGGAAGCAAGACTGGTCAAATCCTTTTTATATAGCAAATCGAGTAGGTAAGAAAAATAAATTATTTAAAATGATAAAATTTAGATCTATGATTATAAATGCTGATAAAAGTGGTGTTGATTCTACATCAGCTAGTGATAGTAGAATTACTCCTCTTGGTAGTTTTATCAGGAAATATAAAATTGATGAGTTGCCAAATTTTTTCAATATTCTTTTAGGTCAGATGAGCTTTGTTGGTCCCAGACCGAATGTGCTAGCAGAAACTAAATTATATACGAATGAAGAGAAAAAATTATTAACTGTTCGACCAGGAATTACCGATTTAGCTTCTATTGTTTTTTCAGACGAAGGAAACATTTTAGAAGGCTCAAGCGATCCAGATTTAGATTATAATCAATTAATTAGGCCTTGGAAAAGTAGGTTAGGTTTATTTTATATTGAAAATAAATCGATACTTTTAGATATAAAGTTGATTTTAGCTACTGCACTTTCAATTTTATCTAAAAGAAAAGCTTTAGCCATTGTAGTTAAAATCTTACAATCAAAAAGTTCAGACAGCTTGTTGATCAATATATGTAAAAGAGAAAATAACCTTAAGCCCTATCCTCCACCAGGTTCGAAAAGTATAGTAATGAATAGATAATAATTTGAGTAGAAAAATAAAATTTACAAGAAATGTAAAATTATGGATTTATACTTTTTCATTAATGTTTAATTTTTTATACGCTCAACATACATATAGTGAATCTTCAAACCCTATAAAGAGAATATTAAATGAGGGTCTCAATCAACAAAAAAACATTAGCACTCTTTTCCCATCTTTTAGTGAGCAAGATACTTCAGTTTTTACCATTTCATTAATAAATAAAAATTTTTATAATTCAGGACATTCAAACATTGAAAATAATAGTGAGTTTATTGCTCGCAAATACATGAATAGTTATTATAATTATTCGATTTCTTTATATAGCAAATATTTATATTTAAAAGCTTCTCCCTTTTTAAAACAAAATATTATTAATTCAAGCAATTCCTCTAAAACAATAGGTACTTTTAGCTATCTTAACGATAAAATTCCAGAATCAAATATTGTACAAAAAAACCTGCATCTAAGACAATCAACTTTTGCTTTTCACTTTAAAGATATTGGTTTAGGTGTTTCAAATGAAAGCATGTGGGTTGGTCCAGGATTTCATTCTTCATTATCAATGTCAAATAATTCTTCAGGATTTAAATATTATTTCATGGGAACATTAAGACAGAAAAAAATAAATAATTTCGGGTTAGATGTTAAATACTTCATTTCTGAGAGAAGAAATCTAAATCATCCTTTTTTCCATAACTCCCTAACGTCTTCATTGACATATTATAGTTTACCATCAATAACGTTAGGTTTTAATAGGACATATCTATCTGGAGGTTTTCCAAATATTTCATGGTCAATTAAAGATGCTTCTCTTTTAATCATTGAACCTCTTTTTGGTAGCGATAAAGATGTTTCAAAATCAGAAATCAGAAATGATGATGAGCCAGTTTATTGGGATCCATGGGATCAATTATTGGTTGGGTTTGTTAATTTGTATTTTCCGTTATCAAAAACTCATTTATACATTGAGATTGGAACAGATGATCATAGAGCAAATTTATCAGATTTAAAAGCTCATTGGGATCATTCCATTGGTTACATTATGGGAATGAAAAAATTTGGTGTATTTGGAAATGAATTTATTTTTTTAGGAATTGAATTCATGTCAAATAAAACAACAGCAAATACATTAAAATCTGATTTTTTTAGAGGAGACTCAAGCGTTCCTAATTTTTATTCAGATTCACAATATTTATATTCATCGTTTGATGGAAGACGATGGGCAGCACATTCTGGGTCTGATTCTGATGATAAAATAATTATGATAGGTTTTATAAATGAAAAACAGAGTATTTTATTTAGTTATAATTATGAGAGAAGAGGGGTTGTAACTAAAAATTTTCCAGAAAAAAAGAATGAGGTTGTTTTGCGATTAAATAAGAGATTTAAAAAAATTGCACTATCTTTTTATTATGAAAATGAGCGAATATATAATTATAATTTTCAACAAAATAATAATGCAAAAAAAAGTAATGTGGTAGGAATAGGCTTTGATTATCGTTTTATTAGTAACTAGTTAAAATCTATGATAAAAAAAATAAATAAGTATTTATTTATAGTAACTAGTTTAATTCAAATGTGTATTTCTCAAACAGCGGTTGATTCAAATATGCCTAGTAGATTGCTGTATCTTTATAGTAATGAATATATCATTAATCAGTTTAAAGATAATCAGCCATTAAAAATTAGATTTAGGAATTCTTTATATTTAAATAATAACCTCCCTAACCTAGAAAATATAAATGGAGTTTATATTCCAAAGGGATACGGAAATTATTCAAGTATCTCTTACAATTTAAACTTGAAAAATCTTTCAATATCGTTTGAACCACTCATATTCAAAAGAATAGAATACAAAGTCAATATTCCTGAAAAAACAAAATCATTCTCAGTTTTAAATGATGTTCAAAATAATAAATTTAGTCAAAATAATTTTAGAAATACTGGAATTATACTTAAAAATAACTTTCTTTCAACTGGATATGGAAATTGGAATAATTGGTGGGGCTCAGGTGTTCATAATAGCTTAATACTTTCTAATAATTCTCAAGGTTTTTTTCATTATTTCATCGGTACAAATAAATTTAAGAAGGTATATAATAATTTATTTTTCAAATATAATTACATGGTATCAGAAGCAATGCAAAATTTTTCTGGAGATAATTATTTTTTTTCAGCATGGTATTTAAATTTTAAATACAAGGAGCTTGAATTTGGAATGGCTTCTAATACATTAAGCGGAGGAAATGGTGATTTAGAGTGGACATTTACAGATGCACTTTTACTATTTTTTACTAAAAAAAATAATAAATATTGGGATATAAATAGATATTTATTTATTAAATCAGTAATCCCAGATAGTAAATTAACACTTTTTATTGAAATTGGCTTTCCAAAGCAAAATTTTAATGAGTATGTATTGAGCTATCCATACGATCATGGGATGGCAACAAATTTAGGATTTCGGAAAAAGGATATTTTCAGAAATGAAGCTTTATTGATAGGATTTGAGTATACGCGACTCGTTCAAGCTGTTAATTATGAAAGAATTCCTTCGTCAAATTGGTATGATAATATAAAATATAACTATTCCTCATTTAAAGGTAGAAGATGGGGTGCGCATAGTGGTTCAGATTCAGACGATTTTTTAGTTTATATTGGATATCTAGATAGTAAGATTGGCTTTGTATATGAATTAAATTATGAAAGACATGGCATAACTTATCATTTTCCTCCAGAAGTAAAATTTGAAAGAAGAATATCTACCTCTTTCTTTGCAAAAAATTTCACTTTTTCAATTGCCTATGAAAATGAATATTATGAACATTATGGATTTGTTGATTCAAATTCTAATGTTTGGGATGAAACTTTTGAGAATGGATCTGTCCAAAAAACAAAAACAATCCTTTTTTCTATGGATTATAAAATATTTTAAGATGATTTACAAATTGTAAAACTATCTTTTCTTTGTAACGTATTTAATATTTTACATTATATATAATTATTTTGACATTATGTCAATAATAGTTAATATTATATATGAAATTAATTAGAATACTATTTTTTACAATAATTGCTTTAAGTCAATATCTTTTAAGTCAAAACCTTCAAGAAATTCAAAAACTTCAAAATGAGTATAAAAAGGTTCTCGAAAGTCAGGCTTTGCAAAAACCTTCTGAGATAAGTGATGCAGAAAAAACAGCTTCTAGCACTGCTCTTCCTGATAAACTTATTTATTCAAGAAAGGATATAGAATCTCTTTTAATTAATACTGAGAAGCTATTAGAAGAATTAAAATCTATGGAAGATTCTGTAAAAAAAATGCCATACGTTGGTTATGAGTTTTTTACAAAGAGAGACAGTATTCCATTTTGGCAAAATTTGCCTATTTCAAAAAATTATTCTCTTGGTCCTGGTGATGAAATAATAATCTCTCTTTGGGGTGAGTCTAACTCAATCTCATCTGAAGTTATTAATAGAGATGGTCAAATCTTCATTGAAAATATTGGAATTATGAATTTGGGTGGTAAGACTGTTTTGGAAGCAAAGAAATATATCACCTCAAGATATTCTCGTGTCTATTCGACATTAGTTGGTACTTCTCCTAAATCTTATCTTGACTTAACACTGGGTGAATTAAAATCTGTTAATGTTCATTTTGTTGGTTTTGTAAATATACCCGGTGTTCATTTGTTGCACCCATTTTCAAATGTGGTAACAGGTTTAATCCAAGCCGGGGGAGTTAATGTTAAGGGTTCGTTGAGAGATATAAAAGTAATGAGAAATAATGAATTAATTGGATCTATAGATATATACAACTATATAATTAACGGAAATGCTGTCGAAGATATAAGATTAATGGATCAAGATATAGTTTATATTCCTCCAAGAAAATCAACAATTCCTATTGCTGGAAGGGTTCTAAGGCCAGGGTATTATGAAATCTTAAAAAACGAAAATCTTAATGATTTAATCAATTATTCTGGAGGTAAGGATCGATTTTCAGCAAACTCAGTTTTTCTCTATAAAAATGGACTTTTAGAAAAAAATGGTTATTTAGTAAATGACTCATCGAAATCAGATTTCAAAATTTTGCAAGGCGATAGTATTTATGTTCCGATGATACCTGAGTTTGATAATTTTATTTTTATTCAAGGTCATGTAAAAAACCCTGGCAAATATCCCTATAATAAAAATATTAAATTAAATGATTTATTATCTGCTACGATGTCCAATGAGGATGAGGATTTTTATAAAACTATGAATTTATCAAATGTGATAATAAATAGAAAAAACCCTAATTACAAAGAACCTCTAAGAATAAAAACAAGTATTGATGAAAATGTTTATTTAGAGAACGGAGATTATGTAAATATTTCTAGAAAAAATATATTCAACCCCATCGAAACAGTTATGATAACTGGTGAGATAGTCTCACCAGGAATTTATCCTGTAAATAATCTAACAAACCTAAAAGATATTTTAACTCTTTCCGGTGGATACACTGATTTAGCTTTAAATGAAGGAGTTCAAATTTTTAGAGATTCGCTTAAAATCGCCTGGGATAATCAAGAGTTTATTTTAGAAGATGGTGATAGTTTAAATGTTTTAAAAAAATCAGGACTTATTTTAGTTAAAGGTGAAGTAAATGTTCCTGGCTATGTAAGCTACAAAAAGAATGATTCAGTAAAAAAGTATATCAAAAGAGCAGGCGGTTTCACATCTTTTGCAGACGAAGGTTCAGTTTATATTTCCTATCCCAATGGGACGTCTATTCCAATGTCAGGCTGGACCTCTCCAAAAGTAAAAGAAGGCTCTACTATTATAATCAATCAAAGGACTATTACTGGAAGAGATAAAATAACTGGCTGGGAAGTATTTAGCGTAATTTCGTCGCAAGCGGGCAATATTGCAACAACCTTACTATCAATATCATTATTAATTAATCAGACTAGCAATGGAAACTAAACCCTCAATACTCGGTCAGAAGATAAAACGTTATCGCCTTCTTAACGATATTCGTCAAGAAGATATGGCTGAGAAAATGGGTGTATCAAGAGCAACTTTAATAAATTATGAAAAAGGACACACCGCAATAAATTTAGATGTTCTTAATAGGCTAAAAAAACACTATCCCAATTTTAATTTAGATGAAAAAGAAGATTCAAAGCCGAAAATAATCGATAATAACATTATAGATTTTAAGGTTTTAGCAAGTGTGTTGGCCAACAATAGGTTGTTTATAATACTTTTTACAATATTGTTTGTGATTTTTGGTACAAGCTCCTCTTTTTTATTTAAAAAATATTATAAAGCTGAAATTTCGCTATATCCAGCAAAAAAAGATTTAAGTCAAGGATTTGGTCAGTTTCAGTCTTTAGCGGCTAATTTGGGCATGAATACGGCAAATAATGATCAAAATTTCAATATAACCGATGTTGTAAAATCACGACTAATTGCAAATAGAGTCGTAAATCAAGAATGGAGCGATTTCAACGGGCAAACCACGGATTTAATTACTCTTTGGAAAATAAATAAAAATCCTTGGTATAGTTTTTCATTAAATGCCAGCACAACTGACTCTTCATTAATTATTGAAAAAGCTATAAAAAGATTTGATAAGCATGTTCAGGTAACTGAGGATAGAATCTCGCGGTTAATAAAAATATCCACCACTTTTCAGGATCCAATTATAGCAGCTAGCGTGGCTAATTTCATTGGCAATCAGGTTGAAATTTATATTCAAAAAGAAAATTCTGCTCAATCAAAAAAAGAAAAATTATTTATTTCAGATCGCCTTTCAATTGTAAAAGAAGAGCTTATAATGTCGGAACTTGACTTAAAAGATTTCAAAGAAAGAAATAGGGGCTATGAAGAATCCCCAGAGCTTTTTATGATTTATTCTCAATTTTTTAGGGAGGTAGAGGCAAAGAAAGAGGTATATCTTACTTTGCAAAAACAATTAGAACTTGCAAGAATTGAAGAAGTTAAGCAATCCCCTATTCTTCATATTCTTGATCACGCAGTTGCTCCAATAAAAAAAACTTCACCGAATCGTAGATTATTTTTTTTAGTATCTGCATTTTTAGGGTTTTTATTATCCTCATTAAGATCTGTTTTTAGGTATTAAAAAATGTCAAAAGTAAAAATTTGTGTAATAGGTGCAGGTGAATGGGGTTTAAATCATATTAAAACATTATTAGATCTTAATATATCTGTTTCTTGTGTTGATATAAACAAAAATAAATTGAAAAAAGCTAAGCTCTTATTTCCAAGTATTATCACCTTTTCATCAGTTGAAGAAAGTTTAAGTTTTAATTACAACGGTTATGTTATCGCATCTCCCCCATCAACACACTCTGAATTAGCTAAATTGCTTATTTCTAAAAACAAACCAGTTTTAGTCGAAAAACCATTGTCTTTATCAGTCAAGGAATCTATTGAGATAAAATCATTTATAGATAAATTTGATGGAAGACTTATTGTAGGACATTTGTTATTATTTCATCCTGCAATAATTAAAATAAAATCTATGATAAGCCAAGGCAGTATTGGGAAAATTCAATATATCTACAGTAATCGTTTAAACTTAGGGACTGTTAGATCTCATGAAAATGTATTTTGGAGTTTTGCTCCTCATGACATATCTCTTTTTCAATACTTTACAAGCTCATATCCGCTCGAAGTTTTTTCAATTGGTGGAGATCTTTTACAAAAAAATATTCATGACACTACAATTACGTATTTAAAATATCCAAAGAAAATTCAAGGGCATATTTATGTGAGCTGGCTTCATCCGTTCAAAGAGCATAGGTTAGTAATTATAGGCTCAAAAGGGACGCTTCACTTTGAAGACTCTATTGAAAGCAAACCGTTGTTATTTTATGAAAAAGACTCTTCACCAAACAATAACTTATCTCTTAAAAACAAGACTCCCATAAAAATAGAATATGAATCTGAAATGCCATTAAAAAATGAGCTGATTTATTTTATTGATATAATTAATGGCAGTCAGATAAAAAAAGCAAATATTGATGAAGGTATTGATGTAATCAAAATCTTAGAAAGCGCTTCCCAGTCTTTAAACTTTAATAGCTAGGCATGAAAAATAAAAAATATTACTTACATGAATCAGTTATAGTTGATGAAAAAGTCATAATTGGAAAAAACACTAAAATTTGGCATTTTTCCCATATTCAGTCAAATTCAAAAATTGGTGATAATTGTTCCTTGGGTCAAAATGTAAATGTTGCAAATAATGTAATTATTGGAAATAACGTAAAAATTCAAAATAATGTTTCTGTTTATGAAGGTGTAGAGCTTGAAGATTTTGTTTTTTGCGGCCCATCTATGGTTTTTACCAATATAAAAATACCTAGATGTGAATTTCCTCAAAACAAATCTAATCAATATCAAAAAACTTTAGTAAAAAAATCTGCTTCATTGGGGGCTAACGCAACAATTCTGTGTGGAACTACAATTGGGCGATATGCTTTTGTTGGTGCAGGTTCCGTTATTTTAAATGATATTCCTGATTTTGCTCTAGTGGTTGGAAACCCGGGTAAAATTATTGGATGGGTAAACGAAAAAGGACAGCGAATCGAATTCAATAAGGATGGTGCAAGCAGATGCGGTAGATTTTTTTTAAGTAATGGTAAAGTAATAAAGTCGGAAAATAATTGAAAATTGCAACAATAGTTGGCGCAAGACCACAATTCATAAAAACTGCGCCAATTTCAATTAAAATAAAAGACAGTATAGATTCATTATCTGAAATAATCATCCATACTGGACAACATTTTGAAAAAAATATGTCAAACATTTTTTTTGATGAAATGAAGATTCCCAAACCAAAGTTTAATTTAAATATTAATCAAATTAATTACGGTCAAATGATAGAAAATATGGTTCAAGGGATAAAGCCGATTTTGTACAATGAAAATATTAACGGAGTACTTGTTTATGGAGACACTAACTCAACTTTAGCTGGTAGTATCGCTGCAAAACAAATTGATATTCCATTATTTCATGTCGAAGCTGGACTAAGAAGCAATGATAGGTCAATGTATGAAGAGAATAATCGTATTATAACTGATCATTTATCAGATTTATTATTTTGTCCTAATAAAAATGCTGTTAATAATTTAGCGGGAGAAAATTTAACTGAAGGAGTATTTTTTTCAGGAGATATTATGCTTGATGCCTACATCAAGTTTAACTCTTTTAAAAAGAGTTTAAATCAAATTCCGATAAATTCAGAATTTATCCTTGCAACAATCCACAGAAGAGAGAACCTTATCTCCAAAGAGAGATTGTCTTCCATTTTTAATAGTCTAAACAAAATAAACAGGGAAAAAAAAATAATATTTCCTCTTCATCCTCATACCAAAAAAATGATGAAAGAGTTTAAAATAAAAAGTGATATTAATTTTATTGAACCGTTAGGATACCTATCTATGCTATCTTTGTTGAAAAACAGTATTATGGTTATTACAGATAGCGGAGGCTTGCAAAAAGAATCTTTTTTTGCAAGCAAAAAATGTCTTGTTGTTAGAAAACAAACAGAGTGGATAGAATTATTAGACAATAAAACAAATCTTCTTACTTCTCCAAAAAATATTTATGATTTTTATAAAAAATTGATATTTCAAAAATGTGATTTTTCAACTAATCCTTATGGTAATGGTGAAGCAACTAGTATTATCATAGAATCCATATTGAAGTTTTTAAAATAACATATCTCAATTAAATAATGTTTCTTAATTCTAGAAATCAAAAATCATTAATCACTAATTCATTTTATTTATATTTATCACATTTTGCCGATTATCTCTTAGCGTTATTTTTTTTACCATTCATTGCAACAAAATTAGGGGCATTTGAGTTCGGTAAAATTGGAGTAGTACAAACTTTTGGTATATTAATTGTTCTAGTGATGGAATTTGGCTCAACCCTCATAGCAACAAGAGAGGTTGCAAGGTTAAGGGATAATAAAAAAGAATTAAAAACTTTTGTAATAAAAATCACAACATTTAAAATTTTACTTATACCATTAGTTTTAATTATTTCAATGTTAGTAACAATATTTATACCATTTTTTTTTAAAAATCAAATTTACTTTATCATTACAGTATTAGGATCTGTATTTCAGGGAGTTGCACCTACTTGGTACTTTCAAGGCTTAGAAAAAATGAAAAAAATTGCCTTAACAAAAATTATATTTAGATTAATCGGTTTTTTATTGATGTTAATTTTTGTTAAATCTTCTAATGATGGATGGATAGTATTAACGGCATTTTCTTCTTCAAGTTTTCTTATTTGCCTCTATCTTTACTATTCCATAATTAATGAATTCGAATCATTTAGATTTATTAAAACAGGTAACTTAAAAGAAATATTTAATAAGTCAATTTTTAGTTTTTTAATAACAGTCATTCCTGTTATTTATTTAAATGTAAGTATAATTATAATGAGCATTTTTGTAAACCCAATACAATTGGGATATTATTTTGTAGCAAGTAGAATTTATCGAGCTTTTAATACTTTGTTTGGTCCAATAAGTCAGGCTTTTTTACCTATTATTTCATCATTAGAAATAAAAAATAAAATCGAATCTAAGTTATTGATTAAAAAATATTTATTTTTAATGATCCTATTAGGGCTTTCTTTTTTTATTTTAAATTTTTTCGGTGCTAATTTTTTAATTATAAACTTCTTTGGCTATCAATACTCCCCATCAATAGATTTATTAAAACTTTTTAGTTTTATATTACCATTAACCGCTATATCTAATACGCTAGGTCGGCAGTGGCTAATTGCATTAGATAAGGAATATTATTATTTCCAAATTCAATTAATCTCATCAATATTAGGATTTGTAATCTTTATTCTTTTTATAAAAAGTCTCGGGGTCAAATCTTTTATATTATCCTTAATATTTTATGAATTGACATCAATAGTTATGACATCAATTTTTCTAGTTAAGAATATTAAGCGTTAAATAGTAAAATGAGCAGCAAAAGCTTATTAATAAATTTAATTGTATCGGCATTTTTAGGAGTATCAATTAGTTTTGGTGATTTTTATTTATTTCACTTCATTTTAATTATCACTTTAATTTTATGGATTTATAAATTAAAAGAGAATGATTATAAGATAAATATTTCTATCCTCTCGAAGAGATATGTTCCAACAATGATTTTAATCTTTTTTTGGTATTTGCTTTCGCTCATATGGGTGCCAAATATAGAGCTTGGATTTAAATATATTTTTTACCTCTTTTGTGGTATTACTATATTCTTAAGTATAATTTATTTTTGCTCTAATATTAAAAACCTAAACAAAGTTTTTCATATTCTTTCATTTTTAATTTTTGTTGAAATAGCAATAGCTCTAATAGAATCATTTACAACTTTCAGAATGCCAATTTCTTCATATTCATCTATGGCTACTTTTTTTGGAAAAGATCCTGTTAATTTTTCCGAGTTTGATAATATTTTTTTATACTCAAACATAAGACCACCAACAGGGTTTCGTTGGAATACAAATGATTTAGCTATTTGTATGATAATTTCTTTACCATTTTTTTTGTGTAATAAAAAAACATTAGTAAAAATTTTTGGAACTTTGGTAATTACTACAATAGTTATCATGACAGCATCTAGGGCAGTATTTTTGTCTTTGATATTAATTTATACTTTATACTTATTTTTTATAAAAAAACGAATAGGTACGCTTTCCTTAGTTTGGTCAATTTCTTTATTAATAATCTGGAGCATGACTCAATTAAGAGAAAGTGAAAACCCTAGAATAAATGAATTAGCAAATTCAGTTGATGCAATAATTTTATTTTTAAGCGGAGATGTAGATATTGGAGGTTCCCTTGAATGGCGAAGGGAGCTTGTTGATAATGGTTTAAAAGCTTTTTTTAATTCATATGGAGTTGGTTTAGGTGCTGGTGGATCAACTGCAAATCAAGAGATAATGGGAGCAGTTGCCGGTAGATTTACTTCTATGCATAATTTTTGGGTAGAGTTATTAGTTGAGGGTGGATTATTTGTTGCAGTCCTTATTTTGTTTTGGATCTTAACAGTTATTTATAAGTTGTTTATTATATCTAGAACAAGTACTAACCAAACAATTTTATATTATAGTAAATCACTTTTTTTATCAATGATAGCATTTATTCCAGCTGCTGTTGCAGCAAGTTCAACTATATACTTTTTTCCAATGTGGATATTATTTGGCTTTACCATATCAGTGATTTCTCTTTCAGTTAAAAGATCTATTTAAAAACAACTCTGCGAAAAGTATATAAATAAGCAACGAATTTTTTTCTGTATAAACTTGAAAACGGAATTAAAATCGTTAAGATAGATAATTTTACTAAACATACGAATAAAATTAAAAATGAAATAATACCACTACTTAGTCTGGAGTGATGAATTTTAAAATATTTTATTTTACTGATTAATTGATTTGAAATTGCAACTTGATAATTAGTTTCCACACTTTTTCCTATAAAATGAATAATCTTAGTTAATGGAAAATAATTAACGCTATAGTCTAATCTTCTTAAACGAACACAAAAATCAATGTCCTCCATCCAAAAAAGATCACCATTAAAACCACCCAATTTTCTAAAAACCTTTCTTTTTAAAAAAAATACACCACCAGAAATAGTATCGACTTTCGTAGGATTACTAATTTTTCTATTTTTATAATTTTTTCTAAAATTAAAATAATCTAGATGTGTAATGCTGAAAAAAGTATTTATAATTGATGGATCTCTCCAAAAAGACTGTTGAAATGATCCATCCTCAGAAATTATTGCTGGTCCTATAGCTCCTAGTTTGCTTTTATTTTTGGCATACTCATATAGTTTATTTAAGCTGTCTTCAACAAATAGTGTATCTGGATTAAGAATGAGAAGAAATTCGCCTGTGCAAATTTTCGCACCTTGATTAGCAGCTAAAGAAAAACCGTAATTAAAATCATTTTCAATTAAATTAATTTTTGGAAATTCTTTTTTTAATTCATTTACACTACCATCTCTAGAATTATTATCGACAACAATAATTTCAAAATTAATACTAGATTTAGAATGTTTATATATTGATTGAATACAGGAAATAATATATTCTTTAACGTTATAATTGACTATTACTATAGAAATATCCATGTCTGAACTCAATTTTTAGATTTATTATTGAAAATAATTTTATTATCTGATGCAAATTCTGTCCACACTATAAAGTGGGTCAAATCATTGTGCCAACAAGATTTTGAAGTTCAATTATTTAGCTTGTTTGAGCCTAATAAAGAATTATCAAAAAGTTACGCTAAGTATAATGTCAAAGTTAGTTCTGCTAATTTAAAATCTAAAATTAAAGAATTAAGAGAACCTAATATAAGTAAATTAAAATATATATTATCTTTTCCAATATTAAAGAAAATGATAAAAAAATTTAAACCGGACTTAATACATGCTCACTATGCCTCAAGCTATGGATTTTTAGCATTACTAACTGGTTTCAGACCGTTTATAGTCTCTGTTTGGGGAAGTGATATTTATTATTTTCCAGAAAAAAATAAGATTAATAAATATTTAATAAATCTATTGATAAAAAAACCAGATACCGTTTGTTCAACAAGTTTTGCTATGAAACAAGTAATCGAAAAAGAATATAGAAGGTATGACGTTGATGTAATTCCATTCGGTATTGATATAGACTCCTTTTTCCCAATTGCAAAAAAGAAAAAAAAATTTACCGTAGGAACAATTAAGAGCATCGAAAATCATAACGGAATAGACTGCTTGATCGATGCAGCTAGCATAGTTATAAATAATTATAAAAAAGATATAAATTTTATGATAGTTGGTGAGGGCTCTCTAAAAAATAAAATGAAAAAGAAAGCTGTAGATCTTAAGGTAGATCAAAAATTAAAATTTGTTGGTTTTGTTGATCATAAAAATGTGTTAAAGTATTATAATGACCTTTCAGTATTTATTGCTGTATCAACTAGAGAAAGTTTTGGAGTTTCAATATTAGAGGCGTCAGCCTGTGAAATTCCTTCAATTACTTCAAATGTAGGTGGATTAACTGAAGTTAACGTAAATAACGTAACAGGTATTGTGATTGAACCAAATAATCCTCAAAAGCTAGCAGAATCCATAATCAATCTTTATGAAAATGAAAAATTAAGATTAAAATTAGGTACAGGTGCAAGAAAAAGAGTTTTAGAAAAGTACAATTGGAATAGTAATTTGGAAAATATGATAAATATTTATAAAAAATATGAAAATTAAAATAATCCTTCCCTATGTTTTGATATTTTTAATTAGTTGTGAAAATAGCGTTTCTACCAGTAAAAGCTATATTGATCCTCAAATAATTTTTTCATCTAGAAGATGGTGGAATTATGATATTTTTATAGCTGATATTTATGGTGGACACTTAACTCAAATAACTAAAAATAAATGGATTGACTTTAACCCTTCAGTTTCAAGTGACTCCAAAAAGCTTTCATTTATTTCAGATAGAGATGGTAATAGAGAAATTTATGTTGCTGATTTGGAGTGGTTAGATGGATATACTCAATGGAGAGCTAGTAATCTAGAAAATATTACTAATACTGACCAGCATGAGTGGACCCCAGTATTTTCTCCAGTAGAAAATAAAATTGCATTTTCAGCTTATTTTCCAGAAAATGACAACTATGATATTTTTTTAATGAATGGCGATGGAACAGAAAAACAAAATATTACAAATACTTCCGCTTATGAAAAATATCCGCAATTTTCACCTGATGGCTCATTTATCATTTTACAGGGATGGAATAAAGGGAAAATGGAAATTTTTTTTATAAATCTGCTTGAGAGAAATATGATTAATATTACAAAAAATCACGTATCAAATGATATTTTACCTCATGGAAATGCGTTTTCTCCGGACGGTCAATCTTATGTTTTTACCTCTGACAGAGACGGAGATAGAAATATTTATTTATCAAGAATTAATGGAACTGATATTGAGCGCCTTACAATAGATAAATCAAATGATTATGAGCCAACATTTTCTCCGGACGGTCAATCTATTATATTTACATCAGAAAGAATGGGAAATAAAGATATTTATTTAATTAATTT
>MDSV01025483.1_pt1 | contig 31154 bp, 33 predicted proteins | sample 810851 | NCBI WGS metagenome assembly MDSV01 (sample SAMN05326640, study PRJNA326480) | marine metagenome | isolation source: seawater | place: Atlantic Ocean: North East | collected 2012 | reverse complement strand
GTAATGAGCATATTACAATATTTTAATAATTTACAATCCGGATCTCACAGCAACCATATGGGACCAGAACATAATGCACAAGCATTTCTGTTAATGACTATGGCATTAGGTTTCACCATTGCAAGCCAAATCACAAGTAATTATCTAAATACATCATATGAAGGAGAAAGCGATTCAATAATCCCGCAAAATATTAGAAGACAATATTTAGAAGCCGAGGAAGAGCGAAGAAGTAACTTATCTGATGAACCTGCGTCGGCATCAGAAGTTCTCGAAGCACTCAGAAAAGAAATGGAAGAAGCACGTAAAGAGTCTGAATTCCTCAAAGAGCAACTCATTGAAACCCGGATTAAGGTAAATGATCTAGAATCTGAACTAAAAGAGAAAAACACTGAACTTGAAAGTATACAGGCATTATCTGATAATATGGAAAAGATTGTCAGTAAAAATGACGACTCCAGTAACAAGAATCTATCTCTAATGGATTCTGTAATGGTGGGTGATGCATTATTTAATGGGGATAAGATAGATCAGCAAATTTTCAATGACCCAAAAGCGATTGCAAAGGCTGCAATTGAAGCATATAAGGAAGGAAGAAAAGACAGTAATGAGTTAGAATTAGATTTTGATTAAATCTATTTCTTACCTTGCGGTGGGCATGTTATGGCTGAGCAAAGAAATGTCGAAGTTCGGCATATGGGGAATGTACCATATCAAGATGCTTTTAGTCTAATGAAGCAACTGCAAAAATTAAGAATTGAAAATGAAATTATAGACACATTGCTGATATTAGAACATCCAGAGATAGTAACAATTGGGCCAAGAGCGAGAAGTGATGGCATAAAAGTACCTGATGGATACTCAACATTTCCCGTTGACAGAGGAGGAGGATTAACTTGGCATGGACCTGGTCAAATTGTAGCCTATCCAATATTCAAATGGAACTTACCAAACGAAAACTCGGTGACGAAAATAATTACAATTATTGAGCAATGGGTAATTAATACTCTAGAAAAATTAGGCATCCAAGCAATTAGAGATGAAAGAATGCAAGGCGTATGGGTTAATGACCATAAAATATGCAGTATAGGACTATCATTTCTACGTTGGACATCTAGGCATGGATTTACCATAAATTTAGACACCCCATCCACAAGAGTAGAAAACCTATCTGGATGTGGATTGAAATCTTCAACAACTACATGTTTGAAAAAACTTGGTTTTGAAATCAATCGAGACGAATTGGTTAAAGTTTTGATAGAAGAAATGGAAGTGAGTACTAAGCGGAGTGTTTTATAACACTATATTCATTGTGATAAAATTATATTTTAAGTTGAGGAATATCTATGCCAGATTATGGACCACACTTTACTAAAGAAAAAACAGTTGCTGTATCATCGATAGATTACCTAGATTGGTACATACCCAGATTGGCTGAAAATCGTGAAAACAATCTGTCATTTAGTGGCATGAAATACCAATGGGACATACCTGAATTGTTAGGTGAATCAATTAATGATATAGCAAAATGGCATATGGACGAAATTACTGACCCAAGAGAGATTATCGCTGAAAGGGAAAATGTTAATCCTGAAAATGTATTAATTTGTCATGGCGCCACTCAAGGGCTAAATATTGCTCTTTTAACACTAATTTCTCAACTGAAATTAGATAATAATTCTAGTATAACCGTGGCAGTTGAATCACCAACATATGCACCGATCTCACAATCGGCTCTACTGTTGGCTGACGAAGTAATTCGAATTGAAAGAATACCTCCAACAAATGGCTATGGTTTTTGGAGAATAGATCGTAATAGTTGGAAAGAGGCAATGATTAATTCGCAGATATTAATGATTACACCTGTTTCAAATCCAAGTGGCTGGAATCTACATCCTGAAGACAGATTATGGATTTTTGAACAAAGTGAGGATTTGAATGTTAAAATAATTGCCGATGAAGTGTATCTTGACGCATTTAGAAATTCTAGTGATTATTATCCAACACATAATAATGGCGAGGGACATATTTCGATCAACTCATTAACAAAAATTTATTCATTGGGAGAAATTAGATTCGGCTGGATTATATCTGATAAATCAACTGTTGAGACTGCAAGAAGGATTTTTATGACCTTTTCTGGAGTGATGGGCGCTCCAACAATGCGAATTGGAACCGCAGCATTACAATCGTTGGAAAAGGTTGAAACTGCTATGGAACTTTATCGCCATGAAAATCTACCGCTTCTTAGAAATGTTTTACAAAAATTCAACATAAATTGGAATGAACCGGAATTTGGAGTTTTTGGTACATTTCAACTGCCAAAAAATATCAGCGGAGAGGAATTTGTCGATGGACCTTGTAAGGATAATGAATTATTGATAATACCTTGCTCAATGTTTAGCAATAAATTAACTAACTGGGTTAGAGTAGCATGGTCTATAGAGCCAAAAATGTTCAAAAAAGCGATTTCAGCCTTGGAAAAATCTCTGCAATCATTAATCGATTAAAAACAAGTCAATAAAAGTGTAAAAGATTACGGCCCTTCATGGGAGAAGTTGTTGTCGCCATAACAGGTGCCTCTGGTGCAATTTATGGGAAACGCCTGTTGGAAGTTTTGAAACAACACAATATTGCAACTAGACTAGTAGTCAGTAATGCAGGTGAAATTACCTTAAAACATGAATGCGGTATGACAAAAGAGGAATTAGCTAAATCAACTAATTCAATGTTGGATGATGAAAAAAATATCGGTGGCAAGTCTGCTTCAGGATCTGCAAAAATTGATGCTGTAGTAATATGCCCTTGTTCAGGAACAACATTGGGTAAAATTGCAACCGGGATCAGCGATAATTTAGTTACTCGCTCTGCAATTGTCGCCATGAAAGAACGTAGAAAACTGATTATAGTCCCAAGAGAAGCACCATATGCTACAATACATTTGGAAAATATGACAAAGTTATCATCATGGGGTTCAATCATAATCCCTGCATCGCCAGGATTTTATAACCATCCAAAATCTATTGATGACTTAATTGATTTTATAATTGCGAGAATTCTTGATCACCTTAATATCGACCACAAATTGGGTCAAAGATGGACTGGCGATGAAATTTAGCTTTACTTACCGGCTAATTATTGAACCTCCATGATTACGGAGGTTTGTTACTGATGACCATTAAAGAATATCAAGCAATGTTAGTAAGTGAACTTAGGATGGAGTTAAAGCAATTGGGTTTAACGACTTCAGGTAAAAAGGTTGAACTAATAAAAAGATTAAACGACCATCAGTCAAATGACTCTAAAACCTCTATAGAAAATAAACCTATTAATGATTATTCTAAATTTGAAAAATTAATTGATAAGATGAAAATAAATGTTTTTGGACCATTAAACGTAGGTTCAATAATTTTAATTGGGATTTCACTTTTCGTCATCTCATCTGTTTTGTTCTTTGAAACATTATAATTGTAAATTAAATTTCATTATCGATCTGTAGAACAGATATGAAACAAAAGTGCAGCAATCGAAGTTAAATAAATATCAAAATCAATCTAAATTATTGATTGCGAGAGTTTCAAAACCTAAATGCATTAGCACCGCCATGGTCGCTGCTAATGCTTGGGCATCACACATACTAGTTAATTCTAAATCTGAGGCTATACAGATAAAACAGAAAATTGTTAAATTAAAGGATTTCCAAAAGTTGGCAAGAAAAAAAAGTACTTGTCCTTCATCACAAAAAGGAGGAGATTTAGGATGGTTTCGCAAGGGAATGATGGTCCGAGAGTTTGAACAAGCAGTATGGTCATTACCACTCTCAACCACTTCTGAACCGATTAAATCTCAATTTGGCTATCATCTAATTTGGGTTCATGAAAGGGATGAGATTTAATGTTTAAAGTAGGATTAGAAAACTACACTGTATTGGGAAAGCATGGTGCTTATGAGTTTGAACATGAAAATGATCAACCATTTGTAGTTAGCATATGGGTTGAATTAAACAATACAGAATTTGATGAATTGTTGGAACATACCATCAATTATGCAGAATTGCAATCCTTAGTAGACAAAATCATCATAAATTCCCCACCTATTAGATTAATGGAAACAATGATGACAATGATGATTGATTCTATAAAACAGAACAAAATTGTTTCCAAAATTAAAGTTCGAATTGAGAAGCCTAATGCAGTACTTCCAAACGAAGGTGGGCTTGCAATAGTTGAAGTAGAATGGCCATATTAACAAGAGAATTGAAACATTCGAGTGACATCCCTAGTTCATGTCCGAGACATTATCAAGAGTTTTTGTACCCTCTGTTATCGAGGAAAATGGAAACTCTTTAGGTCTTGGTTGCTTTAGTAGCGAGGATGTTGCTTGGCAAGTCTTGAGAGCCTTTTTGAAGAAGAGTGAACAGATGTTATTAGTAAAATGCAGCGTAGTTGTTTGGGATGTAGATATTGTTGGCGAAGAAGCAATGACTGTACTTTCATCGATGGAATGTAAAGATTGCCCTGTTTGCTCTAGGAGAACCTTCTGGATTGATGTTGATAATTTTAGTGCATTATGCTATGGAACTGCATGTTCAGCTTGGATCGAAGAGAATACAGTAGACCCCGAAATAATTGATTGTGGTTGGCCTACAATACGCTTTTTAAAGCAAAACAAATCTATAGAAGAAGCTGTTGAAGCTTTATTCAAATTAGGAGACAAGTTGAAATCTGCAGGTGAAGAAAGGCTATCTCAGGAAGATGCTGAATCTCTTATGGAGCAACAAGAATCAGATGATTAAATCATAACACTTGCCTTATAATTGAACTTAGGAATATAAATGCAAATATTCCAAAGAAAATAAACATCCAAATCCTCATTTGCTTTTCATTTTTATCGTTCTTTTCATTTTGTTCAATACATTCTATGCTCTTACAGACCCTAGGTTCTGCGTTTTGTGGAATCGACTTTTGACAGATTCTGCAATGCTTATGTGGTTGCATCTTATTTCCTGAAATTTTATTCTTAACTTTTGTTACATTTTCCTTTATTTTACTTACATCAACCATTAAATCAACCCCTAACAATAGTGCCAATGAATTCTTTTCCATCTAATGCAGATTCGATTAAATCAATATTTCTACCATCTAAAACTGCAATATTTATGTTTGAATTTGATGCAATTCCAACGGCAATTGGATCAACTACTGCCGATTCCCCAGGTTGTAAACGCTCAACACCTGTTAGTTTAATCAAATCTGCCATAATCATCTCGAAATAAGGTTCTGCATCATCGTTAATTCTTGGATCTTTATCATAAATATGACTTACATTTGTAGCAATTATACAATCAGATGCCCCACAATCCCTTGCTAATGAAACTGCTACAGCATCTGTTGTGTGACCAGGAATTGTACCACCCATTACGACTAGGTTATGATGTTGCATTAATTCAGCCGCTTCAAGTGTGGTCAATGGAATCTTATTAGCAACATTACAACCAAGTTCAATCAATATTTGCTGAATAATAGTTGCATTTAATCTAGTTGCTGCAATTCCAATTTCGTCTAAACAATCTGCATCTGAAATCGAATTTTTAGCTAAATCAATTGCTTCACGTGCCGGCAAACCTCCTCCAACTACAATCCCCAATTTGCGACTATTACCTTCAACATAAACAGCTAATTGTCGTAACTTTCCAAACCATATTTTACGATTTTCCGACTCCTCAGGCCGTAGAATACTACCTCCAATTGCTACAACTTGAGGTCTTCTCATGATGTGTCCTTAATGTTTCAGCATTTAGACTATACCATAGAAAATATACTAAAAATAATATTAGAGAACCATATTGTAATTTCTAATTAGTGGGAGGCTTCAAATGTCATATGTAGTACCCTAGATTTGGAGGAGTGTTATGTCCGACGATGCAGAGATGGCAAGCAAACGTCTTAGACTAAAAATCGCTCTTGAAGAATTGAGAGAAATGAAAGGATTTGGTACTGAATTAGTAACTATAATCATACCACCAGACAGACAAATCTCAGACGCTAGATCTATGTTACAAAATGAGCATGGACAAGCAGCTAATATCAAATCCAAAGGGACAAGAAAAAATGTTCAAGGAGCAATCGAATCTGCAATTTCAACACTAAATCGCTTCAAAAACCCAGGAGAAAATGGTTTAGCGCTATTTGTAGGTTCGATAATAATTGGTAATAACAAAACAAGAATGGTAAATGTTACTGTTGAAGATCCTCCACAGCCATTGATGTCATTTAGGTATAGATGTGATTCTACTTTCGAATTGACTCAACTGGAAGACATGCTAGTTGATAAAAAATCATATGGATTATTTGTAATTGACAGGGCAGAAGCTGCATTTGGCATTGCATCTGGAAAAAGAATTCACGTCCAAGAGCACTTAGTCTCAAATATCATGGGAAAACATCGTCAAGGTGGTCAATCTGCACAACGATTTGAAAGATTGATTGAGGAGGCAGCTCATAATTTCTTCAAAAGGGCAACTGAACATGCTTGTAATTATTGGCTACCAAATCTTGAAAATATTCAAGCAGTGATAATTGGAGGCCCTGGAGCGACCAAAGATTTTGTAGTAAAAAATGATTATTTCCACCATGAAATTACCAAAAAGATTACCAAAACTACATTTGATGTGGGATACTCAAATGAAAGTGGTGTCAGGGAGTTAGTTGATAATGCTGGAACTTTGATGGGAGAAATTGAATTAGATGCTGAAAGGCAACTTATGAATAGATTTCTTGAAGAGCTAATCAAACCTCATCCAAAAGCAACCTATGGTGAAATGATGATTAAAAAATCTCTTGATTTAGGAGCAGTAGATACCTTGCTAATCTCTGAAAGCTTGAGGAAAAATTCTGTATCATTAGAATGTCGGAAATGCTCTCATAAGTGGAAGGTATCATTAGCACGTACCGAGGAACTACCTTCATGTCCTGAATGCAAGGTTAGTTCGGACAATGTCAAAGAAGTAAGTAGTATCTCACTAATTGAGGAACTAAGTATTTTATCTGCCAAAGGAAATAGTAATGTTTCTTTTGTTTCGGTAGACACAGAAGAAGGTTCTCAACTAATGCATGGATTTGGCGGGTTGGCAGCAATATTAAGATATCCTGTGATGTGATATTATGGAAATGTTGAGACCTTTTGTTGAAGATGTACTTTTTGATGCTTTGCAACAATTAGGAATTAATGACGAATCCTGGAAGTCAATGATTGGCCCATCAAGAGAACGTAAAATGGGTGATTTATCACTCCCATGCTTTGCCTTTGCCAAAACATTATCCATGTCGCCAAATGATATTGCAACAAAACTTGTTGAATTAGCAAAACCATGTTCTAGTATTTCTGAAATAAATTCTAATTCTGGTTATCTAAATTTTAAAGCATCACCTCTGTGGCTAATTAAGCAGATATTAAGCAACAAAATAAGGATTGGTGATGCAGAAGGGAAATTTCCATCCGGAGAAAAATCTGTTTTAATCGAACACACATCTGCCAATCCAAATGGCCCATTTCATGTAGGTAGGGCGAGGAATGCAATTCTTGGTGATACATTGGTCAGACTAAATCGATTATTAGGTTTCCAAGTAAGGTCCGAATATTATGTAGATGACATGGGTAAACAAGTCGCAGTTCTAGCATGGGCTCTTGAGAATCTAAGTGGCGAAAAGGTTGAAGATATTTTATCAAAGAGAGAACCAGTTAATCAAAAATGGATTGAAAAGCCAGATCATTTACGAGTAAGATGGTATCAAGCAGCCCAGGTCTTGAGAGGAATTGACGAACAAAAAACAGCGATTGAAAAAGCGATTGCTGAAATGGTTCATGCCAGTGAAAATGGAGATCAAGAAGTTTTAGATTTATTTGAAAATGCATATCAGCCAGTATTGGAAGGTATGTTATCTACACTAAATCGGTTACGAATAAATTTTGATGAATTTACCAAAGAATCAATGTTTGTAACCAATGGAGATGTAAGTAAAATAATGATTCGATTATCTTCTTTAGATATTCATGGTGTTGCCGATAATGGCGCAGAGTATCTTGACCTTGGAGAAAGGGGATTAAAGGGTAAAACAGAATTTTACTTCAAGCGTGGCGATGGAAGTTCATTATATGCCACCAGAGACATAGCATATCATATTTGGAAATTCAGTCAATCCAAGAATTTAATAAATGTCTTAGGAGAAGACCACAAATTACAATCGAAACAAGTTGGGTTAACGTTAAAAGAATTAGGATATGAAATCCCAGAGGTGTTATTCTATTCCTTTATCAAACTCCCTGAAGGAAAGATGTCAACTAGGAAAGGTAACGTTGTTTTCATGGATGACCTGTTAGAGGAAGCAAAAGAACATGCTTCAAAAGTTGTAAAGGAAATAAGGCCAGATTATGATGAAGAAAGCATATTACATATTGCTGAGGCTGTAGGGACATCAGCTGTTAGATTTAATATTATTAAAGTCAGTCCAGACAAAGGATTTACTTTTAGATGGGAAGAGGCTTTATCATTTGATTCTGATTCTGCACCTTTCATAATGTATAGTCACACCAGAACTAGAGCAATTGCTAGAAGATGTGAAGAATTAGGTATAACTTTTGATCAACTTGATTTATCTGATCTTGAGATTCAACTAATTGAGAATGATTGTCCCGAAGGCCTTTACAACCTAATGAGAATTATGGCATTGCAAAATGATATTTTGCGCAGATCTGTTGAGCAAAATAGACCAAACCTATTTGCTAATCAAATCTTGAATCTTGCCAATGCTTACAATGGGTTTTACAGAGATTGTAAAGTAATCAATGAAGGAAAAGTGAATAAATTATATCTTGCTATTTCTGAAATAGCTTCACAACTACTAAAATCTGGCATGATCGGCTTGGGAATAAAGCCTTTAGAAAAAATGTGATTAATCAGACCGATGCCAACCTTCTGGTAATGACATCGGGTCAACAGGAGTATTATCTTTTACGATTCTAATTATTTCCATCTTTAATGCTTCAAGTCCAACATCTTCCATCGCTGAAATTGTTATGTATCCACTTGAATCTATGAGTAAAGGCAATTCTGCATAAGATTCCTCTCCATCTTCGCGAAACTCCTTTTCTGCCTGCTTAACTATTTCCCAATTTTCTGGTCTATTTTTGTGTAAGTCCGCTTTTGTGGACACAATCATAACAGTAGTTTCTGCAAGTAATTCTAATATTTCCTCTAACAAATTATTTTGTTCCTCAATTGAAGTACCACAATCTTCATTCTCATCTATCAAGAATAAAACTAATGAGCCAAGATTCTCAAGGGCAGATATTGCTTGCATTTCAATATGATTTCTACTCTCCATAGGCCGATCTAATAGACCTGGAGTATCTACCATTTGATATTGTAATCTTCTAAATGTAAAATGACCCAAGTGTATTCTTTTTGTTGTAAATGGATAATGATTTACTTCCATATTTCCCGAACTAAGTGCTGAAATAAAGGCAGATTTACCTACATTAGGAGCCCCACATACAACAATGCAAGGAGATAATTGGTCTATACTTGGTAATCTTTTGAGTATCTCTCTAGAATTGCTTAACCATTTTAAAGATGGGCCAATTCTACCAATAATTGATGAAATTCTACCATAAGCTTCTCTTCTAGCTTCATGCATCAATTCAATTTTTGCAGTTCGGGTAATCTTCTTGGTATTTTGAGTTGCAATATTTGAGATTTGATTTGATGCCCATTGCAACATTGAAAGATGATGCCTATAATCATCACAACCAACACATGCATCGATCATTGAAACATCAAACTGAGGTGATTGATCTAATGATGGCCACAAGTTTACCGTATCCATAAGATAAGAACTTAAAATATCAGAGGCGGTTTGAACCATTCGCTTCAATTGCTTTCTTACTCGGAAGACTCTGTCATTATCATCAACTCGATCTGCTGCTTTACGTGCCCTAGCATATGCTTTGTCTAACAATTCTTGTTTTGTTAGAATTGTCGGCAAGGCCCGCCATGAGACTTTCATATTATCAACAGTCCGACGCTGAGACTCATAGTTGAAGAATACATTCCCCCATTTGAATGTCAACAATATTATTTTCAAGGGCGAGGTTAAAGAACAATAGCCATTAGGTTGATACATGCCAAGCAAGAAAGCCGACTCCGGATTGCCAGATTGGGCAATACCTATTTGGGAAAATATGGGTTCACCAAGTCTAGAAAATATAGCAAGCATTCATGATGGCCAATTGTTAGAGCGTCGACACGGGCTTAGAAAGGATGACCTTGTAGAGATATTATTAGATGCAAGAGCATTCCAAAAAGGCGAAGATACAACCTTACGAGGAAGATTACTATCATCTGGAAAAACAAGCATAGAAGTCTTAACTGAAGATGGAAATACAGTTTATGTAGCCCGAGATGTGATAGTAAAAATAACTCTTATTGCTCATACTAGACCGGCTTACATAGATGACAAAGAATTGCTCGCTTTTGAACGTGAGGACATGAAAAGACGTTCATCACTACACGAAAAGGTTGAGAAAGAAGTCAAAGGGCGGCAAGATGATTCACACCTTTGGGGCTGAGATTATTTCTTTAACTGAAAAGCGATGCATTCCCTGCGAAGGTGGAATCCCACCATTAACTGAAGCCGAAATACAACCGCTGCTAAGTCAAATTAACAATGAGTGGAAAGTTATTGCTAACCATCACATAGAACGTAAATTCAAATTCTCTAATTTTGTTGAAGCCCTAGAATTCGTTAATAAATCTGGGATTATATGTGAAAATGAAGGCCATCATGCTGATTTCGAATTGTCATGGGGTAAAGCCAATGTAATGATCTGGACTCACAAAATAGACGGTTTGACCGAATCTGATTTCATTCTTGCTGCAAAAATAGATGAAATTTGAGGTGAATTGATGACTGAATTTCAAGACATCATCATAAGTAGAAGAACAGTATATCGATTTACCGAACAAAGTATAGACAAATCACATCTAGATCAAGCACTTTTGGCTGCTTCACAAGCTCCTTGTCATAAGCACACTCATCCCTGGAAGTTTTTTGTTATCGGCAAAAAAACAAGGCAAGAATTAATTCCAACCATATCTAGACTTGCTAAAGAAAAATCAATTCTTAAAAATTCTAACGATTTTGAGAAAGATAATTCAAGGGCAATTAATAAGATAATTTCCATACCTCTTCTATTTGCAGTTACCAGTAAGAAAACACCTGAAGATTCATTTCGGGAAAGAGAAGATTATGCTGCTACAGTTTGCGCATTGCACAACATGGTGCTTTCATTTTGGAGCAATGGTGTCGCATCTCAGTGGTCTACAGGTTCAATAACAAGAGATTTAGAAACATATGAAATTCTTTCAATAAATTCAGAGAAAGAGGAAATAATTGGATTGCTCAAGGTTGGATATCCTGAATCAATTCCGACAATTAATAAACCATCAGTGGATGAAATTACCAAATATTTGGAATAATTAAAGTTTTACTGGCCTAGTAGCCCCACATGCTTGACACTTTAGGAGAGTAGTCCTATCTTCTTTAATGAACATAGTATCTGGTGATGAACATTGATTACAAACAATAAATGAATTGACATAATTTACAATTGTCTTTTTGATTCTTTTAGGAGGTATTCTTCCTTTAAATCTAGCACGCGGGCCATCTCTTGAACCTGATGTGCCTAATTCATTCAAGATATATTGATATACATGATTATCATCTCTATCCATCATTGAAACTACTTCGTTAAAGTTTCTAAATATAGTATTGGAACCTTCAATTAGAATTTGTGGCTCAGGTAACCTCCATCTAGATTTAGAGGAAGTATTATCTGGAACATTATCCCTTGCCCTATCTAATAATGACTCATAATCAAAGTCTGCCATACACATTGGTCGAAGGTTTCATTCTTCAATGCTTGGTATATTAATTATGCAAACATCGTATGTTTTAATGAAAGGTTTGATAATGATAGCGACATGCCATGTATTGATACAAATGGTAGTTAGCATTGAAGAATTAAGAATGACTGCAATGAATCTACGAAAAGAAGGATTGAATAGTCAACAAATTGCTGATGAATTATCTCTTTCCCAAGATACAATATCTTGGTTATTGGCAGGTACTAAAAGCGATGACCGGCCCAGTGATGTTAGGATTGGCTGGCGCACAATTGGCGTAAAACCAAACCGTATAGCAGCTATTGGAACAATAATGGCTGATGTTGCTGATGAAGAGTTAGGTTTCGAAGAAATAGATACAATTGTTGGTATTTCCATAAACGGAATATCATTTGCTCATGAAGTTGCAAGAAACTTGGATTGTGAAGTTACGGTTTTTAGAACCACTGATAGTGGAGAAGGTTCAGGATCTTTATCAAATAAATATGGCCAGGTCTCTGGTAAAAAAGTCGTTATAATCGACGACGTATTGTCGACAGGTAAAACCATGTCAAAGACCATCAATTCAATTCAAAAAGCTGGTGGCGAGGTCGGACTAGTAGTAGTACTGGTTAACAAAACTATGCGAAATGAAATTGAAGACATACCACTTCGAGGCGTCATTCGAGCCGTATCTGTGTGAGGGTGTTATATGCACTGGGCTGACGTAGTTGCCCTCAACCTGTCAAAGAGGGGGCAAAAACACATTGTTTCAACGGGAATTACACCCAGCGGTGAATTTCACATTGGCCATTTAAGAGAAATTCTAACTGGAGAAATGATATCAAGAGCTGCTAAAGATGCTGGACTAGATGTAGAATTTATTTTTATTGTTGATGATGCTGACCCGCTAAGAAGAGTCTATCCTTTTTTAGATTGTGAATATGAAAAATTCATAGGTCATCAAATAGGTAATATCCCTGCACCAGATGAACTTGGAAAGCCAGACTACAAACGATTTTCAGAAGAAGGTTGGAATTATGCTGATCACTTTTTGAATCCATTTCTTGACGCCTTAGCTACTATTGGAGTTAGGCCTAAAATTATCAAAAACTTGGAATCTTATCAAACTGGAAAATTTACTGAATGTATAAAAATCGCCTGTGATAATGCGGATAAAATAAGAGAAATTATTGAACGTGTTTCAGGTCGAGAACTTTCAGAAACATGGTTCCCATGGAGCCCTCTTGATTCAAATGGATCGTTAGAAGGTGTTACTGTTACAGGATATGATTTTCCAATAGTCAATTTTGTCGATGGACAAGGAAATGTAGGTTCATCCGACATTAGTAAGGGTGAAGGAAAACTTCCATGGAGAATTGACTGGCCAGCAAAATGGGCATGGATTGGCGTAACTTGTGAAGCATTTGGTAAAGATCATGGAGCATCTGGAGGATCATATGATACTGGTAAAGAAATTAGCCGGCTATTTGGCTATGAACCACCACAGCCTCTTGTGTATGAATGGATCAGTTTACGAGGCCAAGGAGCAATGTCCTCATCATCTGGAAATACTATCGGACCAATGGAAGCATTGAGCCTGGTTCCTCCTGAAATCCTTAGATTTTTAATCGCTCAATCAAAGCCAAATAAGGCAATTGAATTCGATGCTGGAATGAGTTTGGTTAACTTAGCTGAAGAATACGAAAGAAATTGTTCTAGGGATTTTCCAACGGAACTTCAAGATGAGTCATTATCTCGCAGAAGACGAGTTCAAATTGAAGATTCACAAGTGGCAATAAAATTATCTTCAATTATTCCAAACACTAAATCTGATTCATCAAATGTATCTTTTAGACACTTAGCATTATTAGCACAAACCAAATCAAATGATGAAATGATTTGGAAGAGTTTGGATTATGATGAAACAAATAAGCCATCAAAATTATTGATCGATCGATTAGCAAAAATGAATACTTGGATAAAATCACAACATTTCCCCGAGGAAATGAGAATAAAAATTATTGATCATGCCCCTAATGATTTAATTGCTCAATTATCTGATGATGAAATTAAGGTTCTAAAAAATTTAATCGATAATTTAAATCATTGTGATTGGAATTCAAAAGCAATAGGCGCATGTATTGTCGATTCTGCAAAATCGTTGGATAAATCTCCCAAGTTGGCATACAATGTATCATATCTATGTTTGATGGGAAATAGCAAAGGACCTCGACTAGCTCCAATCTTAGCAGAACTTGAAAAGACTCGAGTAATCAAACAACTGACAAACTGTCTTGACTTTTTACAATAGGTTCACAATGAATCAATATTGCTCCATTGATTCCGCACCATTCAAATGAGAGAGAGTTTCATCATGATTCATGGCGGGGGTTTATTGTCCTACCTGCGAAGCAGATGTCGAACCAGCTGCTAAATTTTGTCTTTCGTGTGGACACGATATGAATACTCAAGGACCTATTACTTCAACTGGTCATGATTTGAACCAGTTAAAGGAGGTCATAAGAATTAGAGATGACCTTTCAATGGCTGAAAAGTTTGACATGATTGCCAAGGTTGAAGAAGGTGCAAACCCAATAAAGTTAGGAATTGCCGCCCCTGCTGAGGGAGAAATAGTAGATCTTTCAGATGCTTTTGTAAGTGCAGAAATGAATGTTGATTCTTCTAAATCATTAATCAATAGAGACTGGGGTAATTCACCAGCAGCCAATGCGGCAGTACGTGCTGTAGTAAAAGGAACAAATGCTTGGGATTTAATCCGAGATGGTAAACTCGATTTGAATGAAGGAATGTTTAGAACTGCAATGGATAATGGCATGGAAGCATCAACTCACATCCATGATGTTGCAAGTGGTGAGCATGAGGGAATTGACCCTGATGCAATGCGAGCTATACCTGTGCTAAAACCACCAAAGCGAAGTTTTTGTCCAAAGTGTGGATCTGATATCCATTCTAATACAATGTTACAATGGCGCAAATGGCGAGATTCTGCTGGTGAAGTTGTTTCTATGCAACTTGAAGCGTCGATGGAAACTGCATTAATTCAAGTTGCTTCACATTACATTAACGTGATGCAAGCATTGCAGGATGAACGTGATGATGCGGTAGAAAAACTGGCCAAGGTTGATGCCGCTGCATTGGAAAAGAAGCTCACAACAAAACTAAGCAAGAGCATTAGGAAAAAATTGGAGAGCGAAATTCGTGCCGAATTATCTGAAGAATTTTCTAACAAGACTGTATCTGAAGTTGCCAAAAATGAACCGGACAAACCAAAGAAAGAAAGCAAGGCGAAAAGTAAGCCTAAAACCGAAAAGAAACCGAAATCAAAACCAAAAAAATCTGGTGGGGGTATGTTTGGTGCAAAAAGAGTTAAGAAAACCTATGAAGGGAAAAAAGGTGGTAAAGCAGATTGGTTCTTAGATGAAGCATTAGACACTGTTTATGACCCTCATGGATCTGGTAAGAAAATCAAACCTGCAACTATTCTTGCTCGCTCCTCAGAAGGAAATGTAAGAGTTAGAGACGTAGTTAGAATATATTCTACTGATGGTGAAAGCGGAATTAGTGATTTAGCTTGGACAAGCCCATTGACCAAATATATTATCGAGGCTTTTGATAATTGTTGATTTTAATAATTAACTTCAAGCCTAACAGGCTCCATTTCACCTTTTATCATTGCTTTAATTGCTGAAACTTCCATTTTTGCACCTCTAATGGTTGTAACAAATGGTATGTTCAACTCAACTGCTAACCTTCGCATCATATTTCCATCTCTAACTGCTCCCCCCGAAATAGTTGGAACATTCACAATGAAGGTGATTTTACCTTGTCTCATCAAATCTAAGGCGTCAGGATGCATTCTTTCTCTAATACGATAAACAACTTCTACTGGAACTTTGTTATCTCTTAACACATCTGCAGTTCCAGGTGTTGCATAAATAGTAAAACCGAGTTCATGAAGATTTTTAGCAATAGGAACCAAGCTTTTTTTGTCATCATCTCTAACAGTAAGATAAACACCTCCGCTAGAAGCAACTGGGACTTCTGTGGCGATTCTAGCCTTCAAGTAAGCAATGTCTGCATTTTGATGAGAACCATATACTTCACCTGTAGATTTCATTTCAGGACCAGGCGCAGGGTCTAATCCTCTTAATTTTATGAATGGAAATACTGGTGCTTTCACACATACATTTCCGGATGTTCTATGGGGTATGCTCTGCTTTGAAAGTGGAATTCCAATAGTAATATTGGCTGCAATTCTAGCCAGAGGAAGACCTGAAGACTTAGCAACAAATGGCACAGTTCGAGAAGACCTAGGGTTGACTTCTAAAACATATAGAACGTCACCTTGAATAGCAAATTGAATATTAAAGCAACCTATTATGTTTAGTCCAATACCAATATCTTTAGTCTGTTGATCTATTCTTTCCAACATCTCTTTAGAGATATTTTGAGTTGGTATAAAACATGTAGAATCACCTGAATGAATTCCTGCTTCTTCTAAATGTTCCATTACTGCACCAACTAAAACCTCTTTTCCATCTGATGCAGCATCAACATCAATTTCTGTAGCATGACCTAGATATTCATCAACCAGCAATGGCTTATCGGGAGCCAAATATGCTTCAGACAAATATGCATCTAACTGATTATCATTAGACAAAATCTCCATACCTCTTCCACCCAACACATATGATGGCCTAATCAGTACTGGGTAGCCTATTTCTTGTACAGCATTACGTACATCATCTGAACTATAACCTGTTGCACCTCTTGGCATTGTCAAACCTATACGTTTAGCAAATTTCTCAAATCGTTCTCTATCGCTAGCCTCGTCAATTGCATCACATGAAGTTCCTGCAATCGCTAAGTTTAACCCATTCTTTTCTAACTCTGGTAACCTTTTTTCTAATGGTTGTGACAAATTTATGGCCGTTTGACCTCCAAACTGCAACAATATTGAATGAGCTTGTTCTCTAAGTAAAACTTCAGTTACGTATTCTAAAGTCAAGGGCTCAAAATATAATCTATCGGAGGTATCAAAATCTGTTGAGACTGTTTCAGGATTATTATTTATCAAAATTGCATCTTTTCCAGCCTCTCTTATTGCCATAACAGCATGAACGCATCCATAATCAAATTCTATTCCTTGACCGATTCGAATAGGACCGCTGCCAATCGTAACAAATCTTTCTTTTTGCCTATTTGCAAGATTAGGAATATAATCAATTCCCAAATTAGCATTTGGCTCATATGTTGAATAGTAATATGGAGTTTTTGCAGCAAATTCAGCGGCGCAGGAATCGACCATCCTAAATTTTGGATGTAAGGAAAGCGAATGCCTGCGCCTCATTACTGAATCTTCATCGCGTCCTCGAGGTAATGATTTGTAACCTTCGGCTGGGAATGAGTTTAAGGCATCTGCAATGTGAGAATCGGCAAATCCAAATGATTTCCATTTCCTTATTGTTTTTGCATCTATTTCTGTTGGGTTACAGGATAATTCAACCATTTCTTTTTCTAACTTAGCAATATTTTCGAAACGGTACAAAAACCATCGAGTTATACGTGTAATCTCATGAACTTTCTCAACACTCCAGCCTCTTCTAAAGGCTTCAATCAATGCACCCATTCGCCGATCTGTTGCGATTCTACACCAATCTACAAGGGTTGAATCTGGCAATGTTTCATTGGCTCTAATTGCCATTGTTTCGCCTTCCGATTCATCTGCTCTAGTCAAGGGCCTAGGATGAGGACAACCTTGCTCCAAAGAAGCCCATGCTTTTAGGAATGCTTCTTCGAAATTTCTACCTATGGCCATAACTTCGCCTGTTGATTTCATAGAGGTGCCTAAAGTCCTATCTGCAGTTCTAAACTTGTCAAAAGGCCATCTTGGAATTTTCACTACACAATAATCTAATGTCGGTTCAAATGCAGCAGTAGTACCTTCGCCGGTAATTGGATTTGGCAACTCATCTAGGGTATATCCTACGGCTATCTTAGCTGCAATTCTAGCAATTGGATATCCCGTTGCCTTACTAGCAAGAGCGGAAGAACGAGAAACTCTAGGGTTGACTTCAATTACTCTGATTTCACCTGTGAATTGATTGAAGGCAAATTGTACATTACATCCGCCTTTAATATTCAGTGCCCTGATTAATCTAAGTGCTTGATCTCTTAGAATTTGGTGATCACGATCGGAAAAGGATTGTAATGGAGCGACTACTGTCGATTCACCAGTGTGAACACCCATTGGATCAATATTTTCCATTGTACAGACAATTATTGCATTATCTGATTCATCTCTCATCACTTCATATTCCAGTTCTTGCCAACCAAGTATTGACTCTTCAATCAAAACTTGATTGATTCTTGAATTACGTAATCCTAATGTGGAGATTTCAACCAATTCACCGATATTCCAGGCAGTACCACCACCTAATCCACCTAGAGTGAATGCAGGCCTAATTAGTAATGGCCAGGTACCAATCTTTTCTGAAGCTGCAATAACTTCATCCATTGAGTTGCAAGCAATTGCTTCACTAATTGGAAGGTCTATTGATTCACACACCTTGTTGAACAAGTCCCTGTCTTCTGCCTTGTCAATAGCATCTAAATCTGAACCAATTAACTCTACTCCTAATTCCTTCAAAACACCCGAATGAGCTAATTCTGAGGCAATATTTAATGCAGTTTGACCACCCATTCCAGCCAACAATGCACACGGTCTTTCAATTTCTAAAATCCTCTTTATAGAGGACGCAAGTAATGGCTCAATATACACTTTATCTGCCATTTCAGGGTCATTTTGAATTGTTGCAGGGTTAGAATTTACTAGAATTACTTCATAATCATCTTCTCTTAGAGCCCTAACTGCTTGACTTCCAGAGAAATCAAATTCTGCTGCTTGCCCTATTTTTATTGGACCACTTCCAAGAACCATTATACTCTTGATATCATCCCTTCTTGGCATTATTGGGCCCCCTGATGATGATCAACAATGTCCCTAAATCGGCTGAACAGATTTTCAGCATCGTGAGGACCAGGGCATGCTTCTGGATGAAATTGAACTGTGAAACAGGGTTTTCCAATTACATCTAACCCTTCTACGGTTCGATCATTAGCATTGATGTATCTAACTTTGACTTCATTTCCATGAAGATTATCTACATCAGGAGAGGTTGCACCAGATGGATGAGCTGCCAACATACCTGATTCTGGATCTGCTACTGCAAAACCATGATTTTGACTTGTGATTAAGACTTTACCTGTATCAAGATCAACTACTGGTTGATTCGCACCTCTATGCCCATATCTCATCTTATATGTTTTCAAACCAGAAGCCAATCCCATCAGCTGATGGCCAAGACAAATACCCATCACTGGATATCCTAAACTTACTGCTTTTGCAAGGGTGTTTTTAGCCACTGAGGCTTTACCAGGATGTGCTGGGTCACCTGGACCGTTTGAACAAAATAGAGCATCAATTGAGTATTGATCAACTAACGTTGAGAACTCAATATCTGGAGGGCACCATATAACTTCAAAATATTGACAAAGACTACGCAAAATATTGTATTTTATACCACAATCAAGAGCTGCCAATCTAGGCATCCTGTTGCCCAAATAATCAAGTGAGCCTTGATTAATTAAAGTTGCAGTTTTAATTGAAACCAAATCAACTAAATCGTCTAACTCAGGAGAGGTTAATTTTGATAGTCGGTCTTTAACTAAGTCTTCTTTCTCTAACGGACCAAATACGCAAAGAACTGTTCCTAATTCTCTTACATTGCGAGTTATTTCTCTAGTATCAATATCTTGAATACCCGGGACATTATGTAGCCTTAAAAATTGATTTAATGTTGCGACTGAATCTCTATGGTCAGGATCATCCATAGCATGACGAACCACCACACCCCGTGGCCAAATTGAAGAGGATTCTGAACGGTTGAGATGAATCCCATAATTACCAATTAGTGGGTAAGTAAAAGTCAATACTTGTCCTGCAAAAGATGGATCGGTTAACGATTCTTGATAACCCATCATACCAGTAGTGAAAACTAATTCACCCTCACCAATGGTATCAGCACCAAATAAACTACCTTCATACCTGCCACCGTCGGCAGTAAGTAAAACACCCTTTCCTGAGGCTTGAGGGCTTATTTCCGAATCATACATTAGCCCATCTGCTGCATCAAGAAAGGTCGGGAAATCGGATTTTTTGCCAAAAGTAGAGCCGGGGCAAAAACTTCCAACCGGCCTCCCTGCAATTGACATCAACTGTTGTCAAAAAAGGACTCAAATAATAATTGGGATTGAAAATCAACAATTGTAGATGTTTAAAATGCTTTAAATTACCAACACCATATATGTAAGTGAATAATTACTATACTCTTAGAGTTCCTTTACCTCTTTTCCTGATTTAGAGGGGTTAATGACTAATTTAGGATTTGAAAAATCTTCCGTAAAACTATTTCCTTCGCGCCAAATATCAAGAAATAAGGCAAGTGCTGCAACTTCAGAATGAGGTTGATTTCCAATTGCGATATTATAGTCACATGTTTTAAAAATTTCACCCGGTACTTTAGCACCTCCTACAACAACTACAACACCACGGTCTTTTGGAATACTTGGAACAATTTCTCTATATGGCTCTCCATACATCGTCAAATGTACAACAATTGGCCTATTATCATTAGTTGATTCGGTTATTTCACGTAGATATTTCATTGGCTGGGATTCGTGACGACACTTAATTCCAAAACCAAATCGTGAATTTACTGAATCAATATTATCTAATAACTTTTGATCCTTGTCTCCGCATAAAATAAATTCATTACCACCCATTGCTCTTCCCACAAGAGCAAGATGAGTAGTAATTCTTGGATCTCTACCTGCGCGATGGCCTAACCGGATGATTTCTATGTTAGCATCTATCATAATACCTCACCATTTACGAATCTAAGATTCATCCGCTATGAGATTGGTGGGGTTATCATCTCTTTCAGATAAAGGTGCAATTTCAAAACCTTTGGAATCACAGAATTTTTTCAGCCATGCCAATAGTGAGGCATCAACCAATAAATGTGCACAGAATGTTGTACCTACCCATAACAATGCTAACCTTACTGTCCTCCATATTCCATCTGATGATGTTAACTCATCACTAAGTATGCCAATTGCTAGTGGTTCGAATACATATAAGCAACAAAGAATAATCAAAGCACCTGAAATTAGTGCTGGAGCTAATTGGCCCAATTCTCTACTAAAATCCCTCAGTAAGGATGACATTAAACCAAGACCAATGACAGTAAGAGCAACTTGAGAAAAGTCTAAGCTAAAGAAGGTCGAAACTCCATCATCAAGATTATCACTGCTGGTATCGACTGTCAACCACCAAAATACAAGTATAATTGTGACCAAACCACCGCTAAAATAGGCTTTATTAGCAATCATTTTGAAAATAGAACCTCTATCATCTGGCTTTAGACGGGTAATCAAACGAGTAGCAAGTTCAATACTTGCTTCAGACATTGAATCTAACGAATTCTCACTATCTCCATCTGAAATGCTAACCTCTGAAATCATAACATCTCCATCCGACATTGGGCTACCTTAAAGGTCACAACTTATCAAATCTCTCGAACTGGGCAGGTCAATGAGTGTGAACTTGACACCTGATTCAAATAGCCGGACTTCGCTTATTTCTGCCATTCATAGAAAACAGGGATATGATTGCATATTGATGGGGATTCTAAACATAACTCCTGATTCCTTTTTCTCAAATAGCCGAGTTACGCATGTCGATAAGGCTACTGAAATAGCAACTAAAATGCTGAACAATGGCGCTAAATGGATAGACATTGGAGGCGAATCAACTAGACCTGGAGCAAAACCTGTTTCTGTTGATGAAGAGATTTCTAGAGTTATACCGGTAATCAAGCAAATTAGGTTGAGGCATCCTGAATGTATGATTTCAATAGATACAAGAAGATATGAGGTTGCCAAATTGGCAATCGAATGTGGTGCAAATATGATAAATGACATTTCTGGATTAAAAGATGAAAAAATGCTGGACTTAGTTATTAGTTCTGGTTGCGCAGTATGTATCATGCATATGCAAGGAGAGCCTGGAAATATGCAAAACAACCCACAATATGATGATGTTGTAAAAGAGGTTGCAAGATATTTAGAGAATCAAGCTGAAAAACTAATTGAAAAGGGCCATCCCAAAGAATTGATAGTAATAGATCCAGGAATAGGTTTTGGTAAAACTCATGACCATAATTTAGCATTGATGAAAGCGACAAAACGATTCAAAAGCAAAGGTTATTCCTTACTTTGGGGTATCTCGAGAAAATCGGTTATTGGCAAAATAACTGGCAAAGATTCTGCTGAACAAAGACTTGCTGGAACTATTGCCTCATCCGTCTATGCACTAAATAATGGAGTTGACATCTTAAGGGTACATGACATAGATGAACACAATGATTTATTCAACGTACTTAATGTTTTGAATAATTAAATCCCGCCAACTAATCCAGCCGCTGCCACCCAGGCACCCAACATACTGCCAAGATTTGTTAAAGCAGTCACCAATAAGACTCTACCAGCTTTATTGGACCAAAAACTGCCTAATGACTCTAATTTCAAAAATTCTTGCAAATCCTCTGCCGTTGGTTCTGCAACTTTTAACTGAACATAACCTGCAAACCAACCGGCTGCAAGAGTAGGATTCAATGAAGTTATTGGAGAAGCTAAAGCAGCAGTTAATATCGCAAGAATATGACCCCTCGCAATAATGCACCCAATAGCTGCAAGAACTGCATTTGCCAAAGTCCATACCGTGAATAATTCAACTAAATCCACTTCACTACCATTGTACAAAAAATAGCTAAACATGCCAAAGAATATAATTGGAATAATCCATGGAATTGATTTAGAAAAAATAGTTCGCTTGGGGATTTCCTCAAGCATCGCAAGTGATTGATCAATTTTCTTACCTTTAATCCGTTTTTCAACACCATTTAGGTGACCGGCACCAACTACTACCAATGTTTTTTTGTTTGGATCAATATCCATTATTTTTTGAGCGAGGTAAGAATCTCTTTCATCAATCAATACCTCGCCTGCACCAGGTGAAAATTGCTTTAATTCGTTCATTAAATCAGTCAAAATATCTCTATTTTCTAATATTTCATCCAAATCAATTTCTTCGTCATCTTCATCATCACCAAGCATTGAATACAAAATTCGAAACTTTTCTCTAAATTTCATTTTTCGCCATGCTCTTCGAAGAGTGGTTTGGATATCTCTATCAATTAATTCAACCTCAAGATTGTTAGTTTTTGCAACATCAACTGCAGTAAGTAATTCTGCACCAGGTTGTTGACCTTCATCTAAGCCTAATTTTCTTTGCTCAGCAGCGAGTAATGATTGAAGAAGGACTAGTGGTGCTTTTCCTTCTTTAATAACTTTCAATAAACCTTCCTTATCAAGACGCCTACCACTAACAAGTGAATCAAATCTAGATTGACATAATTCTACAGCCACTATATCTGGTTTAAATTCTTCAATTTGTAATTTCACAGCATCCACACTTTTGCTGGAAATATGAGCAGTACCCAATAGTCTCAAATTTGGTCCGATATCCACAATTGGTGATTCTGAAATAATACCACCCCTTTCATACAAAAATTTTCTTCAACAATTCAGTTGCTCTCTCAAGTACTAAAGTGACTTCATCCTCATTTGTAATTTCACTATTACCGGTAATAAAATCAAATGGAATTTGACCTCCACCTAACGTCTTATGTCCACCTGCAAGACCTTCGGGGAAATTATTAGATAATATTCGGCCAACATGTAATTCCTCTCGATTAGTTCTAACTGAAAGAATTACTTTACCTCTCCTTGTACCAAATGTCACTACAGTGTCAACACCTTCAGTCGGCAGTAAAAAATCTGCAATTTGAGCTAATGAATCTCTATTTGTTAAATTATTAATTGGTGCCAAAATAGTAGAATCTATTTGGATTTTATTGTTCAGCGCCTCGGAAAATGATTCTAAAGTTTCTTTTGAACGTGGCGGCATTTCTATAGAACGAAGCATTTCGGAGTCCACCCAAGCATTAATCCACAATAATGATCTAATATCAACCGCATTAAAATCTCTTGTGAATCCAAGCGTATCGGTTTTTATTCCAAATGATAAGGCAGTGGCAACTCTTGAATTCATTTGGAAATTACTATTCATCAATAGTGAAGCAACCATGGAAGAAGTAGATGAATATTCAGAACTTACCATTGCAATATCTGCAGTTACGGATTCATCAACAGAATGATGATCAATTATAATATGAGGGATACAGTCATTTGGCATGACATTATTTGCACCTGGTCGATGAAAATCAACTGCTACAATAATATCAGATTCTTTGACCACGTCAGCGATCTCCCAATCAAGTATTAATCTTCTTACTGGAATTTCGAGTTGTCTTACCATTGCTTGGTTTTGATGGTGTTCTATCATCCCACCATGAACAATTTGAGCCTGATGGCCATGGAAAGTGAATAATTCATTCATAGCCAATGCAGAGGCAAGTGCATCTGGATCAGGATTGTCATGACAAAATATTGTCGTTCTGCTTTTTGCTGGAAGGCCTAAAATATAATTCTCTAATATTGAGGCACCCTCATTTCTCTCCCAACCTCTTATTCTATCCTGCATTGCCATGAATGATATATCATCAATACTTATCAAATCAAAACCATCACCCTCCATAGGAATTGTAGTTAATATTGGCGCATTAGGCCATTTATTTTTTATACAATCAAGAGGATTTTCATCTAATAATGACTTATCATCCAAATATAAAACGGCAGTAGGTGAATTGCTATTTATCGGTAGTTCTGACAATTGCTTCGAATTAGGAAGAGCTATTATCTCACAATTTTCAAGTCGCTCACCGATAGGTAAATCTTCGGCTAAGCCTACAAGAATGCAATTTTTCCTCTTAGAGCACCATTTAGCAAGCCTAAGACCGAGCCCACTTGAGCCAAAAATCACAAACATAAGAACCCCGAAGTGTAATTACAATTTCAAGCAAATAGTTTTGGAGCTTCTCTTTCAACACCATGTACTTCAAAGAGATCTCTTCTTTGACAGCCTTTGAATGCAGCGACAAAATTTGTTGGAATCATTTGAATTTGTTTATTGAAACTTGTAGCTGTTTGATTGTACATTTCTCTTCTATCAGCAACTTGATTCTCAATCGAGACTAATTGTTGCTGTAAATCAGCAAAATTTGTGTTTGCCTTCAACTCAGGATATGCTTCTGCAACAGCATTAATTCTTGGCATCATTGAACTCATCATAGATTCAGCAGCACTAACTCCTGCCACATCTTTATTGGCTAAAGCACCTGCAGCTGCTTGTCTAGCTTTAGCAAATTCCATGAATAAATCTTTTTCATGACTAGCGTATTCTTTTACAATAGATTCTAAATTCGGCAACATATCATACCTCTGCTTTAACAAAACATCGATATTTGCCCATGATTGATTGACATTTTCTTCTAATGCAACTAATCTATTCCAAGTTGAGAAGAACCAAAAAATGAAAATGAGAAAAATAACCCCCATTATTAATAAGCCTATTACCAATGCATCCATAACTATACCACAGGTAGACTACTTAAGAGTCTTTTCTATTGCCAAATTACCATGATAGAATAAATACTTGCACAATTTGGGAAAATTAAAGAGGTCTATGTTTGCTTGCCGAATCTATATTAATCATATTTGGCGTGATGTTGATTTCATTTTTTTTCGCACCTCTTGGATTGGGCGGAGGGATTCTCTATGTACCATTATTTCACTATATAGGAGGATGGGAAATAGATCAAAAATTGATTATTGTGTCATTATTACTAAGCGCCATAACTAGTTATGGCAGTGGAATTGAGCATCGAAAGAAATCTTATGTTGATGATAAATTAACCGGGATTGCTCTTTGGGGCGCAATACCTGGTGCTTTGATAGGTGTATTGTTTGTTTTTTTTACTCAAACCCAATTCAAAAATATCTTCAAGTTACTCAGTGTAATTGTAGTTGGTTTTGTAATTTATAAAATGAAAAATAGGATAATTGGCAATAAAAATCAAGATATAAATTCCGAAATACAACTTGCAAAGATGACTGGATTGTCGGGTTTTGGAGGGTTTTTATCAAGTGTAATGGCAATTGGAGCTGGAATGATTTATGTACCTGCAATGAAATTTTTTGGAAATTTAGGTCCGCGAAAAGCGATCGGTTCCAGTTTGAACATAATGATGGTTGTAGTTCCTTTCGCTATGTTTGCACACTTTCTATTGCTTGAGAAATATCAATCAAATGCTCTACTTGAAGATTGGTTTTTGTTGACTATTTTGATTGTAATTAATTTCATCGGTGCAAAAATAGGAGCAATGGTTGGTTTCAAATTATTTGACGAAGGGATCCTGCTAAAATTATTCGTCGGCGTACTTTCAATAACTTGGATTAACTACGTCATAGATTTGATTACTTAGCAATAGAAATAATCAACTAAAACAACTATTTATAAATCTATTCAACTATTTTTTTGTATGAACCTAAGTAATATGGATAGATTTGTACGTCTTGTATCTGGTGCTTCCATACTAACTTTTGATTACCTTGCTAGTTCTAACTGGGAGATAGTATTCCTAGTAATTGGCTTGTGGGGGCTTATATCATCAGTATTTGGGTTCTGTCCATTTTACTCATTCATGGGAGTAAATACATGTCCAGCAAAAATAGCATCAAATTGATTCAATAACCATGGCAATTCCTTGTCCACCACCAATACAAGCAGTCGCAACACCATACTTTCCAGAACAGCGTTTTAATTCATGTGCCAATGTCAGCACTAACCTAGTACCAGTTGCGGCAAGAGGGTGCCCAATACCGACTGCTCCGCCATTTACGTTTACTTTTTCTACATCCAAACCTAAGTCCTTTATGCAAGCTACAGCCTGACCTGCAAATGCTTCATTTATTTCCCATCGATCAATCTCTTCAATCGATAACCCAGCTTTTTCAAGCGCTTTTTTTGAAGAAGGCACAGGCCCATATGCCATTATTGCCGGTTCTAAACCAACTATTCCCCACGAAATTATTTTTGCTAATGGTACGTCCTCATCTTGATTTGCTTTACTTGCTGATTTTATTATTACTGCTGCAGCACCATCAACAACGCCAGATGCATTTCCTGCAGTTACAAGACTTTCAGGCCCAAATGCAGTTCTTAACTCTGCCAATGATTCTTTGGAACAATTTCTTACTGCATGATCTTCATCCTTATGACCAATGTCACCAACTTTAACAATTTCTTGCTCCCAAATATTGTTATCTATAGAATCGATTGTCCTTGAATGAGATAATGCTGCAAATTCATCAGTCTCCTCTCTTGTTACTCCTTTGCGTTTACAAATTTCATCGGAAGTCTGAGCCATAAATGAACCACACATACCGTCCAAAAGATTAGTGAATAGATAATCTTCCATATCTTTTTCTAAAACAACACCCTGTTTTGGAGGTCTACCCAATTTGTAGGCATCTCTCATCCCGCGTAACACATGCGGAGCTTGCGAAAGGTTTTCCATCCCCCCAGCAACAACTGTATCTGCTTCACCAAGCATAATCATTTGAGCACCGGTTACAATTGATTGCACACCACTTCCACAAATTCTTGATAGAGTTAACATTGGCACTTCTTGAGGAATACCTGCACCCAATCCTGCATGTCTTGCTCCAAATATTGCTTGATCACAAGTTTGCAATGCATATCCCATGACTATATGATCTACATTTTCTGGCTTTGTCCCTGTTTTTTGCAATGCACCTTCAATAGCAATTTGACCCAGTTTCAAAGCGGAATAATCTTTCAGTAAGCCACCAGATTCTCCATCACCACGCTTACCACCTTGCCATTCACAAAACGGCGTTCGTGCTCCTCCGACAATTACTACTTCTTCCATGGCAGGACCAAATAAAACAAGCCTTTGAACTTCATGCAAAAATAAGCAAAGAAATAGAGCCAAGTAACAATATCATTGGTATTAGTATCATCTCTACAGTGGATCTAGAACGGCCAATATTGGTTAATTCACTGCCTCGATTCAGTGTGACTTTTATTCCTGGAGCATCGTTATCACCCCACACATCAATCAAGCTATTTTGTAATGTCCCATCTAGACCTTCTGCTTCTAATTCACTTTTTGGTCTTGATTTAACCTCACCAATAACATACACGGGATTACCCAATCTTATCCCATAAAGGGTCCAACGATGGTCAATTATTTCCCAGCCTCCAGCCCAAGATGCTAAAGCCTGAGAAAATAACTGCTTTGAAAGTGATTTAGCATATGCACTATTCCAACGCTTAATGAAATTACCCATTTTATTTCTCTTGAACGTATTAGCATGAACTCTTATTCCACCGGTCCCATCATGAAGCATAAATGGGCAGCCGCCTGAATCTGACCTTACTGTGACCCACCGAGTTTCGGTTTTTGAATTACCTTCACTATCTGTAGTTTGACGTCTTTGTTGTTGCTCATATTCCCATTTGTAAGCAACCATGTTTTCCATGACCATGCCTTCATTACCATCAACTACAACTCTTAATACTCCTTCATTAGCTGGTCTTACCTGACCTACTAATTCGTTAAACCCTACTGGTACAGATCTAACTAAAGAGGTTGGAGTGTCAATCATTTGATTCAACATTCTAGCATTAAACCAACCATAAACAAAAAGTACTATGCAAACTAAAATTAAAATTGCGATTATAATTAATGGGTTTTCATCAGAACCAGCTGCTGAGAATGCATTGTAACTACCTACAATCGCAAATATTGCCGCCAGTGTGCCAAAAATACCATACAAACTCATTGTTGCTGGAATTGGTGTGCCAACCTTATGAGGATGCTCTGCTAAAATTTCTTCTTCTGGGTCGCCCCGATATTTATTTTCTTTATTCCATGATGCTGGACCTGGTGCGGGAAGCACCCAATCGTTTGGATCATTGGTAGGAACATAGGTAGTTTGGCGCATAAACCAACTATCAACTGTTAGGCCACTTTCCTTTGCTTTAGCTTCAAGCACTTCTGGGTCAATCGCTTCTTGTCGCAAATTATACAGGTCTTTTTCATGTGAACTTGGCGTTAATAGTGCTAGCCCCATTAATCCGACTGCTGTCATAAAACATCCACCAATTATTGAATCTTCAGCAGAATTAGCCATTCCATCGGCCAACATAAACAGCCCACCTAGTAGAATCAAGCCAAGTAAAACATAGCCGAGCCAGCCCCACCAACGATAAGGCAAAACCAGTTTGAAGGAACCACCATGTAAATTTAAACTCTGTATCATCGTCGCTACCAAGCGGTACAAGAAATAAACTTTCCCGACTTAACCAAATAATTTGGAATCATCTAAACCGTTGTTAGAAATCATTAATGGTATTGCTACTATCAAACCGCAAACAGCACTACATACTGCAGTAATCCCAATTGTTATGCTAGTAACGACCCCTTCGCTTACATTTTGATCTGCTGCTAATGATTGAGTTGCACCACCGGTCAAGGATAGAATAATTGACAAAACAAATCCAATTATAATTCCGATCAAGACTAAATATACGCCTTTTCTTTGGTAATTCATCATCCAAATACCGCCTAGAATTGAAGTTGAAATACCAATCAATCCAGAAAATAAGTTAAGAACTATTTCTAAAGCAGTTAAACCCTGTTCTTCTCTGATTTCTTCACTAGACCATCCAATCAATGCAAGAAGAAGGAAAATTCCATTCATTGCACCCCAAATAATCAGTAAAATTCCGATGATTTTGGATGCTGAAGATGGTGGTTGCAACATAATTATTTGATTACCAAAGCCCGTAGATACATCAACTGGATTACCATCGATGAGGACTTCTGCTTTGTCTTGTTCTGGCGTCAAGTCGTCCCATGGATTAGGTTGCATAAATAGCGCTAAGTCGACTACCTATTCAAGCCTCGTATAATTTGCTCATCTACATGGTTGTCTTGAAGAAGGAAGAACTATTGCGAGACATGAGGCGGACATTATGACTGACATACTCGTAGTTTTCAAGAAAAACTTTGAGCAAATTCATGACCATAGTTTGAAAGCAATAACTGAGGTACTGACTAAAGTTAGTGAAGATTATGAAATTAAATTTGACTTACGTGCAAGAGAAAAAGTTAGGCGAGCAGATTTCATCGGACGTGATTTAGTAATTGTTCTAGGGGGAGATGGTACACTAACTAGTATTTCTCATAATATCGATGCAAATACTCCAGTTATCGGTGTCAATTCGCACCCAATTGAAGATGACCCTAACGGAAGTTTTGGATTTTATATGGACTCTAATGTGAAAACTTTTTCTAAAGACATAATTACTGCTCTTTCAGGTAAAGCATTGGTTAATGAAATACCAAGACTTCAAGCCATTATAGACACAACTTCGGGAAATAGATTCACCACAGACCCCGCAATGAATGATTTGTTGGTAGCTAATACCCATCAGTATGCTCCAAGCAAATACCATCTTAGAAGAGATGGGAAAAGATGCCATCAGCAAAGTAGCGGAATGGTATTTTCTACCTGGTTAGGACAAGGCGCATGGTTAAATCACATTGTTGACAATAATACCATGACTAACTTCAGAAAAAGGGTCACTCAAGATCAGATTGATAGTTATTATTTTGTGGTTTCAAGAGAAATTGACCACAAGCAACGAATTGAGCAACCATGGTCATGGCTAGATTGGACCGATAAATCAACGATAATAACATCTGATATGCATCGAGGATATGTAGTTCCTGACGGATGGGATGAAATCCATTTTAATCGAGGAGCAAGCATTACTGTCAACTTAGAAGCACCTAAATTGTGCTTGTTAACATTCAGAAAAACAATCAAAGAAAAATTAGCCGACATAATATAAGAATAATAATAAAAAATACACACCTGGTGTAAAAAATAAAGCTAAGCTGAAATAAAAAAAGAGTGGAGACTGGAGCCCAAAAAGGACTCCAGCCTCCGGTTTCTTAGGAGGTGATCCATCTGCAGGTTCCCCTACAGATACCTTGTTACGACTTAACCC
>MDSV01159059.1_pt1 | contig 31184 bp, 34 predicted proteins | sample 810851 | NCBI WGS metagenome assembly MDSV01 (sample SAMN05326640, study PRJNA326480) | marine metagenome | isolation source: seawater | place: Atlantic Ocean: North East | collected 2012 | reverse complement strand
GGGTGTGGAAGTGCGGCAACGCATGTAGCTGACCAGTACTAATAGCTCAATTGGCTTGATTTATGCACTGAAAAAAATTTTATGATAAATTTTATAGATGTTTAAAATAAAAACACAAAAAAAAGTTTTTGTACCAACAGGAACAAGTGATTTATTAATTAATTCTATTCTTACAAATTTCAAACTTCATGGAAAAGTCCTAGATCTTGGAGCTGGGACTGGCTATGTAGGTCTTAAATTACTTAAGAATTCCAAAAAAAAATTTAAATTATATGCTTCAGATATAAGCAAGGCTTCCAATAAGATTATCAAATTGAATGCAAAACTTAACAAATTAAAAGTTGATGTTAAAAGTGGCAATTTGTTATATCCGTGGAAAGGCTATCGTTTTGATTATATTATTAATGATGTATCAGGTGTCTCAGAAGAAATAGCAAATATATCATCATGGTTCAATAATGTAAGTTGCAAATCTGGAAAAGATGGTACTAAATTAACAATTAAAATACTTAGCCAAGCACAAAAATATTTGAGTTTAAATGGAGTATTATTTTTTCCTATACTATCATTTTCAAAAGAAAAAAAAATTTTGAAGTTAGCAAAAAAAAAATTTAAAAAAGTAAAAAAAATAGGAAACAAAGAATGGATACTTCCAAAAGAAATGATTCCACACTTTAAACTTCTGGAAAAAATGAAAAAAAAAGGATATATAAATTTTAGAAAAAAATTTGGATTAATAACTTGGACTACAAAAATCTATATGGCGTATTAAAAATAATATGAAAAAAATTGCTTCAAAAAAAGATGTAATAAAAGTCATTGCTAAATCTTTAGGAGTCTCAGAAAAAAAAATTAACGAAAAGACTAGTTCAAAAAACTCAGATAAATGGGATTCTATGAGTCATTTAACAATACTAATTTCTTTAGATAAAATGTTATCTGGTAAAGCACAAAAAATTCAAGAATTATCAAATGCTTACTCTGTAAAAAAAATTTTACAAATTTTAAGTAAAAAAAAATTATTAAAATAAATTGAAATATAATACATTAATCAAACATATAGAGACGCAGTTACCAAAAAATAGCTTAAAAATATCATCATTAAAAAAAAAAAATCCTAGTTGGGATATTAAAAGAATTATAAATAAAACTGGAATTGAAAAAATATGGTATACAAAAAAAAATGAAACAGCGTTAGATTTAGCTACCAAAGCTTCAAAAAAAATTTTAAAAAAAGTTAACAAAGATACAATAGACTCAATTATTTATGTATCTCAATCCCCAGAGTATTTTTTACCATCCAATTCATGTATTTTACAAAATAGATTAAGATTAAAAAAAAATACTAAAGCCTTCGACATTAACCTTGGTTGTTCTGGATTTGTATACGCTTTATCAATAGCTAGTTCTTTAATTCAAAGCAACATGAGCAAAAAAATTTTAATTGTTTGTACGGATACATATACAAAATATATAAAAAATAATGACAGAACAAATAAACCATTATTTAGTGATGGAGCATCAGCCACACTTGTTTGTAAAAGTAAAAAAAAATTAATAAGTAATTTCATATTCGGAACAGATGGCTCTGGTTATAAAGACTTAATTGTAGAACAAGGTGCTTCAAAATCAAATTTTATGTCAAATACAAAAACAAGCTTATATATGAATGGGTCAAAAGTATTTATGTTTACAATGTCTGAAATACCAAAAAACATAAATGAAATTTTGAATAAATTAAGTATAAAAAAGAAAAAAATAAATAAATTCTTTTTTCATCAAGGAAGCAAAGTTATTTTGGAAACTTTACAGGAATCATTAAATTTAAACAAAAGCCAAGTTTATAATAATCTTAAAAATTTAGGTAATACAGTTTCTTCAACAATCCCTTTTGCTCTAAAACAGGCCGACAAAGAAAAAAAATTAATAATAATGATGTTCTGGTTCTATCAGGTTTCGGAGTAGGTTTGTCATGGGGATCATGTGTTATAAAATGGAAGAATTTAAAATAAAATATTAGTTATATAAATTGTTTAACTTAAAAAAAATAAAATTTAAAACAATACTTTCAAATGATCTTAAACTGATTTTGAGATGGAGAAACTCGATATTTATAAGATCAAAAATGCTAAATCAAAAGAAAATATCATATAATGAACATAAATCTTGGTTTAAAAAATTAAAAAAAGATACAATAAATAAAGCATATATGATTACTTATGACAAAAAAAAAATAGGTGTAGCAAATATTTCACAAATAGATAATAGAAATAAACTTTGTACATGGGGGTATTATATAGCTTTAAAAAATTACAGATATCTAGCACTTTTAGTTGAAATTAAATTAATAGATTTAATGTTTTATAAATTTAATATTAGAAAAATTTGGGGAAGAACCATTTCTACAAATAAAAAAATACTAAAAATTCATAAAATTTTAGGTTTTAAATTAGAAGGCTTGCAGAAAGAACATATTAAAGTAAATAATTACTATAGAAATATAGTTTTGACTAGCCTATTGAAAAATGAATGGAAAGATAGAAAGAATAAAATTTTAAGAAAGTTAAAAAAAATATGATTATAATTACTGGAGCAGCAGGTGGAATTGGTGAAAAAATTTTAAATAAATTATCAAAAGAAGATAAGGTTTTAGCAATTTATCATAAACGAAAACCCACTAAAAAAATTTCCAACGTAAAATATATTAAAATTGATTTAACTAATGAAAAGAAAATTAATCAGCTAAACAAATATATAATAAAGGGCAAAATAGTTTTACTATCTTTAGCTGCAGTCAAATATGATAATTTATTAATAAATCAGAAAAAAGAAGAAATAGATAAAATTATAAATACAAATCTAAAATCGAATTTTTTAATTTCAAAGTATCTTATAAAAAAAATGATGTACTCAAAATGGGGAAGATTAATATATTTTTCTTCAACAGGCTCTCAAAGAGGCGATATAGGAACATCAGCTTATTCAGCTTCCAAACAAGGATTAATCGGTTTATCAAAAGTAATAAGCAAAGAATATGGTCTTTATAACATTACATCGAATATCGTTCAACTAGGAGCATTTAATGAAGGAATGTATCAAAAATTGAGTCCAAATGAAAAAAAAAAAATTATTAACAAAATTCCGTCAAAAAAACTTGGGAAAGTATCTCAGATATATAATGCAATTAGATTCTTAATAAATACTGATTTTGTTAATGGTTCGATTATTAAAATAGATGGAGGTGCAGATTAAATAAAAATGAAAAATAAAGATAAAAAAATTTTTGATAAAATACAAAATATTAGGTCAAAAAATAATAAAAATTGGATGGATTTATTAAGATTGTCTTACGAAACAAATCCAAAAAAGACCTTAAAAATTTTATCAAATATTATCAGTAAAGACCAAGCACTAGTAAGATTAGCAAGACAACTCAAAAAAAAATAAAGTAAATATTTGTGTTTTTAAAAATAAAAAATAGAATTATTTCTGAAAAAAAAAAACCACTAATTGTATTTGAAATTTCTGCAAATCATCAAAAATCAAAAAGTAAGATTTATAAATTAATTAATGAAGCAAAAAAAATTGGAGCGGAAGCAATAAAGTTTCAGACTTTTAGAACAGATGAAATGACCATAAATTCTGGTTATAAAGATTTTGTAATTAAATCTAAATTTAAAAATAAAAGTTGGAATAACAGAAGTTTATTCAGCTTATATAAGCAGGCACAATTTCCTTTTGAATGGCATAAAGATATATTTGATTATGCAAAAAAAAAAAAATTAATTTGTTTTAGCAGTGTATTTGATCAATATTCTTTGGATTTTTTAGAGAGATTAAATTGTCCAGCTTATAAAATTGCTTCCCTTGAAAGTTTGCATTATCCATTAATTAAAAAAGTTTGTGAAACAAATAAACCTTTAATTGTTTCTACTGGGACTTTATCGTTAAAAGAAATAGATGAATTAATTAAGTTTTTAAAAAAAAATAAAAAAAATAACTTTGCAATACTTCATTGCGTAACTGAATACCCAGCAAGTTATAAAAATTTAAATTTAAAAACAATAAATTACTTAAAAAAAAAATATAAATGTATCGTAGGATTTTCTGACCACTCAATAGGTATTGGTGCTTCGATTGCATCAATTTCTTATGGAGCAAATATTATTGAGAAACATTATAAATTAAAAAATCAAAAAAATTCATTAGACTCAAGCTTTTCAGCTAGTTCAGATGAGATGAAATTATTATTAAAAGAAACAGAAAATGCGTGGTTATCTTTGGGTGTTGTTAAAACTAAAACGCTTAAATCTGAAAAAATATATAGAAAATTTATTAGATCTATCTATTCTTTCCATGACATTAAAAAAGGAGAGCTATTTACAAAAAAAAATATTAAAGTTATTAGACCAGGAAATGGTCTTATGCCAAAATATTTTGAAAAATTACTTGGTAAAAAATCACCCATAAATATAAATAAAAATAGACCTTTAAATAAAAAAATATTAAAAAGGTTGAAAATTACTTAACTTTTTTTCTTATAAAATCTGATATTGTTTTAATTGAATTTAATGAATTTATATCAAATTTATTTAAAGGAATCTTAATTTTAAATTCTTTTTCTAATTTTCCAATTAAAACTAAAATATTAAAAGAGTCTAATAAACCAGTGGATATTAGATTAGTTTTATCACTTATATTTGAATTTTTTGAAATAGTTTTTTTAATTATTGCTTTAATTTTATTTTTCATCAAAATATTCTATTGATAATAATTTTCTATTTATTTTTCCATTTTGGTTTTTAGGTAAAAAATCAAGTTCTATAAAATTTTTCGGAATCATATAAGAAGGTAATTTATTTTCTAAATTATTTTTAATCTTATTTACATTTGATTTGTGTGAAATCCAACAAACTATTTGATTTAAATTGTTTTTTTTCCCGTATCCAACTGCATTTTCTTTTACCGAAGATAACTTTCCTATTACTTGCTCTATTTCCTCTAGTTCTATTCTATAACCCATATACTTAATTTGATTATCTTTTCTAGATGAAAAATATATATTTTTTTTTTTATCTCTGTAAACTAAATCTCCTGTTCTATAAACTATATCACTCTTTTTTTTTGTTATTGGGTTTTTTACAAAATATTTTTTTGTTTCATTTGGAAGATTGTAATAACCAGCCCCTACATTTTTCCCACCGATGATTAATTCACCTATTTGACCTTTTTTAACAACTTTATTTTTTTTATTGAGAATAATCATATAGAAATTTTCAATTAATTTTTTACCAAATGGTGCGTATTTTTCTATTTGATCTTTTTTAAAATCATAATTGGTTATTTTATATGTTGAGCAAATACATGTACACTCAGTAGGTCCATAAACGTTTATTAATTCGGTGTTCTTATTAATATTATTAAATAGTTTTTTCAATTTACTTTTCGGAAAACCTTCTCCACCAAAGATAATTTTTCTTAAATTAAATGTGTTTTTTTTTGTAATAATATTAAAATTTAAAAAGTAAACCAACAAGGAAGGTACAGAAAACCAAATTGTAATTTTTTTATCAAATACTTTTTTCATAGCAAATTTTGGATTTAATAACTCTTCTCTGTGAAAAGGTACTAATTTTACTCCATTAAATAGACCACCAAAAATGTCAAAAATAGAATTATCAAAAAAAAGAGGATTTAAATTTGAAGCTACATCAGTCGATTTTATTTTATATTCTTTTCTGGCCCAATCAATAAAACCCAAAACATTATAATGACGAATAGCCACACCTTTTGGAAAACCAGTTGATCCAGAAGTGAACATTACATAAGCTATTGTTTCAGGATTCACTTTATTTACGTAATCTAATGACAAATAATTTTTTTGATTTATTAATTTTTTTTTAAAATCATTTACTAGCAAATTATTTTTATTTGATATAATTTTTTTTTCAGAAATAATTAATTTACTCTTGAGAGATCTCATCAATTTTTTTATTCTATCGTTTGGAGATTTTCTATCAATAAAAGTATAGCTTATACCAAGCTTTAAACATGCAATAATAATTGAATATGATAATTTACTTTTTTTTAAACTAATTGATACATTGTCATTCTTTTTAAGTTTTCTTTCTATTAAAAAATTTGATATTTGATTTGAAAACAAGTCAAGCTCATCAAAAGTTATTTTTGTATCATTTATATCTAGACAATAACTATCTCCGTATCTCTGAACTATATAATTAAATCTTTGACCCAAGTTTTTAAATTTCATAATTTAATTTACAAAGTAATTAACTTTTTTTTTCATTCCATTTATACCTGTAGTAAAAAAATCTCTAGCTTTAACAACATAAATATCCGCACCTAATATATTAATTTTTTTTAATTTTTTATTTTGCATAAGATCTTTTTTTATTCTTTTTTCATTGAAAAATTTATTATGCTTTTTATTTCTTAAAAATGTTAAAAATTCATCTTTATACTTTTTATTTTTATATATTATGACTCCTTTTAATTTTTTTAAGTATCTATATTTTATTTTTTTTATGTTTTCGTCATAATATTGTTCAACATAATGCACAAAAGTAGGATCAAATCTTTTTAACCCAAATGAAACTAGTTTAGCGTTGTTTTTATTTAACTTTTCGAAAATACTAGAAGCTCCAAAAGTATTTTTTCCAACTTTCAAAAAAATTTTATACTTATTTCCATTTATTAAGCATGAAAACATCGGGTCTAAAGTTCTATAGGTATTTTTCATGTTTTTTAAGTATTCTGGAAATATTCCAGTTTTGGATATTGACGTATTTAAATTAAATATTTTTTTTTTTTTCACTATCACCCCAAGAATGTGAAAAACTTGGCACAATTAAAGTACCCCTTTTACCAATTAGATTTTTTAAAATTTTAAAAAAAAAATTTAAAAATTGTTTTTTCGATTTACTTAATTTAAAGATTTCTCTAAAAGAGGTTAGATCGCTTTCCACATATATCACATCGCCTTTATTAATAATTTTTGAAAGTTTTTTTTTAATAACTTTTTTATAAAAAGTTAAATTCATTTTTTTAAAGTAAGATTTAAAATTGTTTCACCATTAAATATTAAATTTTTTTTAACGTAAATTTTAATATTTAAGGTTATTAATTTAGCTTTAAGGTTTTTTTGTATAACTATTAATTCAATGTCAAAATAATCATTTATGTAAAAAGGTCTTATGAAGTTAGAAGTATGCTGCAGACATAATTCTGAGCCTCCAGGAAAGTACATTCCATAAATTTTCGATAATAGACATTCAATTAAAAAAGCATATCCAACTAAATTTTTAAAACCATTTTTTTTACAAAATTTTCTGTCTTTATGTAAAGGACTTTTATCACCTGAAAATTTTGAAAATGAATTGTGAATCTTTTTAGTAATTTTTATTCCAAATTTTTTTTTATTTCCTAATTTAATTTGGTTAATTGTGTAAGGTGGTTTAATTTTTGATTTAATCTGAATTTTCATTTTTTTTTACATAATAAATATTTATTTAGTCTTATTTTTTTTTCTCTTATTCCATAACTTTCTATTAAAAATTTTTCCCCAACTAAATTAAAACGTTTTTTTAGCGAGTTTACAAAAAATTTAGTTGTATAAAATTTAACAGGGTTATCTTTTTCTGCAAAAGAGTTATTAGAAAATACTGAATCAAAGTTATATTTGTGTTTTTTATTTTTTGGATAAATAATATCTTTTTCAATAAACTGAAATAAATATAATCCGTTATTTTTTAAACTTTTAGATACATTATCAAAATGAAATTTCATTTCTTCTTTATTAAGATAATAAATAAAATCTCTACTAAATATTAAATCAAATTTGGTTTTAAAAGGTATCTCATTTTTTGCTAAATCTACCTGTAAAATATTCTTTTTATTTATTTTTTTTTTTAAATTTTTCACTGCGCTTTGGTTAATATCTATTCCATAAACTTTACTTTCTCTTTTTTTAAACTCTAATAAATCTGCACCATGAAAAAAACCCAACTCTAAAATTTTTTTATTTTTAAATTTAAAACCATATTCTCCTAAAAATCTAAATAAAGAAACATTTGAAGAGGCATGAAATTTTTTTAATTTTTTTTTCTCCCAATAATTTTTTGAATAATTCATTGATGATTTTATCTATATATTTGCTTAAGTAATAAATTACTATATTCTTTTTCTTAATAAAACTATTTTAAGCTAACAAAATAGATAAAATAAATGTAAAAAGTCCCTAAAATTAATATGAACATAGGTTTAGAAATATTTAATCTTGCAAAAAAACTTTGGCCATTAAATAGAAGTATTACTGGAAAAGGTACATTAGATACTTTAAAAATTTTAAAAAAAATTTGTAAGAATCTTAAAATAAAAAACATCAAATCAGGAAAAAAAGTTTTTGACTGGAATATCCCCAAAGAATGGAAAGTTAATGAGGCATATATAATAGACCCAAATGGAAAAAAAATTTGTGATTTTAAAAAAAATAATTTGCACTTAGTAAATTACAGCATAGGTATTAACAAAACTTTAAGCTTAAAAAAATTGAAAAAAAAACTATTTTCAATACCTAAGCAACCAAATGCAATACCTTATAGAACAACATATTACAGCAGAGACTGGGGTTTCTGCATTACTAACAATGAAAAGAAAAAATTAAAAAATGGAAATTATAAAATAAGAATTGATGCAAAACATTTTAATGGAAAGCTTTCATATGGTGAAATTTTAATTAAAGGAAAATCTAAAAAAGAAATATTTCTTTCCACATATATTTGTCATCCATCTATGGCTAACAATGAATTGTCAGGTCCGTGCTTATTAATTTATCTTGCAAATTGGATAAATGGATTAAAAACAAGAAAATTTTCTTATAGAATTGTATTTGTTCCTGAAACAATAGGTTCAATTGCATATTTAAGTAAAAATATGAAAATAATGAAAAAGAATATTATTGCAGGATATAATTTAAGCTGTGTTGGAGACGATCGATCAATTTCTTTTCTACCCTCTAGAAAAGAAGATTCAATTAGTGATAGAGTTGCACTTCAAGTTTTAAATAAAAACTTTCCTAAATATAAAAAATATAGCTGGCTTGATAGAGGTAGCGATGAAAGACAATACTGTTCTCCTGGTATTGATTTACCAATTAGCTCTGTGATGAGAAGCAAGTATGGAACTTATAAAGAATATCATACCTCTTTAGATAAACTTGGAAAAGTTGTAAAACCAAATGGTCTAAAAAAAAGTTTTGAAATATATAAAAATATTATCCTCACTTTAGAAAAAAATTTATATTTAAAATCAACTAATTTTTGTGAGCCAAATTTAGGCAAAAGGAAATTGTATAATTTAATTGGGGGACTTACAAAAAAAGATAAAAAGTCATTCAAAAGTTTTAAAAGTAGATCATTGTTAAATATATTGACTTATTCGGATGGAAAAAATTCAATATTAGATATTTCTGAAAAATGCAGTATTAATCTAACAGAATTGAGTAAACTTATAAAAATACTTAATAAAAATAAACTTGTAAAATTATTAAACTATCCAGAATGAAAAAAATTAAATTTGGTATATTAGGATTGGGTAGAGTCGTAGACTTTAGAGTAGCAAAAATGTTTCTAAAAGAATTAAAAAATTCAAGAGTAACAGCTATTTGTGATAAAAATAATAAAAAATTAGAAAAATTTAAAAAAAAATTTAAATGTAAATCTTTTAAGTCTTTAAAAGAATTTATGAAAGAAGACTTTGATTTTATTTATATAGCCACAGAGTCAGGAAATCATTTTAAACATATTTTGTATTCCTTTAAACATAACAAAAATGTAATTGTAGAAAAACCTCCAGTTCTTAAGGTTTTTGAACTAAATAAACTCAATAAAATTGCAAAAAAGAAAAAACTAAAGTTTTTTGCAGTCTTTCAAAATCGTTATAATAAATCGGTTCAGTATTTAAAAAAAAAGATAGATAAAATTCGTAAAGATATAGTAACAGTCAATTTAAATTTATATTGGTCCAGACCACAAAAATATTATTCTGATTGGCATGGAAATTGGAATATGGATGGAGGAGTTTTGGCTCAACAAGGAATTCATTACGTTGATCTTTTAAACTTTCTTTTTGGAAGTCCAATTAAGTGTATTAGTACAATTTCAAATAAATCAAATAAATTACAAGCTGAAGATACTCATAATTCAATAATAGTATACAAAAATAAAATATCTTGTATGACAACTTTAACAACTTCTCTTAGACCTAAAGATATAACTGCAACAATAGAAGTTTATACAAAAAATGAGATATATAAATTACATGGATTATGCTGTAACAAAATAAAAATTTTAGATAATAAATTTAATAAACAATTTAAAAAAATTGAAAAGAAGCTTTCAGAAAATGTTCCTAGCGGATATGGATTATCTCATAAAATAGTTTTTCAAAAATTAATTAATAATACTCTAAACAAAAAAATTGAAGGACCAACGCCGGCTATAGAAACTTTAAAAACAGTTAAATTAATAAATATGATGTATAGAAGTTCAGAATTAAATAGATGGGTCTATTTTAATGAAAAGAATACTAAATCAAAATTAGGTTATTAATTATGGAATTGAACTCATATTTAACAAATAATATTTCAATAAAAGAAAAAAAATTTGCATTAATCTTGGGAGAAAATCCATCACAGGGTGCCAGATCACCAAAGCTATGGAATAAAGTTTATAAAAAACTTAAAAAAAATATTAAAATGTACCCTGCGGATATTAGTCATAAAAATTTGTCAAAAGTAATGAATCATCTTAAAAAAAATAATAATTTTTTAGGAGGATCAGTTACTATGCCTTACAAAGAAGAAGCTATAAGATATTTAGACAATGTTGATAAGAATTCAAAAAAAATTGGATCTATAAATACAATTGTTAAATTAAAAAATAAACTAATAGGTTATAATACAGACTACTTAGGTAGCTTAGAAACATTAAAAAGCGTAAAAATTAAAAGGAAAAAAAGTATTTTAATAATAGGTTGTGGAGGAGCAGGTAAGTCCACTATTGCTTCAGTTTTAACTTTTTTCAAAGGTTATAAATTGTTTTTTTTCAATAGAAATAAAAAAAAATTAAAAAAATTTTTAAAAAAATTTAGAGAAAAAAAAAATATTTATATAGTTAAAGATTACAGGCAATTATGTAAATTGAAAGGCGTTGGATTAGTTATAAATACCACTAGTATAGGATTTGACTCATGGATAAAAAAAAATAATAAATTTTTTAATTTAAAATTTTTTAGCCCTTTATCGAAAATATCAAAAATCAATTTTGTAAAAAAAAAAAATTTGAATCTTTTTCAAAAAATAAATAAATCAAAAATAAAGAAAAATGAGAAAATTACGAAAAATTTTGTTAGTAACAATTCTTCGATTAAAATATTTGATATAATTTATAAGCCTTCAACAACTAAATTAATGCATTCCAATAAGATTAAAAGTAATAATATAAATGGTTTAAAAATGAATTTGATGCAAGCCGTAAAAGGTTTTATGCTTGTTAACAATATAAAAAATAAAAATTTAGTATTTAAGGTGATGAAAAAGTAAATGGATAATAAATTCCCAGGAAAAGATATTAGTTTAGAGGATTTAAAAACAAAATTTCCTTTAGCTGCAAAAAAAAATAAAAAACATAAATCAAAGTTTAAAATTGCTGGAGTTGAATTTGGAGGCAATACCATTCCTGTTTTTGCTGGCCCGAATATGGTTGAGTCTGAAAAACTTATTATGGATGTAGCAAAAAATGTTAAAAAAATAGGTGCGCATTTTTTAAGGGGTGGGGCATTTAAACCTTTAACTTTTCCTTACAGAAGTAAAAAATATAATGAAACAAAAGAACAAGGGATTGAATGGATGTATAATGCTAAGATAAAATATAAAATTCCAATAATTACAGAAGTTATGGAAGAAAAATATTTACCTTTGGTTTCTGAAGTTGCAGATATAATTCAAATTGGTTCTAGAAATATGCAAAATTTTCCCTTCCTAACAGCTTGTGCTAAAACTCAAAAGCCTTTGATGCTAAAGAGACATTACGGAGCTTCACTAAGAGATTGGTTGGGAGCAGCCGAATATCTTTTAGTAGAAGGAAACAAGAAAATATTATTGTGTGAAAGAGGCGTTTCTGTACCTCATACTCATAGATCTACATCTAGATTTTTATTAGACTTACAAGTAGTTCCAGCCGCTCAAGAAATAACCCATCTTCCTATTATTGTTGATCCATCTCACGCAACTTTTTGGAGACCGTGGGTACACTCAATGGCCTTAGCTGGAGTAGCTTCAGGTGCAGATGGAATAATGCTAGAAGTTCATCCAGACCCAAAAAATTCTGCTGTAGACCCTTTGCAACCTATTAATTATAAAGATTTTAATTTACTGGTAAAAAAAATGAATACTTTGGCGAGTAAAGTTTTGAAAAAAAAAGTAGTTTAAAAATAGGTGATGCCTAATAAAAGTTAATTTAATAATGAAAGAAAAATTATATACAGATATTAATATAAAAAGAATTGATAATTTTTTAAATGAACATCTTGAAAAGAGTAGTAACTTAAGAAATGGATCCCCTCCAATTTCATCAATTGAGATAAGCATAAACGGGGCTTGTAACAGAAGATGTTTTTTTTGTCCAAGAGAAGATGAGGCCGCATATCCAAATATACTTCAATCATTAGATATAAAAATATTTAAGAAATTGATTAAAGATCTAAAAGAAAACGACTTTACTGGAAGAATTTCATTCTCTGGTTTTTGTGAACCTTTATTAACAAAAAACTTAAATGAATATGTAAGTTTAATCCGAGCAGATTTGAAAATAAACGCGATAGAAATAGTTACGAATGGGGATCCATTAGTTGCTAAAAATGGAAAAGATAGATTAAGAGAACTTTATAAATCTGGACTGACTAATTGCAGAGTAAGTCTTTACGATGGACCTCACCAAATAGAAATTTTTGAAAAAATTAAAAAAGAACTAAAACTAAGTGACAGAGAATTTATTATTCGAAAAAGGTATTTGGGCCCAGATCAGAGTTATGGTTTAACAATTTCAAATCGAGCCGGATCAGTGTCACTAAAAAATGAAAATTTTGAACTTAAGCCTTTAGCTGAACCTTTAAAACAACCATGTTATTACCCTTTTTATAAGGTTTTAATTGATCATAATGGTGATGTTTTGATGTGCTCAAATGATTGGAAAAAAGAATTACCAATGGGAAATTTAAACAAAGATTCTTTAATTTCAATTTGGTCTAACGAAAAATTTATCTCTCTTAGAAAAAAATTAATTAATAAGGATAGAAAGCACAGCCCATGCAATGTTTGTGATGTGAACGGGCTTTTAAATGGAGAAAAAGCATTTCATAGATGGCAAAAATTTCTACAAAAGTAAATTTTTCTAAAAAAATCAACGTAGGTCTAGTTGGATCAGGTATAATAGCGGAAGAGTATATAAAAGTAATTAAAAGTTTTAATCACAAAATTTTAAAATTTGTAACTAAATCAAAATCGAAAAAAAATTTTCTATTTAAAAAAAAACATAATATCAAATATCATTTTAACAGCTTCGAAACTGCAATAGCACATGAAGCAAAAGTTGATTTTTGGATTATATGTTCTTCATGGAATTCACTTTTGGAAAATTTTAAAATTGCTTTAAAGTATAATATTATTTTTATAATAGAAAAATCACTAATAATATCCTCAAAAAATTTAGAAAAGTTATATAAAAAAAAAAATAAGAATAAATTAAGTGAAAAAGTTTCAATTGGATATAATAGAAATTATTATGATTATATACCTAAATTAATTAACGAAATAAAAAATGATAAGTTAGTGACTGTAGTAGCAAACTTTCCTGACAGTTATAGTAGAATTGTAAAAAAAAGAGGCAATAATTTAAGAAAAAATTTAGTTAAATATATTACTTCACATTGGATTTGTCTTATTTATAAAATACTAAATTTATCGAATTATAAAATTAAACTTAACAAATATAAAATATATTCCAGTAAAAAAAATAATTTGATGGCTGGAAAAAGTTTAATTTTTGAAGTTTTTAATAAAAAATCTAAAATTCCACTTATTATGAATTTGATACCAAATAATCCTTCAAATTTAGAAATAATTTTTATTACAAATAAAAAAAAATATGTTTTATCGCCAGCTGAAACATTGCAAATTTTTAATAATATGAAAGTAATAAAAGACAAAAATAGACAAAACTTATATTTAACCCAAAAAAAAATATTTAATGTTAAAAGAAATTATAAACCTGGTTTAAGAGAGCTTTATAAAGACTTTGTGAATAAGTGTTTTTATAAAAAAAAGAGTTTAAATTTTATGACTACAATTAATGATTTAATTGAGGTTTATAAAATTTGTGAAATTTTTGAAAAAAACTAAAGAATAAATTTTTTATAAATTAATTCTATTAATTATTTATGGATATACAAGTTAAAGAAATAGAAATTTACCATTACAAATATCCTGTAAAGAATAGAAAATTTCCATGCGCAAATCATGTGCTTAATGGAACAATATATTTTAAAGTATTAACAACAAATGAAATTACTGGTTACGGTGAACCGAGTTCATATTTTCTTGATCATAAAATTATTTCTGAACTATTTTATAAATATTTATATCCAAATTTAAAAAATAAAAATATTTTTAAAATAAATTTATCAATAATCAAAAAAAAATTTATAAACAAAAAAAATTACTTAATAATAAGTAATTTAATTGCTGGGCTTGATCAGGCTATTTGGGATATAAGATCTAAAATTTCAAAAAAAAATTTAAGTAATTATATTAGTGGTAATAATAAGATAGATAGAAGAATTGGTCTATATGCCAGCGGAGGTATGATTTTTAATGATCAAAATACTACTGTAATTTTAAATGAAGCATTAAAATTTCAATCTATTGGTTTTAAAGGTTATAAATTTAGACCACCAATTCCTAGAAATAAAGTTTCTCATTTAGATAGGATGAAAAATCCACCACCAATTGATATCAAAAAATTAGTAAAATTATGTGAAAAATTAAGGTCGAATTTGAAGGAGGACTTTAAACTAATGTTAGATTTAGGATGCAGAATCAATAATTTTAAAGATTTTTACTTTTTATCAGATTGTCTACACGAGCTTAAGTTCGTATTTGTTGAAGAACCTTTAAAAAGAAATATAAATAATTATAAAATAATTCACAAAAAATCAAAAACTAAAATATCATTTGGAGAATCAATTACAGATAAAAAAGAGTTCATAAAATGGTCAAATTATATAGATATATTTCAACCTGATACAAATATGATAACTATAACAGAACTCTTAGAATTAAAAAAAATTTTTAAAAAATTAAAAAAGACAGTTGTCTTTCATAATTGGGCCAATCCCATAAATATGTTATCCAATTTTCATCTATCAAGTGTATTTAATAGCAAACTAATTGAATATAATGTTACATATAACCCAAGTATTAATCTTTTTTTAAAAAAAAAATTTAAAATTAAAAATGGATTTATTTTAATTAATAATAAAGAAGGATCAGGTGCAAGTTTTAATCAAAATTTTGTAAATAGATATTCAAAAAAAATATAACTTTATGACTTCTATACTTTTAAATAAACCACTTATTTCAATAATTGTTAGAACAAAAAATGAAGAAAGATGGATAGAGTCTTGTATACAAAATATTAAAAATCAGAATTATAAAAAAGTAGAAATAATAATTGTTGATAATAATTCAACTGACAAAACTTTAGATAAAATAAAAAAATACAAACTTAAAACAATTAAAATTAATAATTTTTTACCTGGAAAAGCAATAAATTATGGAATAAAGAAATCCAAAGGTACAATAATAATATGTTTATCAGCCCATTGTATACCTACGAATAAAAGCTGGTTAGAAAATTTAGTTAAAGATTTAAACGATAAAAAAGTTGCAGGTGTTTATGGTAGACAGGAGCCTTTGTCATATAGTAATGATTTAGACAAGAGAGATTTAATTACAGTATTTGGTCTTGATAAAAAAATTCAAAAAAAAGATCCTTTCTTTCATAATGCTAATAGTGCCTTTTTAAAATCAACTTGGAAAAAATTTCCATTTGATGAAAAAGTAACAAATATTGAAGACAGAGTTTGGGGACATCAAGTAATAAAAAATAATCTTCAAATAATTTATGAACCTTCAGCTAGTGTTTATCATTTTCATGGAATCCATCATAATTTAAATGAGGAGAGAGCTAGAAATGTTGTCAGGATTATTGAAAAATATCAAAACGTATATCAAAAAGGATTTTCAAAAATAAAAAAAAATAAATTAAAAATAGCTGCCATTATACCTAGCAAAGAAAATCTTAAAGTTTTTAAAAATAAAAAGCTAATAGATTATACTTTGAATGTTGCAAATAAATCAAAATTTATAAACGATATATATGTAGCTGCTCAAAATAATGGTGTTAAAAATTATATTAAATCAAAAAAAAATATTAAATTAATACCTAGACCCGTAGGTTACTCCGAAGATTATATTGGAGTAATTGATGTACTTAAATTTTCTTTAGATTATTTAGAGAAGCAAAATAAATTTTACGATATTATAATTCACCTACAAGAAAACTATCCTAATAGATCTAAAGATCTAATTGATAAAATGATTAATACATTCCTTAAAAAAGATATTGAAACATTAATTGCTGGCAAAATTGAAAAAAGAACAATTTGGCTAAAAAAAAATAAAAAGTTAGAAATGTTATTCAACGGATTTTTACCTTCTGAACTTAAAGAAACTAGTATTGTAATGAGTTTATTTGGATTATGTGCAATATCTTATAGTAGAAATATAAGAGATAAAGATCTTTTCAATGAAAAAATGGCAATCTATGAGATTAAAGATCTAGAGCAATCTTTGGAATTAAAAAAAAAAATTAAATAATTTTTAAATCAATGAAAAAAAAAATATTAGCTATTGTATCAGCAAGAGGCGGCTCTAAAGGTATAAAATTAAAAAATTTAAGAAAAATTGATGGAAAACCTCTAATATATTATTCTCTTAAGTATTTATCAAAAGTGAAGAAAATTGATAGAGTTGTTGTTTCAACAGATAATAATAAAATAAAAAAAGCAGTTAAGAAGTTTTTTCCAAAGATTGAAGTTTTAAATAGAAATAAGAAGTTATCTTCCCATAGCGCAACTTTAACTGAAGTAGTTAAAGAAGTTTCTAAAGAATTATATAAAAAAGGTTATAAATCAGATTACGTTTTGCAAATTGCACCCACTTGTCCATTCATTAAATCAAAAACTGTTGAAAAAATAATAAGAAAATTAGAAAATAAAAATGTAAATTGTGTAGTTACGTTAAAAAGAATAGAACACGAGCACCCTTATAGAGCAAAAATCTTAAACAAAAAAAATTCTATTTTTAAAAGTTATATTAAAAATATTAATGTAGAAAAATTTATGTCAAGACAAGATTTACCTGAAATGTATTGTACCTCAGGAGCTATATACGCAAGAGAATATAAATTATTACAAACTTATAATCCAAAAAAAATAAGTTTTTGTTTAGGAAAAAATCCTATTGGAATTGTTCTTGGTGATAAAGAGTCAGTAAATATTGACAGACCAATTGATTTGGAGTTTGCAAAATTCCTTTCAAAGAAAAATTTTTAAAATATATATGCACTTATTTATAATCGATTACTTTATAAGTTTCGATACTTTATCACCAATTGCTTACTATTTAAAAAAAAATAGAGAAAATGTTTCTATTTGTAATTTTAATGTATTACAAGATTTTTCTGAAAACAAAATCATGAAATATTTAATAAGTATGAATGTTAAATATTTGCCTCATCAGCCACTTAATTTATCAAAATTAATTTTTTATTATTTATTAAAAATTTTTATAAAGTTTTCTCCAAAATTTATCTTAAAACGATGTACACGTTTATGGTATTACATAAAAAGAGATTTAAATTTTTTATCTGAAAAAAAATTAGAGGAATATATTGTTAAAAATAATGTTAAAACATTAACAATTTCTGAAAATTTTCCAATCGATAGATTGGAAAAAATCTATTTAATTTCAAAAAAAAATAATGTTAAGTTATTTTTAATACCATCAGGTTTAGCATTAAATGAACAGGAATATTATTCAAAAAAACTAAATTTTTGTGACAAATATCTACAGTGTAATAATAAACTTAAATTTGAAAATTTGGAGGAAAAAAATAATAATAATAATAAATTAATAAATGTTGGTTCTGCAAGATATGATGATGAGTGGCTAGAATTAATAAATAATATATTTACATTAAATCAAAAAAACTTATTTAATAAGCAACTTAAAATAGCCTTTTTTATTAAAATGGGTTCTCATTGGGGAGAAAATGAAAAGATAGAAAATTTAATTGAAATTTTAAAAGAAAATAAAGACTTTCAAGTATCAATAAGAAACAAACCATCAGACATTTATCCAAATAAAATTTCTGTTTTTATGAATGATAAATTAAATTCTAGCCAAATCATAGATTGGTGTGATGTGGTAATTTCTGGAAGACCTTCCTCAATTCTTGTTGAATGCATAAAAAAAAATAAAGAAGTTTTGATTTTAGATACAGATAATATAGTTAAAACTAATTTTTATAATTATAAAATTTTTAAAAAAGTGAAACTTGAAGATGTTAATGAATATTTAAAAAACTATTTAACTTATAAAGAAAAAATTAACGAGAATGATAAAAAAAATTTTCTTGAAGATTTTACAACACATGAGAAGAATTCGTTGAAATATCACTTGGAGAAAGTTTATCTTTCAATTTAATATGAAAAAAATAATTCCTTATAGTAGACAAAACATAACAAAAGAAGACATTAATAGTGTAATTAAAGTACTTAAAAGTGAATATTTAACTACCGGACCATTAGTTAAAAAATTTGAGAAAAGTATCTGTAAATTTGTTAATTCAAATTATTGCGTTTCTGCTAATTCAGCAACTTCAGCACTTCACATTGCATGTAAAGCAATTGGTCTCAAGACAGGTGATTATTTATGGACTTCATCAAATAGCTTTGTTGCATCTTCAAACTGTGCTTTATATTGTGGAGCAAAAGTTGATTTTGTTGATATAGAATTATCAAATTATAATATTGATGTAAATTTGTTGGAAAAAAAATTAATTTTAGCAAAAAAAAATAAAAATCTACCAAAAATAATTGTCCCAGTCATATTCGGCGGTCATCCACATGATTTAAAAAAATTACATAAACTTAGTAAAAAATATAATTTTAAAATAGTAGAGGATGCTTCACATGCATTGGGTGCTGAATATTTTGGTGAAAAAATTGGTAATTGCAAGTATTCTGATATTACTATTTTTAGTTTACATCCTGTAAAAATGATTACTACTGGCGAGGGTGGTATAGCAACAACTAATAACAAAAATTATTATGATAAAATGAACTTATTCAAATCTCACGGCATAACTAGGAATAAAAAAAATTTTAAGTTTTATAATAATGAGAGTACATATTATGAGCAACATGAACTTGGGTTTAATTATAGATTAACTGATATTCAATGTGCTTTAGGAATATCTCAATTAAAAAAAATAAAAAAATTTATAAATAGTAGAATAAAAATTAAAAATTTTTATGACAAAGAATTAAAAAAATTTCCATTGATACTACCGAAACAAAAAAAAAATGTTAAATCATCTTGGCATTTGTATCCAGTATTAATAAATAATAATTATACAAATAAAAAAAAATTTCAGTTACTTAATTATATGAGAAAAAATAAAATTTATGTTAACTCTCATTATATACCCATACACACACAGCCATACTATAAAAGTTTGGGTTTTAAAAAAAAGGATTTTAAAAATTCTGTTTATTTTTATGAAAATGAATTAAGTTTACCAATTTATCCAGGTTTAGAAATTTCAGATTTAAAATATGTAGTGAAAATCATTGATAAATTTTTTAAAAAATGAAAAAAAAAAATAAAATTTGTATTATTCCAGCAAGATCAGGAAGTAAAAGAATCAAAAATAAAAATATTGTTAAGTTTAATGGAAAGCCATTAATAAGTTATTCAATTCAAACTGCAATAAAAAGTAGATTATTTGACAGAATTATAGTTTCCACAGATAGTACAAAGATAAAAAAAATTGCTTTAAAGTATGGAGCTGAAGTTCCATATTTAAGATCAAAAAAATTATCAAATGATTATGCCGGGACAAATGATGTTCTCAAAGATGTTATAAAAAATCTAGATCTGCAAAAAATTAAATATGTTTTTTGTATTTATCCAACTGCTCCATTAATAAATCCTCAAGATTTAAAAGCTGCATTTAAAAAAATAAAAAATAAAAACTTTTCATATATAGTTGCTACTAATACGTATAATTCCAATCCATTAAGATCATTAAAAATTAATAAAGACATTATTTCTTTTAAATGGAAAAGATATGCAAATAAAAGAACTCAGGATCTTAAAGATTTAATTCATGATTCTGGCACATTTTATATATATAAGACTGATGCACTTATGAGCTTGAGATCTATTATGCCAAAAAAAACATCTTATTATAATATTGATAGATTTAGAGCAATTGATATTAATAATTTAGAAGATTTAAAGTTTGCTGAATTTTTATATAGGTATAAAAAAAAATATGAGTTTTAAAAATAAAACATTTTTGGTTACAGGTGGAACAGGTTCATTTGGAAAAAATTTAGTAAGAATTTTATTTGAAAAATACAATCCAAAAAAAGTAATTGTTTTTAGTAGAGATGAATTAAAACAATATGAAATGAAAAATGATCCAGTATTTAAGAAACATAAAAAAAAATTAAGATTCTTTATTGGAGATGTTAGAGACTATGCGAGGCTAGATGACTCAATGTTCAAGGTAAATTATGTTATACATGCAGCAGCTCTAAAACAAATAGATACTTCAGAATACAATCCATTAGAATTTGTAAAAACTAATGTTTTAGGCTCATCAAATGTTATACGAGCATCAATTAAAAATAATGTAGAAAAATTAATTGGGCTTAGCACTGATAAGGCTGTATCACCAGCTAATTTATATGGAGCAACTAAACTATGTGCAGATAAATTATTTATATCTTCAAATAATTATTATGGACTGGAAAGAAAAACTAAAATCTCAGTAGTTAGATATGGAAATGTAATGGGAAGCAGAGGTTCTGTAATTCCTTTTTTTAAAAATTTTGATAAATCAAAAGAAGTACCAATAACAGATACAAGAATGACCAGGTTTAATTTGACTATTTCAGAAGGGGTTGAATTTGTTCTTCAGTCCTTAGATAAAATGTTAGGTAACGAAATTTTTGTTCCTAAAATAAAATCTTACAAAATACTTGATTTATTAAAATCAATAAACCCAAATGCAAAGTATAAAGTGATAGGAATTAGAAATGGTGAAAAACTTCATGAAGAGATGATTTCACTTGATGATTCAAGAAATACTGTAGAATTTAGTAATTTTTATATTATCTATCCAAATACAGTCTTTTTAGATAAAAAATATCTATATTTTATTAAAAAATTTAAAGGAAAAAGAATAAAAAAAGAATTTATATATAGAAGTAATAATAATAAGTTTTTATCTATTAAAGAGATTAAGAATTATCTTAGAAATAATTAGAAATTGTTAAATTTAAATTTGTAAACTAATGTTATCAGATCTTTTTTATAATTTTAAATTTTTTTTAAATAAAAAATTAAAAATAAGATTACTAATAATATTTATTCTTCATTTTATTAATACTTTATTGGACATTATAAGTGTTGCCTCCATACCTGCTATATTAATCTTTTTCTTTAATAAAAATGAAATTCAAGTCGAAATAAACTACATTAATGATATTTTAAATTATTTTCTTAAAATTTTTGATGGAACACCAATTACATTAATTTTTTCATTTATAATATTATTTTTCATACTTAAAACTTTATTGGGTATAGTTTACTATATTCTTTTTACAAAGTTTGGATTTGATTTAGAAGTAGACATTTCAAAAAAAGTTGTAGAAAAAAAATTAGGGGACACATATTTTAGCTATATTCAAAGCCCTTATTCATCATTTTTAAATTTAATGACCTATATAATTAATGATTTTTTACAAAATAATTTTTTAATTTCATTCCAAATATTGATCAATTTACTAACAATACTAACATTTACTATATTTTTATTTTTAATAAATCCAATAACAACTATTTCGATAGTAGGTTTAGGAATCATTGGATTTATTTTTTACTATTTAATTACAAAGAAAAAATTCATATTTTTTGGAAAACATAAATTAATACTAGTTGAGCAAACACTTTCTAAAATAAAAGATATTTTTTACTCATTTAAAGAAATTAAAATTTATGGAAAAGAAGATATTTTTACAGATAAATTTACAAAAATAAAAAAGGCGTGGGCACTTAATAAAATTAAATTTCAAGTAATCAGTAATTTACCAAAATTATTTTTAGAATTAATTTTAGTAGCAATTATCGTTTCAATTTTTTATTTTTCTTATAAATTAAATTTAAAATTTGAAACAACTCTAATAAATATAACTGTATTTATAATATCTGCTCAAAGGTTATTTCCAAGAATAATTGTTATAATAAGAAATTATTCAAAAATTAATTATAGTAAAAAAGCACAAAGAATTTTGGTTAAGGAATTAGAAAAAGAAATTCCACCAAAACAAAAAATGTCTAAAATTACTTTTAAAGATAAAATTAAATTAAAAAATATTAATTATGGGTACACAACAAAAAATATAATTTTAGAAAATATAAATTTAGAGATAAAGAAAGGTTCTTTTATTGGTATCAAAGGGGAAAGTGGCGAAGGAAAAACAACTCTTATAAATATTTTAATGGGCCTTCTTAAACCACTTAATGGAGATATTCTTTTAGACAATAAAAACATTAAAAATAATTTAAAAGGATATATGAATTTAATTAGTTATATCCCCCAAAAAATTTATATTTTACATGATACAATTAAAAATAATTTAGTATTTGATGATGATCAATTTAATATTAATGAAAGCGATATTGATAATGTTCTGGACACTGTTAGACTTAGCAATCTAAAGAATGATCACATAAAAGGGCTTGAAACGATTATTGCAGATACAACATTCAAAGCATCAGAAGGAGAAACTCAAAGATTTGGAATAGCCAGAGCATTGCTTAAAAAAAAAGAAATTTTAATTCTTGATGAAATTACTAGTTCATTAGATGAGATAAATGAAAATAATATAATGAATATAATTAAAAATTTAAAAGGTAGCACAACAATAATTATGATATCTCATAAAAATTCTTCTTTAAAATTTTGTGATCAAGTATATACACTTCAAAATAAAAAATTGTCGGAATTTCAACTTAGTAATTAATTATATAAAAGATCAAAAATGTATTTAAGTTTAGAAAAAATAATTAAAGAAAATGGATTTGATGATGAAATTAGAAAAAGTCAAAATAAAGTTCTACTAATAGATAGATTTACTCTAGATACAACTATTAAACAATGTTTAGTTGCTAAGATTTTGAATAGAAAATATAATTTAGAACCAATAATAATTCATGAACATAGAGCCAATTCAAAAAAACTTGATATTTATAAATATTTCAAAATTACAAAACTTAAAAAAATTAATACTATAATAAATTATATAAGTTATTTTTTAAAAAGTTTTTATTTAACATTAATTTCAATAATAGGTATCTCAGTTAATAGTTTTTCATGGTTTATAAATGATTTTAAAATAAAAAATATAAAAGTTGGCGATTTATTTTATGACTCCTATATTAGATTTAATTTAAATTTTAAGAAAAGAAACCAAATTAGTCTTTTTTTTTTAAAATCAGTATTTTTTTCGTGTTTCAGATTTTTGTATTTATATGACTTTTTAGAGAAAAATAACCTTAAAATCTGTATTGTTGGTCAACATAGTTATGCAAATAATAGCACAATTTTATTTAGAATTTGTGAAAAAAAGTATAAAAATGTAAAATTTTTTATCAATGTAGGTCAAGATTTTTTACATTACAAATTTCCGAAGAAAGATTTATTTAGACTGCCATTTTCAATCAGGCCCGAATATTTGAATAATTTAAACTTTTTTAATAAAAAAATAGTTAGTAAATATAATAAGCATTTAAAATTAAGACATAGCGGAAAATTGATAAGAAGCCATGACAATATGAACGCTAATTATAAAAAAAAAATGTTTACAAAAAATCAAATTTTAAAAAAACTAAAAGTTAAAAAATCAGATAAATTTGATAGTATAATTCTTTTTGCTGCACATGTTTTTGCAGACGGACCACATGGATGTGGAAAAATGATATTTGATGATTATTTTCAGCAGTTAATCTTATCAGTAGAGAAAATGAAAAAAAATAAGAACGTTTTATATATTTTAAAATCCCATCCATCCAGCTTTCTGTTAAATGAAGAAGGTTTTTTAGAAAATTATTATTATAAAAATAAATTATACAAATACGATAATATTAAAATATGTCCTAAAGATATTAAAACTAATGCACTTTTATCTATAATTGATACTGTAGCCACGTGCTCTGGTTCTGCTGGGTTAGAATTAGCAGCTTTTTATGGCAAAAGACCAATTCTTGCAGGAGCAAGTTATTATTCAAATTTGGGTTTTACTCAAGATTGTAAGAGTGAAAAAGAGTATTATAAATTTTTTGCTAAACCTAATCTTTTAAAAAAACTATCTCATCAAGATAAAATAAATGCAAATAAGTGTTTATATTTGGTAGAATGTTCTTACAAAGAACACAACATTGGTAATTTTTTTCCAAAAAATATAAGAATTCATAAATATAAAAAAATTTCGTTAATTTCAGATAAAAATTATATTAAACAAATAAATAAAAACTCTATAAAATTTAAAATTGAAAGTGATCCTTATTTTAAGAATGTTGAGAATGTAATTAAATATGGTTTATCAAAAAAACTATCAAAAAAATTTAAGCCAGAAGTGTAGATAATATTTATGTCTAAAAAAAATAAAAAAGTACTTGTTTTTGGAGGCTCCGGTTTTTTAGCAAGTCATGTAGCAGATAAATTAACTGATAATGGTTATAATGTAATTATTTTTGATAAAAAAAAATCAAATTACAAATCTAAAAAACAAAAATTTATTTACGGCGACATATTGAACAAAAAACAAGTCTTGAACGCTACTAAAGGTGTTGATGTAGTTTATCATTTTGCAAGTATAGCTGATATAGATGTTGCTAATAACTTTCCATATAAAACTTTAAATACAAATATTTTTGGTACAATCAATATATTAGAATCTTGTATTAAAAATAAAATTAAAAGAATTATATTTGCAAGTAGTATTTATGCCTTGAGTGAACAAGGAGGTTTTTATAGTGCTAGTAAACTTACAAGCGAAATTATTATTGAGCAATATAGTAAAAAATTTAAATTAAATTATAATATTTTAAGATTTGGTTCTTTGTATGGAGATAGATCAAATTATTTTAACAGTTTGGGAAAATATATAACCCAAGCTAATAAAACAAAAAAAATTGTTAGATATTCTGATGGAAATGAAAAAAGAAATTATATTCATGCTAAAGATGCTGCAAATTTATGTGTTTTAATTCTTAAACCAAAATTCAAAAATAAGTATTTTAATTTATTAGGAAAAAGACAAACAAAAGTAAAAAATGTATTAAACTTAATTGCAAAAGAAATGCAAATAAAAAAAATAATCTATAAGAACCAAGATTTAGAATATCATTATAAAACTAATCCATATACTTATAAATTAAGAAAGGGAAAGCTTTTACATCCCAAAAAAGAAATTAGTTTAGAAGAAGGAATTAAACAATTAGTAAAAAAAAAATTTTTTAAAAAATATAATGAAAGATAATATCCAAATTAAAAAATTTAAAAATAAAAAAAATTTGTTTGAAAAGTGCAAAAAAATATTTATTAAAGAAATTTCTCTAAGCCAAAATGTTATGATTGCAGGAGGATCAACTTATAAAAATTTCTATAAAAAATTATCTAAATTAAATAATTTAAAAAAGGTGAATTTTTTTTTATCAGATGAAAGACTATCTCTTAACAAATTGAAAAGAAATTCTTACAATATTAAGAAAATACTTACAAATAAAACTTCAAATAATAGCAGACCTAATTTTTTTTTTTGATATCAAATACTATAATTTAAAAAATAAAAAACAATTATTAAAAAATATTAAAAAAAATTTTTATAAAATGAATAAAAAAATAAATCTTGCATTTCTTGGAGTTGGAGACGATGGGCATATAGCGTCATTATTTAAAAATAATAATAAAATATACATTAATTCTGAGCCTTTTACGCTATCAAAAAATAAGTTTGAAAAATTTTATAGACTTTCTTTTAGTTTTAACTATTTAAAAAAAATAAAGAATATTGTTTTTGTTTTAATTGGAAATAAAAAAAATATATTATTAGACAAAGTTAAAAAAAATGAAAATACAACAGTCTTTTCTAAATTTTTAAATAAAACAAATTCTTCAGTGAAAATTTTCTATGTATAAAAATAAAATTCTTATTACCTGGCATTATTTGTTACCCTTAAAAAAAGAATATAAAAGAATTCTTAAAAAAGAAAAAATATCTTACGATATTAAATCTGTTAATCCGTCATTAAATGAAATTCAATTATTAAAAATAATAAATAAATACGATGGAATAATATGTGGAGATGATGAAATTTCAAAAAAAGTTATTGATAAAGCAAAGAGACTTAAAGTTATTTCTAAATGGGGCACAGGTTTAAACTCTATCAATGTTAATTATGCAAAAAAAAAGGGCATTAAAGTTTATAATTCTCCAAAGGCATTTGTTGAAAGTGTATCAGTCTACACTTTTGGATTACTAATTAATTTAGCAAGAGGTATTTTAAATATTAATTCAGATGTTTTGGAAAAGAAATGGCCAAAATATTCTGGGATAGAACTAAAAAATAAAAAAATTGGTATATTTGGATATGGAAATATTGGCAAAAAGATTGCCTCAATTGGAAAAAGTTTAGAGATGAATGTTTTAATAAATGACATTAATTTAAAACTAAAAAATCAAGTAATAAAAAAAAATTTAGAGTTTGTATCAAAAAAAAAATTACTAAATAATTGTGATTTTATAATACTTGCAACCGATCTTAATAAAACATCATACCATTTATTAAGCTCTAAAGAATTTAAACAGGTTAAAAAAGGAGTTATAATAATTAATATATCTAGAGGCCCTACTATCGACGAAAATGCATTAAATAAAAGTTTAAAATCAAATAAGATTGGTGGTCTTGGACTTGATGTATTCGAGCATGAACCGTTAAAAAAAAATAGTCCAATAAGAAAATTTAAAAATAAAGTTTTAAGCTCACATAATGCATTTAATACCAGAGAGGCCGTTTTAAGAACAAATTTTGATTGTATTAATAATTTAGTGAAAGGACTAAGGAAAAGATAATTATGAATAATATTGGACTAAATCTTTCATCTTTAAATTATTATATTTCAAAAACAAAAAATAGATCAAAAATTATTGAAGAATTTTCAAATGTTGTATTAGAAAAAAAAATAAAAGGATTAGAATTTTACCCTTCCTCTTTTTTTAACAAAAACGAAAAAGATAAAAAAATGAAAATTTATAAAAATTTAAATTCTGAAGGGTTATTTTATATTTTGGATTGTAATAAAATTTTTGATATTTCAGCAATTAAAGATCTAATTTTTGAATCAAAATATACCAAAAAAAGAGTTATTGTAATTCTTTTATCAAAAATTTTAGAATGCAAAAGACATTTAATCAAAAAAGATTGGAATGAATATATAGAGGACTCTATCAAATTTTTAAAAAAGTTAGAACCCGTTGCTAGAGACAATAATATTAAAATTGCAATTGAAAATCATCAAGATTTTGACTCAAATGATTTTTTAAAAATTTTAGATAATTTTTCAGATGAAAATATAATAGGACTTAATTTTGACATTGGAAACGCTTTCGCCGTATGTGAAGATCCAATGATATTTTGTGAAAAAATAGTTCATAAGATAAATAATGTTCATATCAAAGACTATAAAATAAATGAAACTAAAGAAGGTTTCTTATTATCCAATTGTTCAATTGGCAAAGGATCAGTTAATTTAAAACCAATATTAAAGTATATTGAAAAAGTTAAACCAAATATTACAAAAATGATAGAACCAGGCCAGCTTACCCCAAGGCATATAAAAAAAAACAAAAAATTTTTTTGGACAAAAATTGGAAAAAGACTTATTGATGAACACAAGCAATTTGAAAGAGTGCTAAAAAAAAGTATGGAAAAAAATAAAATAAATTTTTACCCTATATTGGATGAAAAAAAAAAAGATAAGGAAATTTTCGATTTTTTAAAAAATCAAATTTATGAAAGTATAAATTTCTGTAAAAGAATATAATGAAAGCTGTAGTTAGATATAACAAAGAAAAAGGTAAAATTAAAATTTTTGATTTAAAAGATCCAAAGTTAAATCAAAAAGAAAAGAAAGCGATTATAAAAGTTCATGCAGTTGGAGTCTGCGGAAGTGATGTAGAAAATTATTATAAAATTCATACAAATAAAGAAGTTCCATATATTTTAGGTCATGAATTTTCAGGTTTTATTCATTCTCTACCAAAAAATTATCGTGGCAGTCTTAAGATTAATGATAGCGTCACTTGTGAGACAGTCCATTCAGTTTGTAACAGATGTAATTTATGCAAAAAACAACTTTATAATTTGTGCACTAAAAGAAAGATGATTGGTGGTAGTACAATGAATGGAGCTTACTCAAAATTCGTGAAAGTTCCATTAAATTATATTCACAAACTTAAGAAAAATATTTCTATGGATGATGCTGCTATAATAGAACCAATGTGCGTAGCTTACAATGCAGTCATCAACAATAGTAATATAAAAAAAAATAGTTATACAATTGTTTTTGGGGGAGGAACAATTGCAATAATGTGTGCAAAAATGATCAATTTTTTATCAGGAAAAGTAATTTTAGTTTGTACAAAAAAGGATTTAAAACATCTAAAAAAATTAAAATATACTAAATTTCATAAAATATTAATATTCTCAAAAAAAATTGAAAAAGAAATAATTAAAATTACAAATCAACAAGGTATTTCTCAAATAATTGATGCGGTAGGCGGCGCCAAAGAGACTTTTGAAACATCAATAAGATTAATTAACCCAGGAGGAAAAATAACTAAAGTTGGATGGTTTTTAAAGCAAGATAAGTTTGATTTAGATAAGCTAATTAAAAAAAATGTAAGTTTTCAAGGCAGCTTTAGTCATAATTATCCTATTTGGGAAAAATGCATTGAAATGCTGTCAAAAAATAAAATAAGAATAAAAGATGTAATTACACATAAATTACCATTATCTAAATGGAGAGATGCATTTGATTTATCATATAAAAGAAAGTCTATTAAAATTTTATTAGAACCAATTAATGATTGAAAACAAAAAAATATTTAAAAATAAGGTAGCTGTTATTACAGGAGCTGGATCGGGAATAGGTTTTGATGCAGCAAGAATTTTACATGAAAAAGGTGCAAAAGTAATATTGGTTGGCAAGAGTAATAAAGTCAAATCAAAATCATTAATTTTAGATAGAAAGTTAAATAATTTGGAATATTACAGATTAGATTTAACCAAAGAAAATAATGTAAAAAAAATGTTCAGTAAAATTTACAAAAAAAATAAAAGAATTGATATACTTATTAATTCTGCCGGTGTTACAGGCGGTGATAGAATAGAAAAAATTTCATATAAAAAATGGCAATCAATTCACCAAAATAATGGAACATCAACATTTTTATGCAGTAAATACGCAATAAATTATATGAGAAAAAAAAAATATGGAAAAATTTTAAATATTTCATCAATAGCTGGTAGGTTTAGAGGTTTAACTTCTGGTACTCATTATGCTTATTCAAAATCAGGAGTAATAGGGTTTACGAGACAATTGGCGTATGAGGTATCAAAATACAAAATTAATGTTAATTGTTTGTGTCCTTCACATACATTAACACCAATGGTTAGATCTTTGGTAAGTTTATCTAAAGAGAAAAAAATGACAAAAAAATTTCCTTTTAAAAGATTTGCAAAAGTTGAAGAACAGTCGTCAGTGGCAGTTTTTTTAGTGTCTGATTATGCAAGTTATATGTCAGGAGCAATTATAGATAATAATGGTGCTCAATTTTAATGAATAATGTCATAATTATTCCTGCCAGAATGGGTTCATCAAGATTTCCTGGTAAACCATTAATAAATTTGTTGGGTTTGCCAATGATAATTCATGTTTGGTTAAGATGCAAAATGTCTAAAAATATTGATGAAGTTTACGTAGCAACCTGTGATCAAGAAATAAAAAAAGTTTGCGAAAAATTTAGTGCAAAAGTGTTAATGACAAGCAAAAAACATAAAATGTGCATGGAAAGAGTAGTAGAAGCTTCAAAAAAAGTAAAAGCAAAAAATATAATAACTGTCCAAGGCGATGAACCTTTAATAACGCCAAAAGATATTGAAATAATTGTCAAAAAGTTAAAAAAAATATCAAAAAATGATACAGTTAATCTTATTCAAAAGATCAAAATAAAAAAAGAAATAAACGATCCTAATAGAGTAAAAGTTGTTTTAAATAAAAAAAAAGAAATTTTGTATATAAGTAGAGAGACAATACCATCAAGAAAAAAGTCAAAAAAATTTAAATCTTATTTTAAACTTGGAAATATTTATGCTATGAGAAAATCTTTTCTTAAAATTTATAGTAAGCTAAAATTAAGTAATCTTGAGATTATCGAGTCAATTGATATGAATAGAATAATTGATTATGGATACAAAATAGTCTCGGCACTTTCCAGTTCCAATCTAGTCAGCATTGATGTACCAAATGATAAAAAAACTGTAATCGAATTAATGAAAAAAGATAAAATTTTTCATAAATACAAAAAAAATTATGAATTCAATTACTAAAAAATATGTTTTAGTCATT
>MDSV01093630.1_pt1 | contig 31202 bp, 29 predicted proteins | sample 810851 | NCBI WGS metagenome assembly MDSV01 (sample SAMN05326640, study PRJNA326480) | marine metagenome | isolation source: seawater | place: Atlantic Ocean: North East | collected 2012 | reverse complement strand
TCTATATTTCATTTAACTACTCATGCTTTTTTTAAAGCTTTATTATTTTTATCTGCTGGTTCAGTTATTCATGCAATGCATCATGAACAAGATATGAGAAAGATGGGAGGGCTTTTTAAAAAAATACCTTTTACTGCAACAATGATGTGGATTGGGTCTCTAGCTATAATAGGTTTCCCATATTTTTCTGGATACTATTCTAAAGAAAGTATTTTAGAGAATGCTTACTATTCCTCAAATGGTATAGCTTATTTTGCATATATTGTTGGTATTCTAACTGCATTACTTACAGCTTTTTATTCTTGGAGATTATTATTTATGACTTTTCATGGAGAAAATAGATCAGAAGTTAAATCCTATGAAAGTGCTCATGAATCACCAATTGTAATGACAATACCCTTATTTATTTTAGCAATAGGCTCAATCTTTTCAGGAGTTTTTTTTGCAGATTATTTTATTGGTTATTCTAAAAAAGAATTTTGGGATAGTGCTATAGTTTTAACTCAAAGCTCTCAAAAATATCTTCCATTAACTCAATCATTATTATCTAAATCTGCAGTGGCTATTGGAATAGTAATTTGTGTCTTAATTTATGTTAATAATAATGATAGAGCAAAAAACCTCTCTTATAATTTAGATCCATTATATTCTATTTCTAAAAATAAGTGGTATGTTGACGAAATTTATGAAAAATTATTTGTTTTCCCATTTTTTAAATTAGCATATTTTTTTTGGAAAAAAGGTGATGAAAAAACAATTGATGGTCTTGGTCCAAATGGCATTTCATGGTTAATTTCTAAATCATCAGTTTATCTTAGCATGTTCCAATCAGGTTATTTGTATCACTATGCATTTGCTATGCTAGGAGGATTAGTAATATTTTTAACATGGTTTCTATATTATTAAATGATTGATTGGCCTCTATTAACAGTAATTATTTTTTTGCCTTTTTTGGGTGGTATTATTATTCTTTTTATAAAAGAAGATGAATTAACATCTAATAATATAAAATGGTCTGCACTTTTGACATCAATTGGAACATTTATTTTAAGTTTAATTTTGTGGTTACAATTTGATTATTCTAATCCATCTTATCAGTTTCAAGAAAAATTTAGATGGTTTGATGATTTTAATTTTTTATATCATATAGGAGTTGATGGTATTTCACTTTTTATGATTTTATTAAGTACTTTTTTGACACCATTATGTGTTCTAGCTAGCTGGAATAATATTAAAAAGAAAGTTAAAGAATATATGCTATCTTTTTTATTTCTTGAGACTGTAATGATTGGAATGTTTGCATCAATAGATATACTTTTGTTTTATATTTTTTTTGAAGCTGTTTTAATTCCTATGTATCTTATTATCGGAATTTGGGGTGGCACAAGAAGAATATATGCTTCATTTAAATTTTTTTTGTATACACTTTTAGGCTCAGTATTAATGTTGATTGCAATAATAGTAATGTACAGGAATACTAGTTCAATGAGTATTGAAACTCTTCAAGGAAATTTTTTTTCTTTTGATACTCAAATATTTTTGTGGCTTGCTTTTTTTGCGTCTTTTGCTGTAAAAATTCCAATGTGGCCCTTTCATACTTGGTTGCCTGATGCACATGTAGAAGCTCCTACTGCAGGCTCTGTTATTCTAGCTGGTGTTTTATTAAAAATGGGTGGTTATGGATTTATACGCTTTTCAATTGGAATGCTTCCTGAGGCAACTGAATTTTTTGTTCCATTTATTATGGTAATTAGTATCATTGCAATTGTTTACACATCTTTAATAGCATTAGCACAAACAGATATAAAAAAACTTATAGCATATTCTTCTGTTGCACATATGGGAATAGTTACTATTGGAATTTTTTTAGTTAATCAACAAGGTTTAGAAGGCGCAATGATGCAAATGATAAGCCATGGCATAGTATCTGCAGCATTATTTCTGTGTGTAGGCGTAATTTATGATCGAATGCATACAAGAGAAATAAAATTTTATGGAGGGTTAGTTCAACGAATGCCATTATACGCAAGTGTATTTATGATCTACATGCTCGGATCCATCGGATTACCGGGTACAAGTGGATTTGTTGGAGAATTTTTAGTAATTGTAGGTGCTTTCAAAATTTCAAGTTATGTGGTTGTTGGAGCAGCTTTGGGAATTATATTATCTGCAGTTTACATGTTATATCTTTATAAAAGAATAATTTTTGGAACTATCACTAATAACAAATTATTAGAAATATCAGATATTAATACGCGAGAGAAAATAATTTTAATCCCCTTGGCATTATCTGTTATAATTATGGGTATATTTCCAAATTTATTTTTAGACCCAATGAGACTATCAATTGAAATGATTATCTCAAATTATGAAATAGCAAATGCTAAATAACATCTATAATATATTTTTTATTCCTGAAATCTTTTTAGCTCTATCCTCTTTTATTTGTCTTCTTTTTGGTCTTTATGTTAAGAAAAATGCATTTAGACAAACTTCAAATTTTGCAGTCATAATTTTATTTCTAACAGTATTAATTGTTTATATGAATAATAATTCAAATTTTGCTGATTATGATAATTTATTTAGCAATTCATCATTTATAAGTTTTTTTAAAACACTAGTTCTTTTAGGTTCTATTTCTGCCATTTTAATATCAAAAGATTATTTTTTAGCAATTAAACTTAAAAATTTTGAAATTCCAGTTTTACTATTATTTTCAACTCTTGGAATGATGTTAATGATTTCTTCTAATAATTTAATGTCAATGTATTTGGCAATAGAGTTACAAAGTTTATCTTTATATGTTGCAGCAGCAATTAAAAGAGATTCAATTACCTCTGCAGAGTCAGGAGTAAAATATTTTATTCTTGGGGCTTTGTCTTCAGGTATACTTTTATACGGCTTTTCTTTAATTTATGGATTTACAGGATCAATGAATTTTATTGAAATAAATTCTTATCTTTCAAAATATAACAATCTTAATCTTGGCTTAATTTTTGGCTTAGTTTTTGTATTGGTTGGTTTAGCTTTTAAAGTATCAGCTGTTCCATTTCATATGTGGACACCAGATGTATATGAAGGTGCGCCAAATTCAATTACCGCTTTCTTTGCAATTGTTCCAAAAATTGCTGCTGTTGCATTGATTTATCGATTTTGTTTAGTTCCATTTGAAAATTTTTATTTTGAATGGAGTCAGATTATTATCCTTCTATCAGTAGCTTCAATGTTTTTAGGTGCAATAGCAGCAATTGCTCAAACTAATATAAAAAGATTATTGGCATATAGCTCAATAGGTCATGTAGGCTATATCCTTATCGCTTTAGTTGCAGCTAATGACGACGGAATTAAGGCTGCATCAATTTATATGTTTTCTTATATGATTATGAATATAGCTATCTTTGCTATAATTTTATCCATTAAAGTTAAAAATGATTATCTTATTAATATTTATGATTTAAGGGGGTTAAGTAAATCAAATCCCATCGTTAGCTTATCAATTGCGATAATAATGTTATCAATGGCAGGTATTCCACCTTTTCTAGGTTTTTTTGGAAAGTTTTATGTTTTTATTGCAGCATTAGAACGAGATTTATACATTCTTTCTGTGTTAGGAGTAATTTCAAGTGTTATATCTGCATTTTATTACTTAAGAATTATTAAAATAATTTATTTTGATGAAAATATTGAAGAAAAAAATCTAAATTTTAAAATTTCTTTTCAATCTAAAATTATTCTTATTGTGAGTCTATTTATAATTATATTTTTTATATTTTATCCATCATTATTAGTTAATATTTCATCAGATTTAAATATATAATTAATGTCAATTGAAAAAATTAAATTTTTGTTAGATAGTAATAATTTTGACTTTCATTATTTAGATAAAGTTGATTCTACAATGTCTGAGATTAAAAAATATAATTTTAAAAGAAATATTTGTCTTATTGCTAATGAACAAACAAAAGGCATTGGAAGGAGAGGTGCAACTTGGGAAAGTCCAAAGGGCAATATTTACATATCTATTTTATATAAAAATATAATAGATATACAAAGTCATTTTATTAATAATGCATACACAACTAACATAATTTGTGATGTTATCGAAAAAATTTGTAATGTTAAAACTGAAATTAAATGGCCTAACGATATATTAGTTAATAATAAAAAAATTTCTGGTTTAATCTCAGAAGTAAATAATTCAAATAATAACACATTTATTAATACAGGCATTGGAATTAATTTAATTTCTTCCCCACAAGTTGAAGATTATCTTACAACTAACATTAACGAATACAAAAAAGATATTAATAATTTTGATTTTATCTTTAAGCTACTTGATAAATATTTTAAAAATTTAGAGTTATTATATAGTCTTTCAAATTCAATAATGGATAAATATAAGTCTAGATTAAAATTTCTAGGATCTAAAATAAATTTAAAAATTAATGATGGCACTCTAAAAGAAGGTTTTTTTTATGGTATAAATTCTGACGGTTCTATTATATTAAAATCTAATTCAGTTTTAGAAAACATATATAATGCAAGAATAGTAAAATGATTGTTATAGATATAGGTAATACCAGTGTAGTCATAGGTATTTATTCTAAAAATAAATTAAAAAAGGTATTTAGATTAAATACAGAGAAAAATAAAATTAAATCAAAAAAAATATTTACTAAATTTTTTAAATCCCAAAATAAATTTTTTTTAAATTCTAATAAAAAAATTTGCGTAATATCCTCTGTTGTTCCTTCAATTAATTCTATAATTAAAAATTATTTTATAAAAAATAAATATAAATTTTATGATGTTAATCCAAAAAAAATTCCTTTTGATATCAAGATTAATTATAACTTAAACCAAATAGGATCAGATAGAATTGCTAATTATATATCAATATATAACAAGAGAATAAAAAATTGTATAATCATTGATTTTGGTACTGCTACAACTTTTGATGTAATTAAAAATAAAGAATATTTTGGAGGCTTAATTTTTCCAGGTATCAATTTATCTATGAATACGCTTATTAAGAATGCAGAATTACTTAAAAAATCAAAAATTATTAAATCTAAGAAGATTATTGGAAGAAATACTGTCACATCAATACAGTCTGGTTTTTATTTTGGATATTTGCATTTAATAAATGGTATTTTAAAACAAATTTCTGTAGAAAATAAATTCAAACCTAAAATTTATATAACAGGAGGGTTAGGTAAAATATTTAAGGATAAAATTATATTTAATCCTATATATAGTGAATATTTAACACTAGATGGATTAAGATTAATTGGAAATAAAATATACGATGAATAATAATTCTAAATTAAACAATCTAAATGAGGGGGTACACTTTTTATCTTTGGGAGGAATTGGAGAAATAGGTGCTAATTGCTATCTTTATGGATGCGATGGCAAATGGATAATGATAGATCTCGGGTTATCTTTTGCAGATGAAAAATTTCCTGGGGTTGATTTATTAGTCCCTAAAATTGATCATATAGAATCTATTCAAAATAATCTTGAAGCAATAATAATTAGTCATGGTCATGAAGATCATGCAGGTGCAGTTGCATTTTTTGCTGATAAAATTAAATGTCCAATTTATGCATCTAAGTTTGCAAAACTACTTATAGAAAATAGACTAAAAGAATTTCATAGCTCCAAAGAGTTTAATCTTATAGAAATAGATTTTGATAAAAAAATAAATCTTAAAAATTTTAGCCTCAATTTTATTCCTACTACGCACTCAATACCTGAGCCAAGTGCTATTGTAATATCAACTACTTATGGAACTTTACTGCATACTGCAGATTGGAAAATAGATAAATCTCCAACATTAGGAAGGGACTTTTCTAAGAAACATTTTGAACAAATTGGTAATGAGGGACTGCTAGCACTAATTGGTGACTCAACAAATGCAAATGTTCCTGGCAAATCTCAGTCTGAGAGCGAAGTTAAAGAAGAAATGACAAATATATTTTCAAGATATTCAAATAGGATTGTTGTCACTTGTTTTTCATCAAATATAGCTAGAATGAAAAACATAATACATGCTGCAAAAAAAAACAACAGAAAGGTAGCTTTGGTAGGACGTAGTATGAAAAAAAATATTGAAGCTGCTAAAAAATGTGGTTACTTTGATCAAGATGATGAATTCATTAATGAAGATGAGGCATCTTATTTACCAAGAAATAATTTAGTAATAATATGTACCGGTAGTCAGGGTGAAAAAAGATCTGCTTTATATAGAATAGCGTATAATTCGCATCAAAATTTACATTTAGAATCAGAGGATGTTGTTATATTTAGTTCCAGAGATATACCAGGAAATGAAAAATCTATAAATAATTTAAAAAATCTACTAATAAGACAAAGGGTGGAAGTTGTTACTGCTGATGATGACCTAGTACACGTTTCTGGGCATGGATATGCAGAGGAAATTAAAGAAATGTATAATTGGACTAAGCCTTATATTTCAATACCAGTTCATGGAGAGCCCATGCACTTGGATGCACATAAACAATTATCGTTATCTTCTCAAGTTCCAATAACAAAAATTCTTGAAAATGGAAAATGTTTAAAAATTGCTCCAGGAGAACCAAAAATTGTTGAAAATATAGATACTGGAAAGTTAATAGTTGAAGGAAAAAATCTTTATGATGCAGAGTCAGCATTTATAAGAGAACGACGTAAATATTCTTTTGAGGGAATAATCTTAATATCACTAATTATTCATAATGATAATTCTATTGATAAGAAAATTAAAATTACATTTAAAGGTTTGCCACATATTGAATCAGAAAAAGTAACGAACGAATTTAAAATAAATTTTATAGAAAATTATATTAAACTTAATCAAAATCAAAAATCTTCAGATGAAACGGTTTCTGCTCTTGTTAAAAATAATTTAAGAAAAGTTATGAAAAATTTTTTTATGAAAAAGCCTGATATTGAAGTTCATTTAATTAGATATTAATGCAAATTTTTACTAATTTTCTTATTTTTATAATAATTTGGTGGATATTATTTTTTATTATATTACCAATTAATATTAATGTTGCTCAAGATTCTGAATTAGGTCATTCTAAAAGTGCACCTAATAAACCTTTTTTACTAATAAAATTCATAGTCACTTCAATATTATCAATTATAATCTTATTTTTTTTGATTTTATTAGGATTTGATTTATCAACTATATTTAATAAATGAAATATTCAAATTTTTTTATACCTACTCTAAAAGACGTGCCTTCTGATGCAGAAATAATTTCACATAAATTAATGATTAGAGCTGGCATGATTAAGCAAGCTAGTGCAGGAATATATTCCTGGCTTCCATTAGGTTTGCTAGTTTTAAAAAAAATAGAACAAATTGTTAGGGAAGAACAGAATAAGGCTGGTGCAGTTGAGTTATTAATGCCAACTATCCAATCATCAGATTTATGGATTAAATCCGGAAGATATGAAGATTATGGAAAAGAGATGCTTAGAATTACTGATAGAGGTGGTAGAGAAATGTTGTATGGACCAACTAATGAAGAATTAATAACTGATATTTTTCAATCGCATATTAATTCCTATAAAGATTTACCAAAAAACTTATATCACATTCAATGGAAATTTCGTGATGAAGTAAGGCCTAGATTTGGTGTTATGAGAGGTAGAGAATTTTTAATGAAAGATAATTATTCATTTGATCTCGATGAAAATGAAGCAAAAAAATCATATGATATAATGTTTAAAGCTTATATTAAAACTTTCATTAGAATGGGTCTAACTCCAATTTCTTTAAGGGCAGAGACAGGGCCTATTGGGGGTAATTTAAGTCACGAGTTTCAAATTTTAGCTAAGACAGGTGAAAGCACACTTTATTATGATAAAAAATTAGAAACTCTTAATCCTGAGAATATAGATCCAAATGAATTACAATCTTTTTATGCAGCTGTAGATGATCAGCATAATGAAAAAAAATGTCCAATTACTAAAGAAGATTTAAAAATCTCTAAAGGTATTGAGGTGGGTCATATTTTTTATTTTGGAACTAAATATTCTGAAAAATTAAATGCTTTTGTGCAAGATAAAAATGGAAAAAATGTTCCTGTGCATATGGGGTCTTATGGAATAGGTGTGTCACGACTTGTAGGAGCTATTATTGAAGCTTATCATGATGAAAAAGGAATTAAATGGCCAATTTCAATAGCGCCATTTAAAATAGCTATTATTAATTTAATGCCTGATGATCAAGATTGTTCCACAAAAGCAATTGAATATTATGCATATTTTATGAATAATAAAATTGATGTTATTTTAGATGATAGAGTATGCAGTATAGGAAAAAAATTATCAGATAATGAACTTATTGGAATTCCACTTCAAATTATTATTGGGAAAAGAGATTTAAAAGATGGAGTCGTTGAATTTAAGGATCGTCAAAACAATGATATGCAAAAAATAGATACTAATAAATTAATTAAATTTATAGAAAATAAATTAAAAAGCTAAATGTTATCTAGATCAGAACGCTTACTGATTTTTAGATTTTTATTTTCAAAAAAATCTGATGGATATGTATCAATTTTTGCTTGGTTTTCTATAATTGGTATTAGTTTAGGAGTCTCAGCTGTTATAATAGTAATGTCAGTGATGAATGGCTTTAGAATTGATCTCACTAATAGAATTATTGGATTAAATTCACATTTAAATATTTTTTCATTTGAAGAAACAATTAATAGAGATGATATAAATTTAATTATTTCTACACTACAAGAAACTTCATATAATAAATACTTTAAATCATTAGAAGCAAAAGGCTTAATTATAAATAAAAATAACTCTAAAGGAATTTTAATAAAAGGGTATGATTTATATGATGAAGATCATTATCTTAATAATTCAATTATAAAGGGATCTTTAATAAATAATAATAAAAATGGAATAATTATTGGTGATTCTTTAGCCTTAGAACTTAATTTATCAGTAAGCGATAAAATTAAAATAGCAATTCCAAAGACTGATAAAACTATTTTAGGCAATATACCCAGATTCAAAACTTTAGAAATAATTGGAATATTTGACCTAGGCTTATATGAATATGACTCTAATTTAGTTTTTTTGAATTCTAATATTGTAAGAAAATTACTTTTATTTGAAGAAACAGATTATAATAAAATTGAATTCTTTATTGATAATCCAAATGAAGTTGAAAAATTTAAAAATATTGTAGATCTAAGTATTTTTAAATCAAATTCAAATTTATTTACAGTTTCGTGGAAAGAAATAAACAAAACTCTAATTAATGCTCTTAAGGTTGAAAAAAATGTGATGTTTATAATTCTTTCTCTTATAATTTTAGTAGCTTCATTAAATATTATTTCAGGATTGATAATATTTGTAAAAGAAAAAAATAAGGATATTGGTATATTAAAAACAATGGGCATGACAAATAATAGTATAGTTAAGATTTTTTTTACTATTGGTATATCTATTGGTTTAATAGGATCAATAATCGGGCTATTTTTAGGCATTATATTTAGTATTAATATTCAATATATTCAAAATTTTTTAGAAAAAATTTTAGATACTAAATTATTTTCTGAAGAGATATATTATTTATCATCTTTACCCTCAAAAATTAGTATTAATGAAGTAATTACAGTTTTAATTACATCAATCATAATTGCAATAATATCAACAATTTTTCCGGCATTAAGATCTGCAAAAGTTGATCCAATTAAAAGTATCAGAAGTGAATAGTGAAAATAATATAATAGATTTAACTAATATTAGTAAAAACTATATTTTAAAAAATAAACAAAATATACAAATTATTAAAAATCTAGATTTTAAGCTTAAAGCAAATACCAAAGTTTCAATAATAGGCCCCTCTGGTTCTGGAAAAACAACATTACTGAATATTTTAGGCTTACTTGATAAAGAATTTGAAGGAGATTATTTATTTAAAGGTAAAAATATTTTTTCATATTCTGAAAAACAACTTAATAATATTAGAGGAGTATCAATTGGATTTATACATCAATTCTTTCATTTAATACCTGAACTAACTGCGATTGAAAATGTAATGCTTCCTATTTTAATTAATAAAAAAGAGAATAATGCTTATGAAATTTCAAAAAAAATACTCGTTGAATTTGGATTAGAAGATAGAATTCAGCAGAAGCCATTAAAATTATCTGGTGGTGAACAACAAAGAGTTGCTATAGCAAGGTCATTTGTAAATAATCCTGATATTATACTGGCAGATGAAATGACTGGAAATCTTGATGAAGATACTGCTAACAGTATTTTCAGTTTTTTTATAAATTATATCAAACAAAACAAGAAAACTTTAGTATACGTTACTCATAATAGAAAATATTCATTGTATGCAGATAAAATATACAATTTTAAAAATAAGGAACTTGTATTAATAAATGAATAAACCATTTATTCATTTAAGATCATTATCTTCCTACTCGTTATCAGAAAGTACTCTAAAAATTAATGATTTGGTAGCCCTTTCAAAAAAAAATAACTTACCTGCTATCGCAATAACAGATAATAATAATATGTTTGGAGTATTTGAGTTTTCACAAGAATGTGTTAACAATAATATACAACCTATTATTGGCACTTCTATTAATTTGTTAGATATAAAATCTAAGAATAAAATATCTCAAATTACTTTTTTAGTTAAAAATGAAATCGGCTATAAAAATTTATTACATTTAAGTTCTTTATCACATTTGAACAATTATAAAGATGTTGGTATCAATTTCAAACAGATCGAGGGTTATTCTAGAGGCTTATATTGTTATATTGGTGGTGAATACAACCCAATATTACTCTTAAAAAAAGAAAATAAATTTTTAGAGATACCAAAATTAATAGAAAATTTTAAAAAATTATTTGAAGATAATTTTCTTTTCGAAATTCAAAGGATTAATGACAATAATATTGATAATTTTGAAGGTGAATTTATTAATTTTTCTAGCAAATATGATATTCCTCTCATAGGATCTAACAATATTAAATACGGCGATAAAGAAGATTTTTCTGCTCATGATGCACTTTTATGTATTGCCCAAAAATCAACAGTTAATAATTCTCAAAGAGATACATCAAATGAAAATATTTATTTTAAGTCAACTGATGATATGCAATTAATTTTTAAAGATATTCCTGAAATTATTGAAAATAATTTAAGTATTGCTCTTTCATGTAATTATTATCCTGAAGAAACAAAACCTCAATTACCTAAATTTAATAATGATTTAAATTTATCAACTGAAGATTATCTAATCAAATCTTCAAAAAATGGTCTTAAAGAAAAAATTGAAAAGTTAAATATAAATAACGCCAAAACTTATTTTGATAGGCTAGATTATGAAAACGAAATCATTATTAGAATGGGTTTTGCTGGTTACTTTTTAATAGTTTCAGATTTTGTAAACTGGGCAAAAAATAATAACATCCCTGTTGGACCTGGAAGAGGTTCAGGTGCTGGAAGTGTAGTTGCCTGGTCATTAGGAATAACTGATTTGGATCCTCTCGAATATAAATTACTTTTTGAAAGATTTTTAAATCCAGAAAGAGTTTCAATGCCAGATTTTGATATTGATTTTTGTCAAACTAGAAGAGATGAAGTTATAGAGTACGTAAATAAAAAATATGGTAGTGAATGTGTTGCACATATTATTACTTTTGGTACTTTAGCTTCAAGAGCTGCTGTTAGAGATATTGGTAGAGTCCTTGAAGTCCCTTATGGTGAAGTAGACTCATTTGCAAAGTTAATACCATTCAATCCCTCAAACCCACTCACCTTAAGTGAGTCTATTAAATCAGAGCGTAGTCTTCAAGAAAGAATAAATAATGATGAAAGAATTTCTAATGTAATTGATGTTAGTTTAAAAATAGAAGGCACTCATAGACATGCATCAACTCATGCCGCAGGTGTAGTTATTGGTCATGAAAAAATTTCAAAACTTGTTCCATTATATAAAGATCAAAACACTAATAGCAACGCTACTCAATTTTCAATGAAATATGTAGAAAAGGCAGGTTTGATTAAATTTGATTTTTTAGGTTTAACTACACTTTCTATAATACATGATTGTGTAAAATTTATAAGAAACAATTTACCAAAATTTTCTATAGATAAATTACCATTAGATAATGAAAAAACTTATAAACAATTAAGTAAGGGGGATACAGTTGGAATCTTTCAATTAGAAAGCTCTGGTATGGGTAGTGTTCTTAGACAACTTCAACCGGATAAGTTTGAGGAAATTATTGCTGTTGTTGCTTTGTTTAGACCAGGACCAATGGATAATATACCTTCGTTTTGTAATAGAAAGCATGGTAGAGAAAATATTGATTATATTCACCCGCTCCTCAAAGACGTCTTAAAAGAAACTTATGGAATTATTGTATACCAAGAACAAGTAATGCAAATAGCTCAGGTTCTATCAAACTATTCATTGGGTGAGGCTGATTTATTAAGAAGAGCTATGGGAAAAAAAATTCAAAAAGAAATGGACTCTCAAAAAAATCGCTTCATTGATGGGGCAATATCTAACAATATTAATAAAAAAGAAGCTTCAAAAATTTTTGATTTAGTTGATAAATTTGCTGGTTATGGTTTTAATAAAAGTCATGCTGCAGGTTATGCTTTAATTGCATATCAAACTGCATATTTAAAAGCTAATTTTCCTCATGAATTTATTACAGCAACTTTAAATTATTCAATTGATAGAACAGATAAAATAATTTTATTAAAAAAAGAAATTGAAAGACTTAGTATACCTTTTCTAAAACCTGATATAAATTTTTCCGATGCTTTTTTCTCAATAGAAAATAACAAAGATTTAAAATCTATTAGATTTGGATTAGGAGCTATTAAAGGAGTAGGCATTAAATCAATTAAAAACATCATAAATGAAAGAACTAAAAATGGAAAATTCAAAAATATTATTGATTTTTTAAAAAGAGTTAAAAGTGATGTAATAAATAAAAGACAATTAGAAAAACTAATACAAGCAGGCGCTTTTGATTCAATAGAAATTAACAGATCAAAGTTATTTCATAATGTTCCGAGGATAGTTGAACTATATGGTGGTGAAAAAAATTTTAATCAAAACTTATTATTTGAAGAGCGGGAAGTTTCGTTTGACGATCCTAATTTATTTAATTTAACTTTCAAGAATTGGTCAAACTTAGAGTCATTAAAAAATGAACTAGAAGTAATTGGATTTTACTTTTCAGATCATCCCCTTAATCACTATCCTAAACTTTTTTTTGAAGTTCAAAATATTGTTAGTTATAATAATATCACTAACAATTCAGATATAAATTCAGCAAAATTATGTGGTGCTATTTTAGATATAAAAGAAAGATCAAATAAAGATGGAAAAAAATATGCATTTATAACTGTTTCTGAAATAGAAAATCAATTTGAATTAACAATATTTAGTGAAAACTTATATAAATACAGACCATTATTAAAAGAGGGTAATCTATTAATTTTTAATATTGATATTTTAAAAAATAATTCAGATTCACGATTGGTTATTAAGAATTTATATTCATTAAATAGTGTATTTGATGATTATAAAATTAAATTTAGTATTTATTCTTCAGTTGAAAATATAATAAAATTTAAAAACAATATATTTAAAGAAAATGAAAACAACCGTCATTCCATAGATGTATTTTTAAATATTGATAATAAACTAATAAATTTCAATTTTAATAAATATTCTATAAAATCATTCAAAAATTTAGATGATTTAAAGAGGTCAAATTTAATTGATTATTCACTAGAAATTTCTTGAAAAAGTAAAATTAATCAATAATAAGGTCGAGAATTAAACTAGCACACAGAAAAAACCGGTGTTTTTTCTTTTCTGTGGAGGTTAAACCGGAGGATATGAATGAATTTACCTGAAATTAAACTAGAGGACTTATTAGAGTCTGGAGTACACTTTGGTCACAACGTAAGAAGATGGAATCCAAAAATGAAAGAATATATATATGGAGTAAGAAATAGTATCCATATTTTTGATTTAAGAATAACAGTTGATCTTTTAAATACTGCTTTGACTAAAATTCATGAAACAATAAGTAAATCAGGAAAAGTACTTTTTGTTGGCACAAAGAAGCAGTGTGAAGACACTGTAAAAGAACTAGCCAATATAAATAATAATTTTTTTGTAAATAAAAGATGGCTTGGCGGCACTCTAACTAATTGGAAAACTATCTCAAATTCTATAAAAAGATTGGAAGAAATTGAGTCTTTTTTAAACGATAAAAATGCTTCTAAAAATTTATCAAAAAAAGAATTATTAGATATCTCAAGGGAAAAAGATAAATTAGATTTAAATATTGGCGGTATTAGGAAATTAAATGGAAAACCTGACCTTTTAGTAATTTTTGATGTATTGAAGGATAAAATTGCGGTTTATGAAGCTAAAAAATTAGGCATTCCTGTAGTAGCAATAGTCGATAGTAATGCTGACCCTGATCTTGTTGATTATGTTATTCCTGGAAATGATGATGCTTTAAGATCTATCAATCTTTATAAAAAGTACTTTATGGAAACAATTGAAGATGCTGTTAAGTTTCAAAAAACCCCAATTGAAGAAATAGAGCCTACTTCAAAAAAAGATGAAAAAAAATAGGAGTTTTTAATGACAAATACTACTCAGCTAATCAAAGATTTAAGAAATAAAACAGGAGCAGGTTTTTTAGATTGCAAAAATGCTTTAGCTGAAAACAATAATGATATTGAAAAATCAATTGAATATTTAAGAAAAAAAGGATTGGCTAAAGCATCAAAAAAAACTTCAAGAGATGCTAATGAAGGAGCCGTAGGTATTTATTCAAATGAAAAAATAATTGCAATAATTAAGGTAAATAGTGAGACAGATTTTGCTGCAAAAAGTGATACTTTTTTAGATTTTCTTGATGAATTAGGTAAAAGTGCTTTGGACGCAAATAATGACAATTTAAATAAAGATGAGTTTTTAAATCTAAAAATTAAAGAAAACTCAATATCTGATTATTTCAATATAATGATTGCAAAGATTGGTGAAAATTTAATTTTAAAAGATTTGCTAATATTATCAAATCAAGACTCAGAATTTAACTATTATATACATAATAGCTATAGAAATAATATTGGTAAGATTATTTCTATAGTAAAATATAAATCAAACAAAATTGATAATAATATTATAAATTTTTCAAAAAATCTTTGTATGCATATTGCTGCTATGAAACCAGAGTCTTTGGACATAGATGATTTAGATGAAAAAATTATAAATAATGAAAAAAATATTCAAAAAGAATTAATTCTAAGTTCAGGTAAATCAGCAGATATAGCAGAGAAGATTTTAGAAGGAAAAATGAAAAAATATTATTCTGAAGTAACTTTGTATAATCAGTCTTATATATTAGATCAAGATTTAACTGTAAAAAAAATAATTGATAACCATTCAAAAGAATATCAATTTCAACTTAAATCATTTCATTTAATTAATTTATAAAATGCCAAAAAGAATTTTATTAAAAATTTCAGGTGAATCACTAATGGGAAAATTGAATTATGGGATTGATGTATCTACTATTAACAAGATTTCTAATGAAATAAAAAAAGTTTTTAAAAAAAAATATCAAATATGTCTAATAATTGGCGGGGGAAATATATTTAGAGGCATTAAAGGTGCCTCAGAAGGTATTGATAGATCAACATCTGATTATATGGGAATGTTAGCTACAGTAATGAATGCGTTATCATTACAAAGCAGTCTTGAAAAAATTAATGTTCCTACAAGAGTTCAATCAGCAATATCAATGTCTCAAGTAGCAGAGTCATATATTAGAAGAAGGGCAATAAGACATTTAGAAAGAAACAGGATAGTTATTTTTGCTGCTGGAACAGGAAATCCTTTTTTTTCAACGGATACTGCTGCAGCTTTAAGAGCATCTGAATTAGATTGCAGCATGATAATTAAAGCCACTAAGGTAGACGGTATTTATACTAGTGATCCAAAAAAGAATAAAAATGCCAAACTAATTAAAAAAATATCATATAGTGACGTAATTAATAAAAATCTTAAAGTTATGGATATAACTGCAATAAGCTTAGCTAAAGATACAAAAATACCAATTTATATAACAAATATTTTCAAAAGTAATTCATTAATTAATGTTTTAAATCAAAAAGGAGCATATAGTAAAATTAGTTAATTATGGAACAGTTAGAAACTAAAATGAATTCAGCAATTTCTCATTTTGAAAAAGAATTAAACTCACTAAGAACTTCAAGAGCCAATCCATCAATGTTAAGCAATATATCAGTAGACGCTTACGGGACTAAAACACCAATAAATCAATTAGGAAATATATCCGTACCTGAATCAAATACATTAACAATACAAGTATGGGATAATTCACTTGTTAAAATTATAGAGGCGGCAATAACAGAGTCTAATTTGGGTATTAATCCACAAATTGATGGGCAAATAATACGTCTACCAATACCGAAATTAAGTGAAGAAAGGAGACAAGAGTTAACTAAAATTGCTTCTGAATATGCTGAAAATTCAAAAGTTGTAATAAGAAATATCCGAAGAGAATTTATTGAGTTCAAAAAAAAAGAAAAAAAAGACTCAAACCTCTCTGAGGATGATTTAAAAAAATCTATAGATAATATTCAAAAAATGACAGATGGAAATATAGAAAAAATAGACCAAATTTTAGAATTAAAAAAAAATGATATTCTGAAAGTTTAAAATTGACCAAAAACAATTTAAGTCATGTTGCTTTAATTTTAGATGGTAATAAAAGATGGGCAAAAAAAAATAATTTATCAAATTTACAAGGTTATAAAGAAGGTTTTGATAATATAAAAAAAATAGTAGATCACGCATTAAAAATTAAACTATCAAATCTAACACTTTTTACTTTGTCATCTGAAAATTTTAATCGACCATCAATTAATTTGATATATGATATTATTAATAAAAATTTTGCAGATCTATTAGATCAATTAGTGAATAAAAAAAATATAAAAATTAATATTTTTGGATCTAGAGATAATCTCCCAAAAAAAATAATTGATATCTTTACTGATGCTGAAAATTTATCCAGTAATAATAAATCCCTTAATTTAAACTTAGCATTCAATTATGGTTTTAAAGAAGAGGTTAAAGAAATTTTAAAAAAAATTAAAAATAATAAAAATAATATAAATATAGAAAGTGAAAAAGAAATAAAAAAATTATTTTACTTAGGCTTTACTGATGATCCAGAAATTTTAATTAGAACTGGTGGATATCGAAGATTAAGTAATTTTATAATGTATAATTTAACATATACAGAATTATTTTTTACTAAAACTCTATGGCCTGAATTTACTACAAATGAATTTGATCAAATTATCAATGAATTTTCTAATATACCAAGAAAATATGGATTATAAAAATTTAATATTAAGATCAGTTGTTTCTATATTTTTTATTTCAATATACTTAATTTTTTCATTTTATAATTTTGAAATAATTAACTATTTATTAATTTTGATTTTTATTTTAATCTTAATAGAAATATTATTAAATTTTAAAAAATTACAATTATTAATTGCTGCATATATTTTGATCTTATCATTTTCTTTAATTTTTATTGATTTTTCAAATATAAATTTAATTAAATTTAACCTTATGATTATAATAATTATTTCATTTGATATATTTTCCTATTTAATAGGTAGTTTTTTTGGAAAAAATAAATTGTTTCGTTTAATCAGTCCTAATAAAACAATAGAAGGTTTATTTGGCGGTATATTGTTTTCAATTTTAATAGGAGTTGTATATAGTTATAGTTTTGAATTAAAATTAAATATCAATTATTTTGCATTCGTGTTTATTGTTATAATTTTATCATTTATGGGTGACATAATTGAGTCAAAGTTCAAAAGAGTTAATAATTTAAAAAATTCAAGTAATTTTTTACCTGGTCATGGAGGTTTTTTTGATAGATTTGATAGTTTTATTTTATCATTATTTTTTTATCCATTTATAAATCAATTAATATGAATATAAATATTTTTGGAAGCACTGGAATTATTGGAAGAAAAACATTAGAATTAATTAACAAGAATTTTTCCGACATAAAAGTTAATCTTTTGTGTGCTAATTCAAATTATAATTTATTATTAGCACAAGCAAATAAATTTAAACCTAAATATATTTATTTAAATGATATTAATGCACATAAAATAATTAAAAAAAAAATAAGAGGGAAAACTAAAATATTAAATTATGATGATCTTATTAATTATTTAAAAAACTCACAATCAAATTTTACAATACTTGCAATATCAGGTTATAAATCTTTAAATTATTTGGACTCCATCATTCAAAATACTAAAAATTTAGGATTAGTCAATAAAGAAGCTGTTGTATCAGCAGGTCATATTTTTAAGAATAAAAAATATTTTAAAAAAACCAAAATTTATCCAATTGACTCAGAGCATTTTTCTCTTTTTGAATATTTTAATAATAATAATTTAAATAATAAGTATAGAAAAATTATTATAACTGCTTCCGGTGGACCTTTTTTCAAAAAAAAATATTCTAGTTTAAAAAATATTTCATTTAATCAAGCAATTAAACATCCTAAATGGAAAATGGGTTATAAAAACAGTATAGACTCGGCTACTCTTGTAAATAAATGCTTAGAGATAATTGAGGCACATTATTTATTTAATATTCCATACGAAAATATTAAAATTTTAATTCATCCTGAAGCAATTGTTCATTCAATTGTTGAAAAAGAAAACTTTGTTTCCCATATGAATTTATTTCAAAATGACATGTCAATACCTATAATTAATTTCTTAATGCAATCTAATTTAATAAATAAAAAAATAGATAATAGATTATTCTTTGATAAATATTCATCTTTTAATTTTATTGAAGTTAAAAATTCTATATTTCCTATATATAAATATTTTATGGAACTTGATAAGAATGATCCATCAAATTTAATTAAATTTAATATAGGTAATGAATTTGGAGTAAATTTATTCAAAAAAAATATGATTAAATATACAGATATTTTCAAAATAATCAAAAAAGTTGGTTCTTTAAATTTGAATTATCCATTAAACACTATTAAAGATATTATTTTATATCATGAGTGTATTGAAAGAAAAATCTATAAATTACTTAAAAATACTTTTTAGTATTTTAATTTTTTTATCTATATGTAAAATTACATTATCTGCAAATATTGAAATAGAAATACGGGGTAACAATTTTACTGATAATGATGTTATTTTATCATTAATTCAAAATCAACCTGACGAATTAAATGAAGATTATTCAAATTACTTAATAAAAACATTAGACAATTCACAGCTATTTGAAAACGTTTCAGTTAATATATCTAACAATAAATACATAATATCAATAAAAGAATTTTCAAACATAAATAGAATTTATTTTGATAACAATGAAAGATTAAAAGATGAAGATCTAATCAAGTTTTCCAATGAATTAAAATTAACTAACTTAAATCCAATTAATATAAATAATTTTATTTCTGAAATTCAAAGATTATATGAGTCATTTGGATATAATAATTCTGAAATTAAATATTCAACTAATATTAATGCTGAATCAAACACAGCTGATTTATTTTTTGATATTCAAGAAGGTGAAATTACAAAAGTAAATAAATTAATTTTCAATGGAAATAATTTAATTGATGATGAAACTTTTAAATCATCAATCAAAACTAAAACAAAAACTTTTAGAAATTTTTTAGCAAATAATAATTTTAAACAATTTATTTTAGAAAATGATCTTAGAATTATATCGAATATATATAAGAATAAAGGATATCTTGATATAAAAGTTGATTATAAAATTGAATATCTAAAATCTAATAAAGTTAACATTTATTTTAATATAGTTGAAGGTAATTTGTATGAGTTCTCAACTGTAAATATATTAGATAAAAATGAAATTTTAAATTTAAATATTATAGATGAAATTAATAAAAATATTAATTCATCTATTTTAAAAGGAGATAATTATTCATTAGATAAAATAAAAAAACTTAAAGAAAATATTTCAAGTATAATTATCGATAACGATATTGAATTTTTTGAAATTACATCATTAGAAAAAACAACTAATAATGAAATTGATATCTTATATGAGATTTCATCTGTAGAACCAAAATATGCTAATCAAATAAATATATATGGAAATTCAAGAACCTATGATTATGTAATAAGACGAGAACTTAAATTAATAGAGGGTGATGCAGTCTATCCTTCACAAATTACAAATATAAAAAACAAATTAAATTCATTAAATCTTTTTAAATCAGTAGAAATTTCTGAAAAAAGTATTGATGATAATTTGGTAAACTTAGAGATTACAATTGAAGAAAAACAAACAGGATCTGTAAACGCTGGATTATCAGTAGGAACTCTTGATGGCTTTGCAGTTGTAGCTGGTTTAAGTGAAAGAAATTTTTATGGAACTGGAAGATCATTAGATGCACTTGTAAATACATCAGAAAACAAAACAGAATTCAAATTCGAAACAACCGATAGATTATTTTATGAAAACGATATTGACGTAAGTTATAAAGCTAATTTTAAAGAGGAAGATTTTTCTAAAACAAGTTCATATAATTTAGATACTTTTTCAACCGGAATTGGTTTAGGATATAGTCTAAACCCTAGATTAAGACATAATTTAAATTTAAGTTATTTAATAAAAGATTATTCAATTACAAATGCATCTACAGTTTCATCTTCAATTGGTAAATCTTCAGGACAAAATGTAAGTTTTCTTCTTAATAATAATTTATTTTATAATACTTTAAATTCTTTGATAATACCAAAAAATGGTCAATATTTAAGTTATACTAATATAATTGAAACGCCTACTAGCTCATCTAATGGTTATGTTAAAAATATTTTAACTTATAAAAACTATAAAAAATTTAATAGAAATATTTTATCTTTTCAATCAAGAGTGGGAAATATTTTTTCTTTAAATAACACAGATATTTTAACAGATGACAAATTTTCACTTGGAGGAAGATGGTTAAGAGGTTTTGATAATTATGGGGCTGGACCAAGAAATTCTAGGACATCTTATGTTGGAGGTAATAATTTAATTGTTGCAAAGTTAGATTATTCCAGAGAAGTTTTAAAAAATACTGATTTTCCTTTATTATTAAATTTATTTAATGATTATGGATTATTGTGGGATAATAAAACAACACCAACAAATAATGATAATTCTCTTAGATCCTCTGCTGGTTTTGGTATAAAATATTATTCTCCAATTGGTCCAATCGGCTTCTCTTGGGGCTTCCCAATTATGGATAAAGAATATGATATAAATAGAATGTTTTTATTTTCAGTTGGTAATTTAGATTGATTAAATCAATTGTACTTTTATTCATTTTTTTAATTTCTTTTACTGCGAACTCTAAATCAACAAATATTGCAGTAATTAATGTTGAGGAAATTATTAATAATAATAATTCTTATAAATCAATTTTACAAAAAATTGAAAATAATCAAAAAAGTTATTTAGATGAATTTCGTAATGAAGAAAATAAAATTGAGACACTATTAAATGAAATAGAAAATTCTAAATTAATTCTAAGTGAAAATGAAATTAATCAAATGATTTCAAAATATAATAATGATTTAAAAAATTTCACAAATAAAGTAGATCGTTTTAATTTACATTATCAAAATCAGATACTAAATATTAGAAAATTTATTCTTGAGGAAATAATTGTATTAACAGAAAAATATGCTAATGATTATCAATTTGATATTATATTAGACTCGACAAATTATCTAATTGCATCTAATAGAATAAATATAACTGATATAATAAAAAAAGAATTGAAAAAAATTGAATTAAATTTAACTTTTGAAGATTTTAATGGAAATTAAATATCAAGAAATTATCAAATATTTAAATGAAAATTCTATAGATTTTTCATCTAAATTGAATGATAACACAATTTTTTCAAAAATTAGTTCAGTTGATAATGCTCAAAATAATGATTTATCTTTTTTTTCAAACATCAAATATATTGATAGTTTAAAACTTACAAAAGCAAAAGCCTGTTTAATAAATAAAGATTTTAACAAATATTTACCTGATAACTGTACGGCTATATTTGTTAATGATCCTTATTTTGTTTTTGCTAAACTTTCAAATTTATTTTCAAATAATAAAAATTTTTCTAATGGAATAATATCAAATAATACTTTTATTGATAATAAATCTATTTTACATAAAAATATACAAATTGATCCTTTTTCGTTCATTGGTGTTAATACAGAAATTATGAGCAATGTTGTAATTTACTCAAATGTAAAAATTGGACCAAATGTTTTAATTCATAAGAATTGTATAATACATGATAATGTTTCTATATCTAATTCAATAATTATGGATAATTGTGAAATTAAATCTGGTGCCAGAATTGGTGGTGATGGTTTTGGTTTTGAAGAAAAAAGTAAACAAAAAATATTTCATAATGGAAATGTAATAATTAAAAATAACTCAACTATAGGATCCAACACAACAATAGATAGAGCAGTCTTTGATTCAACAATTATAGGTGAATATTCACAAATAGATAATCTAGTTCAAATAGCTCATAATGTTAAAATCGGTAAACACGCTATAATTGCTTCTCAAGTTGGGATTGCTGGAAGCACTACCATTGGTAATAATGTTAAAATCGGAGGTCAATCAGGTATTTCTGGACATTTAGATATTGGTGATAATGTTACTATTGCAGGTAAAAGTGGTGTAACTAAAAATATTAATAATAATAAAGTTGTAGCTGGTTTTCCTGCAAAAGATATTAATTTATGGAAAAGAGATGTTATAAAATTGAGTAAAGTTAAATGATTTTAGATATAAATAATATTAAGCAATTAATTCCTCATAGAAGTCCATTTTTATTTGTAGACTCTTGTGAAATAATAATTCCTGGTGAACATGGAATTTCACATAAGACTTTTAATGAAGATGAGTATTTTTTTAAAGGACATTTTCCTAATAATCCAATTGTTCCTGGGGTAATCATTGTAGAAGCTATGGCTCAAACAGCCGGTATAGTTGTTTCTTATAATCTAAAGGAATATAATGATAAATCAGTTCTTTTTATGAGTGTTAGTAAGGCAAAATTTAGAAAACCAATTTTGCCTAATGATAAGATTTCCTTCGAAGTAAAATTTATGAATAAAGTGAGAGACGTATATAAATTTTATGGCGTAGCAAAAAAGAATGATATTAAGGTTAGTGAATCAGAATTTTCAGCTATGATAACTTATCAGTAATAATTTGTAATAATTAAATTATTCAAAATATTTTAAAATATTCTACTAGAATCTTGTGATTCACCCGTCTTCGATAATATCTAAAAATGTAATTGTTGATAAAACAACACATATAGGACCATTTTGTACAATAGGTGATGGTGTTATTTTAGGAAAAAACAATAGATTAATTTCACATGTTTCAATTGCTGGTAATACATCGATAAAAGACAATAATATATTTTACCCATTTTCTTCCATTGGATCTGAACCGCAAGATTTAAAATACAATAATGAAAAATCATATTTGGAAATAGGAAGTAATAATAAATTTAGAGAAAATGTGACAATAAACCCAGGTACGTCTGGAGGAGGATTAAAAACAGTAATAGAAAATAATTGCTTATTTATGGTTGGCTCACATATTGCTCATGATTGTAAAATAAATTCAAATGTTATTTTAGCAAACAACGCTACATTAGCTGGACATGTAGAAATTGATAGTAATGCTATAATTGGAGGTAATTCTGCTATTCATCAATTTGTAAGGATTGGCAAATATGCAATGATAGGTGGAATGAGCGGAGTTGAAAAAGACATTATTCCGTATGGATTATACATAGGAATTAGGGAAAATTTAAAAGGTATTAATTTAATTGGCTTAAAAAGAAAAGGTTTAGATAGCTCTTTAATAAATAATATAAATAAAATAATTAAAAATATTTTTATTTCAAATGACACAATATTAAATAATTTAAATAAATTAAAATCAAAAGAAAGTGAAATAGTTGAAATTCAAGAAATTATAAAATTTATAAATGATAAATCTAAAAGAGGATTATGTATTCTAACAAATGAATAAAATTGGAATAATATGTGGAGATGGCAATCTACCAATTTATATTGGCAAATCTTTAATTAAAAAAAAATTTGATGTTACTTTTTTACTTTTAAATTCTGTTAAAAATAAAAAAAGATATAAAAATCACAAACATATAATTGTAAATATACTCTCAATAAAAAAAATTATTAATTCTCTTAATAATAATAATTTAAAAAAGATTATTTTTGCAGGTAGTATAAAAAGACCAAGCATCAATGATTTAGGTTTTGATATTGAAACTTTAAACTTAGCAAAAAAATTACTATTAGAAAAAAAGGGAGACAATAATTTACTAATAACTATAAAAAACTACTTAGAAAAAAAAGGCTTTTCATTTTTTAAATGGACAAACCATTGTGAAGAATTATTTTCAATTGAAGATAATCTATCATCAATTATACCATCTAAACATGCAAATAAAAATTTAATTAAAGCAAAAACAATTTATAAACATTTTAAAAATATTGATGTTGGTCAATCTATGATTATTCAAAATCAATTAGTATTGGGTTTAGAGGCTATAGAAGGCACTGATCATTTGATCAAAAGATGTAGTAGTTATAAAAGAAAAGGTGATAAAGGTATATTATTTAAATTTACCAAAAAAAATCAAAGTAATTTAATTGATATTCCTTTAGTTGGCTTAGATACAATAAAAAATATTAAAAAATATAATTATGAAGGAATTTTTTTAGAAAAATATAAATGTATTATTATTGATAAAGAAAATGTAATTAAATTTGCCAATAATAATAATATATTTATTTCTAGTGTGGAATTAAATTGAAAAAACAAAATATTTTCATTTGTAGTACTGAGCAATCAGGTGAAAATATATCATATAATATATTATCAAGGCTTAATTTAGAAAATATTATTGTAGATGGGGTGTGTGGTAAAAGATCCGAAAAATTTTTGCGACAAAAGTTTTTTGATATTTCTGAATTTAAATCTATTGGATTGTTTGAAATATTATTTTCACTAAAAAAATATATAAAGATGATTAATTTTTTAAAACATAAAATTTTTACTAATGATTATGATTTAATTATATGTATTGATTCACCTGATTTTAATTTTAACCTAGCAAAATCATTAAGATCACAAAAATATACAAAAAAAATTATACAAATAGTTGCGCCCACAGTTTGGGCGTGGAGAAAAAATAGAGCTAAAAAATTTGCCAATGTTTTTGATGAAATATTTTTACTATTTGATTTTGAAAAGAAATATTTTAATTTTCCAAATATTAATTCAACTTTTATTGGTCATCCAATATTTCATATTAAAAGAAGAAGTGAAAAAGAGAATTATAAATATATTTCTTTTCTTATGGGAAGTAGGGAAAATGAAATTAATAAATTATTTAAATATTTTGATGTTATTGAAAAATATATACATTTAAATAAATTAAAATTTAAAATATTTATACCTACCTTACCACACTTAACTGAAGTTATAAAAAAAAGAACTAATAATTGGCAGACTGATACATTAATATTAAATGATATAGAAGAATTTGATAATGTATATGAAGATGTTTTTATCAGTATTACATGTTCGGGCACCGCTACTTTAGAAATTGCAAAAAGAAATATACCTCAAATTGTAGTTTACAAACTAAATTATTTAACAGAAATAATACTTAAATTATTTGTAAATGTTAGAAATGCCTGTTTGTTAAATATTATAAGCGAAAAGATGATTATACCAGAAGTTGTAAATTCAAACCTAACAAAAAGAAGCCTTATAATTGCTTTTGAAAAACTTTTAATAAATGAAGACTCTCGTAATCAACAATTAAAAAATATAAATTTATACCTTCCACATATTGAGTCTAATGAAAGTCCTTATGACATTAGTTCAAAAAAAATATCAACTTTAATTTAATTATTTTTTCCAAAGCCAATTGAAAATTGATTTTTTCTCTCTAGATGCTTCAACTTCATATTCTCTGGCATTATATCCAGTATATAATTGTCTGGGTCTGCCTATTTTGTTTATAGGATCTTCAATCATTTCTTTCCATTGAGATATCCATCCTACTGTTCTTCCAATTGCGAATAAAACTGTAAACATACTTGTTGGAAAACCTAAAGCTTTTAAAATGATACCTGAATAAAAATCAACGTTCGGGAACAATTTTTTTTCTATAAAATATGAATCTTTTAACGCAATCTTTTCCAGTTCTATAGCTATTTTTAACAGTGGATCATCCAGTTTATTTAATTCTTCTAAAACTTCATGTGCACTTTCTTTCATCACTTTTGCTCTTGGATCATAATTTTTATATACTCTATGACCAAAGCCCATTAATCTGAATGGATCATTTTTGTCTTTTGCTTTTTCTATAAATTTATTAATATTTGATACATCCTCAATTTCCTCTAACATCTTTATCACTGCTTCATTTGCTCCACCGTGCGCTGGCCCCCAAAGTGATGCTATACCAGCTGCAATACATGCAAAAGGATTAGCTCCTGATGATCCGGCTAATCTAACAGTAGAAGTTGAAGCATTTTGTTCATGATCTGCATGTAACATAAAAAAACGATCCATTGCTCTTACAATTTTTGGACTAATCTTAAAGTCTTCTGTTGGTACTGAAAAAGTCATGTATAAAAAGTTTTCTGCATATGAAAGATCATTTTTTGGATAAACAAATGGTTGTCCTACTGAATATTTATATGCCATTGCCCCTATAGTTGGTATTTTTGCTATTAATCTATGGCATGCAATCATTCTCTGATTAATATCTGAAAAGTCAGTACTATCATGATAGAAAGCAGATAAGGCCCCAACTACACCGACCATAATAGCCATTGGATGTGCATCACGTCTAAATCCTCTATATAGATGAACTAATTGCTCATGAAGCATAGTATGATTTGTAATCACATCATTAAATTTCTTTTTATCATCAGGGGAAGGCAGCTCGCCATGAAGTAATAAATAACAAACTTCAAGAAAATCACTTTTAGATGCTAGGTCATGAATATTATATCCTCTGTGACGAAGTATCCCTTTGGCACCATCTATATAAGTAATTCCTGATTCACATGAAGCTGTTGAAGTAAACCCTGGATCAAAAGTAAATAAGCCAGTTTCTTCATACAGCTTTCTTATATCAAGCACATTTGGCCCTTCTTTACTTTTAATGACAGGTATTTGATAAGATTGACCAGTTTCATTATTAAAAAGTGTAAACTGCTTGTTGTCTGTTTTTTTATCTTCGTAATCAGCCATAATTAAATTTTCTCTATATATTGATTTAGTCGATACATTGAGTCTTTTTTGCCTAAAATAACAAAAATGTCAGTAATTGAGGGTCCTTTATAGGAATTAATTAATATAAATCTTATTGGTTTACCTAAAATTGGAAATTTAACTTTATTTAAATTTAAGAAATCTTCAATAATTTTTTGAATATTTTCTTTTTCCCAAATTTCAATATTAGAAATATTTTTTTTAAAGTCATTAAATATATTTATAAATTCTTGATTAAATATTTCTTTTTTATCATATTTAAAATTTTCGTTAAAATATACATCTACAACAGATAAAAATTCATTAAAATTATTTAAATCTTTTTTATAAATTTCGAAAATTCTTTCCATTCTCTCTTTATTTTTTAAAAGCAAAATTTTAAGTTTTTCATTATTATTGCAAAATTCAAAAAATTTATTCAATCCATCGATATTACGTAAATAGTAATTATTAAAAAAATTTAATTTTTTATAGCTAAATATACTTGATGATTTTGACAATTTACTAATTTTAAAAATTTTTATGATTTCACTTAAATCTATTATTTCATTATTTTTACCTGGCGACCATCCAAGTAAAATGAGATTGTTAATAATTGCTTCTTTTAAATATCCTTTTTTTTTAAAATCTAAAACATCAACAGCACCGTGTCTTTTAGATAATTTAGAACCATCTTCACCATGAATAAGTGGAATATGTCCATATTCTGGAATAATCCAATCTAAATATTTATAAATATAGTATTGTCTAAAAGTATTATTTAAATGATCATCTCCTCTAATTACAAAGTTAACACCTAAATCATTATCATCTACAACAACTGATAACATATAAGTTGGAGATAGATCTTTTCTCAAAATAATATAATCATCTAATTCCTTATTTTGTACAGTAATATTTCCCTGGATAATATCTTGAATTTTTATTTCCCCTTGATCAGGAAGTTTCATTCTAACTACAAATCCTTCTGAAGCATTTTGAATATTTTCATTATTTTTGCAGTCTGTACAAATTTTTTTTGAAAATAATTTATTATTTTTTATTAATTCCCTTTGTTTTTTTAATTTATCTTCAGAGCAAATACACTTATATGCATGTTTATTTTCTAATAGATTATAGGCAATTTCTTGATGTCTCTTAATTCTTTTTGATTGAATCTGAATACTATCTTCCCACTTAATACCTAACCATTTTAATCCATCAAGTATATTATTTATATATTCTGTTTTTGATCTTTCTTTATCTGTGTCTTCAATTCTTATGTAAAATTTAGATGAAGAATTTTGCTCACTTACTATAAAATTCAAAAGAGCAGTTCTTGCACTACCTAAGTGTAGATTGCCTGTGGGAGAAGGTGCAAATCTTGTAACTATGTTTGTCATCTTAAAAGAAAGATAACTATTAAATATATTTTCTTATAATTCCAGATAAAGTGCCCTGTACTTGGATTTCACCTGCTTTATACTCTTTTGTTTGATATGATTGATTTGCGGGTATTAGCATTACTTTATCTTTGTTAAATTTAATTGTTTTAAGTGTTACTTCATTGTCTTGAGTTAAAACTGCAGCTATCTTGCCATTTTCGACATTGTTTGTTTTGCGAATTACAGCTATGTCACCATCAAAAATACCTTCATCGATCATAGAAAGTCCTTTAACTTTTAAGCCAAAATACTTTGCATTTGGTGAAGTCATTGATGTGGGTATAGATATAAATTCATTACTATTTTCTATAGCTTCTATTGCTTCACCTGCTGCTATTGCGCCAATAAGAGGTATATTAACACTTTCTAATGAATTAATATTGCCATTGGAGTCTTTATCAATAATCTCCATTGCCCTTGCTTTATGTTTTAACCTTTTAATAAATCCTCTTTGCTCTAGACTTGTAATGAGTCTATGAATTCCTGATTTTGATTTTAAATTTACAGCCTGTTTCATTTCTTCAAATGAAGGAGAAATATGATTATTAGAAATATAACTTTTTAGATAATCAAATAACTCTTTTTGTTTTCTAGTAAGCATTTATGTTCTATATATGTTCTTAATGATCAAAACAAGAACAAATAAAAAAATTATTGTATTTCAATTATTTAAATATCAGATTTCCCACCTGATTTTGATATTAGTCTAATACTTTGAATTTTAATTTTCTTATTCAAATATTTACACATATCATAAATTGTAAGACAGCTAATTGTTACAGCTGTTAAAGCTTCCATTTCAACTCCTGTAGTCGCATTGGTTTTTACCGTACTCTCAACAATTAATGATGATCCTTTGGTATTTTGTTTTATATCGACATTAACATGATTTATTGGAATATTGTGACATAAAGGTATGAGCATTGATGTTTGTTTTGCACCCATAATCCCAGCAATAATTGCTGTTTTTTCTAAGTTCCCTTTTTTAGTTTTGAATGAATAAATTTTTTTATAAGTTTCTTTATCAAACTTTACCTCGCCTCTAGCAGTAGCTGACCTCTCAGTAATTTTTTTATTAGATATATCTACAATATATGGATTATTTTTTTTATTAAAATGGCTCATTTAAAAGTAAATCTCCTATTTTTTTTTCTTTATTTTCAGATCTTAGCAAACTTTCACCAATTAAAAAATTATAAATTCCTGAATCATTAAATCTCTTTATATCTATTGCTGAATGAATCCCACTTTCAGCTATAATTGTAAAATTATTTGTAATATTTTTATTTAATTCTATAGAATTATTTAAATTAATTTCTAAATTTTTGAGGTTTCTATTGTTAATACCAATGATTGGATAGTTAATCTTAATTGCTCTTTTCATTTCTTCTTTATTATGAACTTCAATAATACAATCTAGCTTTAATTCATTAGCTAAACTAATAAATTTATAAACTTGATTATCTGTAAGAATGGATAAAATTAATAAAATACAGTCAGCTTGATATATTTTACTTTCTATTATTTGGTACTCATCAATTATAAAATCTTTCCTCAAAATAGGTAAATTAGATTTTTTTTTCACTAGAGATATATGATCGGTGTTGCCTAAAAAATATTTTGTTTCTGTTAAAATTGATAAAGCACCAATACCTGATCTTTCATATTCCAAAGCTATATCCTCAGGGAAATAGTTTTCAATTATTTTTCCTGCACTAGGGCTTTGTTTTTTAATTTCACCTATAATAAAATTTTTTTTTTCTAATTGTGCAGATATTAGCTTTTCTTTAAATTCACGTTTTTCTATTTTAGGTGAAATTAATTTCTCTAATGTCTTATAGGAACATCTTTTCTTTGTTTCTTCTAATTCTTTAATTTTATATTCACATATTTTTTTTAATATATTACTCATTTATTAATGAATTTACAAAATTTTTTGTAATACCATCCTCTATAACTTTTCTTGCAATAGCAAATCCCTCTTTAAGATTGGCAGCAATATCTGATAAATAAATAGTAATCCCAGCATTTATTTCAACAATATTTTGAAATGCTTTGTATTCACCATTAATCATTTTATTAAAGCACATGGCATTAAAATCAGGGTCACCGCCTTTAATATCTTCAATATTAATTAATTCATATCCATAATCTTTAGGATCAAAAATATATTCCAATATTTTATTATTTTTTAATTCATTTATGTAAGTTTTATCAGAAAGACTTATTTCATCTATTCCATCAAATCC
>MDSV01160172.1_pt1 | contig 31204 bp, 25 predicted proteins | sample 810851 | NCBI WGS metagenome assembly MDSV01 (sample SAMN05326640, study PRJNA326480) | marine metagenome | isolation source: seawater | place: Atlantic Ocean: North East | collected 2012 | reverse complement strand
TGCTTGCCTCATGTGAAACAGCTTCCCAGAAATCAGTTAGTGGATCTTCTGCTACATCTGGATCAAGTTCTGGTAGTAAAGCAGATAGTGTTAAGAAAAAAGGCTCAAGTCTTTTTGCTCAAGCCAAGGAAACAGCTTCTGATAAATTAATCTCTGTTGGTGATCGAATTTATTTTGGTTATGATTCAGCTGAATTATCTAATGAAGCTAAACAGATGTTAGATAAACAATCCAGGTTTTTAAGAGCTAACTCAGATCTATCATTTACGATTGAAGGTCATTGCGATGAGAGAGGTACCAGAGAGTACAACTTAGCTTTAGGTGAACAAAGAGCAACAGCTGTTAGAGATTACTTGGTAATTGAGGGTATTGATCCAGATAGGTTAAGAGTTATATCTTATGGAAAAGAAAAGCCTGCAGTTATTGGAGCAAATGATATGGCTTGGTCTAAAAACAGAAGAGCAGTTACTACAATAGATTAGTTGAAAGTTAATAATATTTGCCTTAATTTTGCTTTTTTTAACAACTACTTTAAGATCCATGTTCTTAAGTAAATTCACGGTTGTAATTAAATTAATACAGATAATTTTTTTTGTAATCTATACTTCTGTTTCTTACGCACAGGATTCAGGGATTAAAGAAATAGTTAAAACCCATCAAGGTAAAATAAAATCTGTAGAACAAACTTTAAAAACTTTAATTGGAAAAATTGAAAGTAATAAAAATAATTCTAATATTAGTGAATTAAAAAAAATCTCTGATTCAATTTCTTTAATTAATGACAAATTACAAATATTAGAATCTAAAATTCAAACAGTAAATGAATTTTCTTATCGTTTAGAGTTTGACATAAAAAGATTAGAGTCTCATTTAAATTTGTCTTCATCATATTCAAATAAAAAAAAGTCTTTAAAAAACGATACACCTCAAAAACCTGAGTTAAATAAAAACAACCAGCAAATTTCCAAAGAAGGTTTGAAACCTAAATCAGATGGAGTTTTAGGCTTTATAAAAGAAAAAGAAAAAGAAAAAGAAAAAGAAAAAAATACTAACGAGAAAAACACTAATTCTCAAAATAAACAAAATATAAAATCTACTCCATCCCTTAACCCTGACGATCAATTTAAGTTTGCTAAATCATTGTTAACAAAAAGAGAATATGAAAAAGCTGAAAAAGCATTCCAAAAATTTGTGGATAATAATAAAAAACATAAAAATACAGCTGATGCACATTATTGGCTTGGAAGAATTTTTTATATTCAAAAAAAATATTCAGAAGCAGCTATAGCCCTTGCGGAATTTAATACACTTTATCCGGATGATAAAAGGTTACAAGAAACTACGCTTTTGATAGCTGAATCAGCTACAAAATTTGCTCCAAAAGAACAAATTTGTGGGATCCTTACTCAAACTAGAGATTTTATGACAAATCCGTCAAAAAAATTTACAAAACGTATAACCAACCTTATTAATAAAAATAATTGTCCTGGTGAATGAATCAGGAATTCAATAAAATTTTCAATGAAATTTTAGTAAAACATTCATTAAACAATAGTTTTGTTTTAGGACTTTCAGGTGGTCCAGATTCTATTACACTTTTGAGTTTGCTTATGGATTTTAAATTAAATAATGTAAATTTAAAGATAAAAATTTACCCTGTAATTATAGATCATTCTATTAGACCTAACTCTTTCATTGAGTCAGAAAAAACAAAAAAATATTCTGAACAATTAGGTTTCCAAACAAAAATAAAAAAAATTAAATTAAAAGCTCCAATATCTAACTTGCAAAATTGGGCACGTAAACATAGAAGAAAAATTTTAATATCTGAAGCCAAGAAAAAAAATTCTAACTTGCTGCTAGCACATCATTCAAATGATCAGGCTGAAACGATATTTATGAGATTAAACAAATCTTCAGGATTTGTTGGCTTGGCAGGAATGAAAATGGTAGATGATTGGCAAGGAACAAAAATCATTAGACCATTAATTAGTTTTCAAAAAGAACTAATTATAAAATATATTCAAAAAAGACAATTATTTTATATTAATGATACTTCAAATAATAATTTAAAATTTGAGAGAGTTAAAACAAGAAAATTGTTAAAAAAAATTGATTTTGAAAAAAAATACTTAACTACTTCAAGTTTAATTAGATTGTCAAAATTAAGTGAAAGGCTTTTGTCTAATTCAAATTTAATATTAAAATCATGGATTGAAAAAAACATTATTTATTATGAACATGGTTCTGTTTCATTAGTTCTTCACGAATTTATGATATTAAACAATTTTGGTAAAGAATTATCGTCACTTATTTTTGCAAAAGTTTTGCAAAATGTTGGTGGAAAAATATATGCTCCAAATAAAAGTAAATTAATTAGAAAAATAGATTTATTAATAACGGGGAAATTAAAAAAATTTACACTAGGAAATGTACTAATTTATATAAAAGCAGATAATATTGTTTTTGTCAGGGAAAATAGAAATCTTATTTTAAATCAAATTATAACTAGTAATTGCCTTCATTTTTTTGATGGAAGATTTGCTGTTACTAGTCAATATGAGGGTAAACTTTTTTTAGTTAATAATTTTAGTTTTAATTTAGTTGAATTTAACGATACATCATTATTCTCAAAAAAAAAAAATTATATAAATAAAACACTTCCATGCCTTAAAACACTTGAAGGTAGAGTAATAAAACCCTATCTTAATATTATCGATAAAAAAGATATTTCTAAAATACAATTTTGTATAGATGGATTTAACCTTTTTTTTATTAAGGATATAGATTTTAGATAGTATTTATAAATGGGTAATTTTAGTAAAAATATAGCTGTATGGATCATAATTTCATTGGTCTTAATTGCATTATTCAATATTTTTCAAGATGCTGGTTCTGATAGGCAAGGTGGAAACGTAATTGCCTATTCTGACTTTCTAGACAGAGTAGAAACTGGTGAAATAAAAGAAGTTATTATTGATGGTGATAAAATCAGTGGTTCAACAAGTGATGGAAGACCATTTTACTCATTTGTACCAAAAGAAACAGAGTTAGCTAATCAATTGTCAGAGAAAGGCGTAAAAGTTTACTCAGAGCCTCCAGAATCTGGTATGCCTGGATTTCTTTCTGTTTTAATTTCTTGGTTTCCTATGCTTTTGTTCATTGGTGTATGGATCTTTTTTATGCGTCAAATGCAAGGTGGTGCTAGGGGTGCAATGGGATTTGGTAAATCTAAAGCAAAACTTCTTACTGAACATAAGGATAAAATTACTTTCAGGGATGTAGCAGGAATTGATGAGGCAAAATTTGAATTAGAAGAAATTGTTGAATTTTTAAAAGACCCTTTTAAATATCAAAAACTAGGTGGAAAAATTCCAAAAGGTGTTTTGTTAGTTGGACCTCCAGGAACTGGAAAAACTTTGCTTGCAAAAGCAATTGCAGGAGAAGCTGGTGTTCCTTTTTTTACAATTTCTGGATCTGATTTTGTAGAAATGTTTGTTGGTGTTGGTGCATCTCGTGTCAGGGATATGTTTGAACAGGGAAAAAAGAGCGCGCCATGCATTATTTTTATTGATGAGATTGATGCTATGGGCAGACATCGTGGGGCTGGTCTTGGTGGTGGAAATGATGAAAGAGAACAAACACTAAATCAATTACTAGTTGAGATGGATGGTTTTGGAACAAACGAAAGTGTTATTCTTATAGCGGCAACAAACAGGCCAGATGTTTTAGATCCTGCTTTGCTTAGACCTGGTAGGTTTGATAGACAAGTTGTGGTTCCTAATCCAGATATGTTAGGAAGAGAAAAAATTTTAAAAGTTCATATGAAAAAAGTTCCTCTGTCAAGCGATGTTGTTCCTAGAACTATTGCAAGGGGTACCCCAGGTTTTTCTGGTGCAGATTTAGCTAATTTAATTAATGAAGCTGCTCTTTTGGCTGCTAGAAAGGGTAAAAAAGAAGTTAGCATGACAGAATTTGAAGAATCCAAAGATAAAGTTATGATGGGTTCTGAAAGAAGATCAATGGTAATGACTGACGATGAAAGAAAACTTACAGCTTATCACGAAGCTGGTCATGCAGTTGTTGCAATTAACTCTCCTGCAAGTGACCCCATTCATAAAGCTACTATCATACCTAGAGGTAGAGCACTAGGAATGGTAATGAGACTTCCTGAGGGAGACAGAGTATCAATGCCTATAAATAAACTATTTGCTGATTTAAGGGTTGCTTGTGGAGGAAGAATAGCAGAAGAATTAACCTTTGGAGCAGAAAAAATTACTACTGGAGCTAGTTCCGATATTAGAATGGTTTCGGATATTGCCAGAAGAATGGTTACAGAGTGGGGTATGTCTGAAAAGTTAGGCTTTTTAGCATATGATCCAAATGAACAAGAAGTTTTTCTTGGCAGGTCAGTTTCACAACAAAAGAATGTTTCAGATGATACAGCCTCGTTAGTTGACTCTGAGATTCGAAAAATATCAGATGGCGTTTATAATGATGCCCATAAGATTTTAAAGAAAAACCTAAAACAACTTAAAATAGTTGCTGAAGGATTGTTAGAACATGAAACTTTGACAGGTGAAGAAATTAAAATTTTATGTGAGGGTAAAAAAATTATTGTAAAAAAAGAGGATAAAAAAGATTTACCTAAGGCTAAAGCAAGAAAATCAAAAAAAAGAGCTGGGATTCCTATAAGTTCTTCAAAAGGTTCTATAGTTACTAATGATAAAAGTTCATGAAGTCTTCTATAAATAAGAAATATATATTTTGATAAGATTAGTAAAATCAAATAAATTACATTTCCCTCTAATTTCTGAAACCAATAAAACATATTTATCTCCAATTTTAGGTAAAAAAGATGATTTTGATTTATGTTATAAATTAGCTGAAGGATGGAAGTATTTTAAATATGTTAATGTAATCCAAAATATCTCAGGAAGACTTTATAAAAAAATTTTAACATTTGAAGAGTTTTTGAAACAAGCAAAAGTGAACTCTGTTCAGTGCAAAAAATTTTCAGAATCTCTCGCAAATAATCTAACTAAAAAAAGAAATTGTAAAATTAATTTAAATTTTTCAAAACCAAATTTAATGGGTGTTATTAATATCACGCCGGATAGTTTTTATAAAAATAGTAGAGTAAATGATATAAAAAAATTTAAAAATCAAATTAATAAGATGGAAAATTTTGGTGTAGATATAATAGATATAGGTGCCGAATCTACCCAACCTGGTGCAAAATCAATTTCAATTGAAGAAGAAATTAGAAGAATAGAAATTTATTTGAAAGAATTAAAATTCATGAATTTAAATTCTTTAATATCAATAGATACTAGAAATCAAGAAACAATGAAAAAAAGTTTGAAGTATGGCATCTCTATTTTAAATGACGTATCCGCTTTTTCTGATAAAAAATCCCAAAACTTGTTAAGTAAAAATGATATTTGTGGTGTGATTATGCATATGCAAAATGATCCAAAAAATATGCAGAAACACCCAAAATATTTTTTTCCTCCAACAGATATCTATGATTTTTTTGAAAAAAAAATAAATTATCTTTCTAGTTTAGGAATTAAATCATCGCAAATAATAATAGATCCAGGATTTGGATTTGGCAAAACCTTGGATCATAATCTAGCTTTATTAGGTTATTTGCCTATTTTTCATTCACTTGGGGTTCCAATTGCTTTAGGTTTAAGTAGAAAATCAATAATAAATGAAATTTCATTAGAAAAATTTAAAAGTGCAAAAAATAAATTTAACTATTTCTCACCAAACAAAAGGATGGGGGGATCAATAGCATTTGCTTTAAAAGCATATAACAATGGAGTTCAAATTATAAGGACTCATGATCCCTTTGAAACTCTTCAATCTATTTATTGCATCGAACAAGTTGATATAAATCTTTAGAAAGTTTAATCTTAATTTATTAAAGTTATGAGTTTAAGATGAGTATTGAAAATAAATATATTAATAACATAGAAAGGTTGTTTGGAACAGACGGTATTAGAGGAAGAGTTAATGAGGATAAGATTAATGCTTTAATGGCAGTAAATATTGCTATGGCGGCAGGAGAATACTTTTATGGAAAAGCTGGAACAAAAAGACCACGAGTTTTAATAGGAAAAGATACCAGGTTGTCTGGTTATATGCTTGAACCAGCATTGGTAGCGGGGTTTACTTCCTTAGGAATAGATCCAATTACAACTGGTCCACTTCCTACTCCAGCTATTGCTCATCTGACAAATGTATTAAGGTGTGATTTAGGAGTTATGATTTCAGCTTCTCATAATCTCTATCAAGATAATGGTTTGAAACTTTTTAATGCTGATGGTTATAAATTAAGTGATGAAGTAGAGAATGAGATTCAGTCTCTTCTAAAGAAAGGTCCTTCTTTATCTAGTCCAGAGAATCTTGGAAGGACTAGAAGAATGGAAGATGCAATTGGAAGGTATATCGAATTCATAAAACTTATTCTAAGTAAGAATGAAAATTTGTCTGGTATGAAAGTAGTACTGGATTGTGCAAATGGTGCAGGTTATAAAGTTGGTCCTGAAGCAATGTTTGAATTAGGAGCAGATGTTATTCCTATGTCAATTACTCCTGATGGAATAAATATTAATCAGGATTGCGGTGCTATTTCTCCAAATAAAATGGCTGAGATGACTCAAAAAACAAATGCCTCTATAGGAATAGCTCTAGATGGAGATGCAGATAGAGTGATATTTTCAGATGAAAATGGCAAATTAATTCATGGGGATCAAATAATTGCTGTATTAGCTAATGAGATGAGCAAAAGTAAGTATCTTGAAAAAAATTGTGTTGTAGGAACATTAATGTCAAATCTTGCTTTAGAACAATTTTTAAAAAATAATGGAATGAATTTAATTAGAGTTAAAGTAGGTGATAGATATATTTTAAATGAAATGTTAAAAAATAATTTTAATTTGGGTGGAGAGCCATCTGGTCATGTTTTGTTAACGGATCACTCAAAGACGGGAGATGGATTACTCACAGCAATCAAAATTATTTCATTGTTAAAAAAATCAGGTAAAAAAGCTTCTGAGTTTTTGAGGCCTTTTGAAATGATACCTTTTAAGATTAAAAATATAAAAAATTTTGATAAAAATATCTTAAATGATAAAAATATTTTAGAAAAAATAAAGCTAGTACAAGACTCTATAATTAATAAAGGTAGAGTTGTTGTAAGACCATCTGGGACAGAGTCTTTGATCAGAATTATGGTTGAGTCCTCTAGTTCAAAACTAATTGAACATTGTATAAAAGAAATATCGGATTTGCTATATAAATCAAATGAAAAAAACAAATATTAATAATTTGAAAAGAGTTCTAGTTGTAGCAGGTTCTGATTGTTCAGGAGGAGCTGGCTTACAAGCTGATTTAAAAACTTTGACAGCTTTTGGAGTATATGGAATGACAGCTGTTACTGCTCTAACAGCTCAGAACACTTTAGGTGTTCATCAGGTTGAAAATTTATCTATTGAGTTTATTGAAAAACAGATAGATGTTTGTTTGTCTGATATAGGGGTTGATGCGATTAAAATTGGTATGGTTCATAAAGCTGAAATTTTCGATGTTATTTATAATACATTTTCTAAAAATGGATTACTTAATAATAAAAAAATAAAAATAGTTTTTGATCCTGTAATGTTTGCTAAAGGAGGATATCCTTTATTAGAGAGTAGTGCTATTGGTGCTTTGAAAATTTTTATTAAAAAATGTAATCCTATTTTAACACCTAACATACCTGAAGCAGAGTTACTATCTAACACAGTTATAAAAGATGAAAATGATATGATAGATTCTGGTAAAAAAATTTTAAATATGGGGGCTGAAGCAGTGGTTTTAAAAGGAGGTCACTTGGAATCAATAGATTTAATAGACTATGTTTTAAACCAAAAACAATTATTAAAATTTAAATCAAAGAAAATAGATACTAATAATACCCATGGTACTGGATGCACATTGGCTAGTGCAATTACTGCGAATTTAGCTAAATCTTTCTCAATTCAAAAATCAATGGAATTAGCTCATTCTTTTGTTCAAAATGGAATAAAGTTTGCTCCAAACTTAGGTAAAGGACATGGACCTCTTAATCATTGTTTCAAAGTCAATTAATTTTATTTCTTTACTCTTTTAAAATAATTTAATTATCAAGAAAAACATCACATTAATTATTATTATTTAAACAAAAATTATAAATTATTATCACAATGTAATTTTTTAATTAAATTTATTAAACAAGTATTGACTTTGAACCTATACATCGTATTTATAATTTGAGTAATGCTTCATAATAAGCAGAAACATTTTAAAAAGGTTACCATGCTTAGACCCACACTCAAGCCAACTAATATAAATTTCTCATCAGGTCCTTGTGCTAAAAGGCCAGGTTGGAAGTTAAGTAATCTAAAAAATTCTACTTTAGGAAGATCACATAGATCAATATCTTCTAAAAATAAATTACTAAAGTTAATTCAATTAACAAAAGATATTCTTGAAATACCATCTGATTACGAAGTAGGTATTGTTCCTGGATCAGATACAGGAGCAGTTGAATTAGCTATATGGAATTGTGTTGGCGCAAGAGATGTTGATATATATGTATGGGATAGTTTTGGTAATGATTGGGCTAATGATTTATCTGTAGAAATGAAAATTTCAAATTTAAAAATTAATAAAACTAATTATGGGAAATTGCCAGATCTTTCATCTGTTAACTTTAAAAATGATATAATATTTAATTGGAATGGTACAACTTCTGGTGTGTGTGTTCCAGATTCTAATTGGATTTCTCTCAATAGAGAAGGTCTTACTATTTGTGATGCTACTTCAGCAGTTTTTGCTATGGACTTAGATTGGAGAAAACTAGATATTACCACCTTTTCATGGCAAAAATGTCTTGGAGGCGAGGCTGCTCATGGAATGTTAATTTTATCTCCAAAAGCAATAGAAAGAATAAACACCTATAAACCAAAAAGACCTATTCCAAAACTTTTTCAAATTAAAAAAAATGATAAGATAAATTTAGATATTTTTAAGGGTTCTACAATTAATACCCCTTCTATGCTTTGTGTAGAAGATTGTCTTGATAGTCTATCGTGGGCGTTAAAAATTGGTGGACTTAGAGAACTAATTTCAAGATCAAAAAAGAATCTTGAGATTGTTTCAAGTTGGGTTAATTCCAAAAATTGGATTAATTTTTTATCTGAAGATGTAAGAAATATTTCATCAACATCAATATGTCTAAAATTTGTTAAAGAAAATTTAAAAGAAAAAAATGATGATTATGAAAAAAAATTAGAAAACTTTATAATTAATTTTTTAGAAAATGAGAGAGTAGCTAATGATATAGGAAGTTATAGATCTGCTCCTTCAGGTTTAAGAATGTGGGGAGGACCTACTGTAGAAAAAAAAGATCTAGAGATATTATTACCTTGGATAGATTACGCTTATGAAAAAGCTTTAACAAATCTTTAAAACCTGGAGAAAAAATGAAAAAAGTATTAATTAGTGATAAAATTAGCGTTTTAGCTATAGATGTTTTTAAAGAAAAAAATATTTTAGTTGATTACAAACCTGGTTTAGAACAATCAGATTTATTGAAAATTATAAAACAATATGATGGTCTAGCTATTAGATCTAATACTCAAGTTACATCTGAAGTGATTAAAAAAGCTGATAAATTAAAGATTATTGGAAGAGCTGGTATTGGTACTGACAATATTGATAAAGATGCTGCAACAGAAAAAGGTGTAATTGTTATGAATACACCTTTTGGTAATGCCGTGACTACAGCTGAACACACAATAGCTATGTTAATGTCTCTTGTTAGAATGATACCTTCAGCAGATTTTTCAACAAGACAAGGTAAATGGGAAAAATCAAAATTTAATGGCATAGAAATAACAAATAAAATTATGGGTTTGATAGGATGTGGTAACGTAGGTTCGATTGTAGCGAATAGAGCTATAGGACTAAAGATGAAAGTTATAGCATATGATCCTTTTTTAAATAAAAAAATGGCCGAAGAAATAGGTGTAGAGAAAGTTTCATTAGATCAGCTTTTAAACAAATCAGATATTATTTCACTTCATACACCATTAACTAAAGAAACAAAAAATATTATTTCTGCTGAGGCTATTAAAAAAATGAAGAAAGGAGCAAAAATTGTTAATTGTGCTAGAGGTGGATTGGTTGATGAAAAAGCCTGTAGTGCAGCATTGGAGAGTGGTCATTTATCAGGAGCAGCCTTTGATGTTTTTACAGAGGAACCAGCTAAAAAAAATATATTATTTAAAGCGCCAAACTTTATTGCGACTCCACATCTTGGAGCCTCAACTAAAGAAGCGCAAGAAAATGTTGCTGTTCAAATTGCTGAACAAATGTCAAATTATTTAATATCTGGTGCAATTTCTAATGCTTTAAATTTTCCAAATGTAACTGCTGAGGAAGCTCCTATTTTAAAACCATACATAAAGCTTTCGTATTTATTAGGTTCTTTTTTAGGCCAAGTTACATCAGAGGGTATTAAGTCTGTTAAACTAGAATTGGAGGGCAAAGCTTCGTATATAAAAGATGAGCCTATTTTGGCCAATGCTTTATTTGGAGTTTTACAGCCAAGCTCAGTTATAGTCAATAGCGTTAATGCATTAAAAATTGCCTCTGGAAGAGGTATAACAGTTTCTTCAACAAAACATGAAAGAAGATGTGATTATGAAACTTTATTAACTTTATCAATTATTCATGAAAATGGAGAAAGAATAATATCTGGAACATTGATTGGAGGATATATGCCGAGAATTGTTAATATACAAGGAATACCAATAGAATCAGGATTTCCAAGAAATGCTTTATATTTAAGAAATTATGATAAACCAGGTTTAATTGGTCAATTAGGAAATATGCTAGGTAAAAGAGAAGTAAATATTGCCTCTTTTCATTTAGGAAGAAGAAAAAAAGGTGGAGAAGCAATTGCACTTATTGAAGTTGATGAAAAAATTAATAACAATCTTCTTGAGGAGATTAAAAATCTTCCACAAGTTGTTAGAGTAAATTCTATATATTTTAAATTAAACTTTAATTAAGTTAGCCCTATAAGTAACATAGACATAAGGAGCACAATTTTCATTGACTAGATTAAGTGGAAAAAAAACTTTATTACCAGCTGGATTTTCAGATATGCTGTATCCTAAGTCTGAAAATCAAAATATCATAGTTGAAAAAATTCTTAATTATTTTGCAAATTTTAATTACAAAAGAGTTAAACCTCCTCTCATAGAATTTGAGGACACACTTTTTGCGGAGGGCCCTGGATCAGTTCTCAAAGAGAACTCATTTAGAATTATGGACCCTATTTCTCAAAAAATGATGGCCTTAAGGTCAGATATGACAACACAAATTTCAAGAATAGCATCTTCTAGGATGTCTCATTATCCAAGGCCTTTAAGAATTTCTTATTCAGGAGATGTTTTACGTGTGAAGTCAACAACTTTAAATATGGATAGGCAAATAACACAAGTTGGTGCTGAAATAATTGGAGATGTTAATAGTGATTTGGAGGCAGAAATAATTTTAATTGGATTAAAAACTCTTGAATCTCTAAAAATTAAAGATCTTTCTGTTGACTTAAACTTTCCAATGTTACGAGAAAAGCTATTAAAAAAATGTCCTCAAGATTTAATTGCTAAAGTTTTATTAGGCATAGAAAAAAAAGATTTTCAGTTTATACAAAGTATTAATTTTCAGAACAAATGTGAAATTTTAAATTTAATGAAAACCTCTGGTAAATTTCATAATTCTACAAAATATTTAAATTCACTCTTAGAAAAAAATAAAAATAATGCCTCAATAAAATACTTAATTAATATAGCTGAAAAAATAAAAAATAGTTTTTCAGATGTAAATGTTATCATTGATCCTCTTGAGTTAAATTCATTTAATTATCATAACGGCATTACATTCACAATTTTTGCTAATGGTATTAGAACTGGAATTGCAAAAGGAGGAAGTTATAAAACGATTAATAAAGAAAATGCTACCGGAATTTCCATTTATACAGATAGATTAAACTCTGTCCTTGATTTAACATCAAAAAGTAAAGTAGTTTTATTAAAAAGCTTAGATTTTAAAAATGCTGAAAAATTAATAAATCAAGGCTATATAATTAATTTCACTAACGAAATAAATGAAAAAAAACTATTAACTGTTGCTCAACAAATGAAATGTGATTACTTCCTAAATAAAAATAAATTAGAAAAGGTTGAATAAAATAATTATGAAAAATGTAGTTATTGTAGGAACTCAATGGGGTGACGAAGGAAAAGGAAAAATAGTAGATTTACTCTCTGAAAAAGCCGATGTTGTAGTAAGGTTTCAAGGTGGACATAATGCTGGTCATACTTTAGTAATTGGAAAAAAAGAGTTTAAGTTATCATTACTTCCAAGTGGTATAATAAGAGATAAAACTATATCTGTAATAGGAAATGGTGTTATTATAGATCCTTTACATTTAATAAAAGAAATTAATGATATTGAAAATAAAGGCATAAAAATTACGTCAAACAAATTAATTATTTCAGAAAACTGTTTTTTAATTTTACCAATCCATAAATTTGTAGATAAATTGAGAGAAAATTCTCAATCATCTCTAAAATCGAAAATAGGAACAACAGGAAGAGGTATAGGTCCTGCTTATGAAGACAAAGTGGCTAGACGTGGAATTAGAATAGATGATTTAAAATCAGAACAAAGCTTTGTTAAGAAAATTAAAAAAATTTACGATCATCATAATGTATGGATTGCATACAATAAAATAAATCAACTAGATTTTAAAAATGATTATAAAGAAATTTTGAAAGCATATGAACTTCTTAAACCTTTTATAAAAAATTCATGGCTTGAAATTAATGGTTATTTAGAAAAGAAAAAAAAGATTTTATTTGAAGGAGCTCAGGGAATTTTTTTAGATATTGATTTTGGTACCTATCCATATGTAACAAGTAGTAATACTGTTGCAGGAAATGCTGCAATAGGATCTGGAATAGGACCATCAAACATAGACTTTACTCTTGGTATCACAAAGGCTTATACGACTAGGGTAGGTAACGGTCCATTTCCTACTGAATTAGAAGATGAAGATGGAGAAAGGTTAGGTAATGTTGGGAAAGAATTTGGAACTGTTACAGGGAGAAAGCGAAGATGTGGTTGGTTTGATGCTGTGATGATTAAACAAGCAGTCATGATTTCTGGTATCTCAGGCTTAGCTTTGACAAAGCTTGATGTTTTAGATGGATTTGATGAAGTCAAGTTATGCTTTGGTTATGAACTTGAAAGCATAAAAATAAATTATCTACCATTAAATGAAACTGATCAAATGAGAGTTAAGCCAATTTATTTAACTTTAAAAGGTTGGAAAAAAAGCACGTTAGGCACAGAAAAATTTTCTGATTTACCTGAAGAAGCAAAGTTATTTGTTAAAAAAATTGAAGAACTTGTAGGTTGTGAGGTAACAATTATTTCTACGGGGCCTGACAGAAAAAATACAATAATTTTAAAGAAGATTTTTGACTAGATAATTTTTAATTCTTCAGCTTTTTTTTTCATTATAACTTGAAGTTTTTCAAAAGCTCTAGTTTCAATCTGTCGAATTCTTTCTCTACTAACCTTATATTCTTGTGACAACTCTTCCAAAGTTTTAGGGCTTTCAGATAATCTTCTTTTCGTAATAATTTCATTTTCTCTAGGCTTTAAGGTTTTCAAAGCTTCAATCATAATATCTTTCTTTTTAGATATTTCATCAAATTCAGAAAATACTTTTTCTTGGTCATCTCTTTCATCAGCTAAAAGATCTTGCCATTCACCACTATCTCCATCTATTTTACTGATTGGTGCGTTAAGAGATTGATCATGATTAGTCATTCTTCTGTTCATATCTATAACATCTTTATGAGAAACATTTAACTTATTGGCTATAAGTTCAACTTGATTTGGATCCATATCTCCGTCTTCGATAGCATTTATTTTACTCTTTATTTTTCTAAGATTAAAAAATAACTTTTTTTGACTAGCTGTTGTCCCTAATTTTACTTGGGACCAGCTTCTTAGAACAAACTCTTGAATTGCAGCCTTGATCCACCACATAGCATAAGTAGCAAGCCTAAATCCTCTTTCAACGTCAAATTTTTTAACTGCATGCATCATGCCTATGTTACCTTCTGCAATTAAATCTGCAATAGGTAGACCATACCCTCTATAACCCATAGCAATTTTAGCGACTAATCTAAGGTGAGAAGTTACAAGTTTGTGCGCAGATTTACGGTCACCTCTAGTTTGCCATGCTTTTGCAAGCATATATTCTTGATCTTTTTCTAGCATTGGAAATCTTCTTATTTGTTCCAGATATCTAGAGAGGTTATTATCAGATGATAATGTAGGATATGATAAATTGTAAGCCATTATAATTATTGATATAGTGTTTTTTTTCTTTTTTTCAACAAAAACTTTTATTTAAATCAATTTTTTTATAAGTAAGTTAATATCCTCAGGTAAATCACATTGAAAAAACATAGGTTTTTGTGTAATTGGGTGTTGAAATGCAATTTTATGTGAATGAAGAGCTTGTCTTGGAAAAATTTTGGCTTCATTAAACTTATGATTTGCTAACTTATTATTTTTTAAAAATTTAAATGATTTTTTACCATATAATTGGTCTCCTACAATGTTATAACCTAGATGAGACATATGAACACGAATCTGATGAGTTCTTCCTGTTTCTAATTTAAACTCTGCAAGGGTAATAAAGTTTAAAAAAATATCTAAAACTTTCCATTTGGTGATTGCTTTTTTGCCATTTTCTGAGACAGTCATTTTTTTTCTATCAATTCTAGATCTAGAAATTGATTTTTTAATTATACCAGTTTTTTCAGGTATTCCCCAAACTAATGCTAAATATTTTCTATCAATATCATGATTTTGAAACATTTTAACAAGATTCACATGAGCAATTTCAGACTTTGCAACAAGCATTAATCCAGTGGTATTTTTATCTAGTCTATGAACTATTCCAGGTCTTTTTACTCCCCCAATACCTGATAAATTTTCTTTACAGTGATATAGTATAGCATTTACTAATGTGCCTGTTTCATTTCCTGGGGCTGGATGAACTACAATATTATTTTGTTTATTTAGAACGATTAAATGATCATCTTCATAAATCAAATCTAATGATATTTTTTCTGGTTTAGGTTTTGGATCAATAGGTTCAGGAGATATTATTATAATCTCTTTTTCTGTGGTTATTTTAGAAGAAGGATTAAAAACTTTTGATCCGTCTAAATATACATTTCCAGATAGTATTAAATTTTTAATTCTTGTTCTTGAAAAACTTGAATTTAAGTATTGTTCTCCTTGGCCTATGTGGTTTAATATACTTAAAGCATCGATGATCCATTTATCAATTCTTTGTTGTGGAAGAGAATAATTTTTAATTTTTAAAAAGATTTTGTTAAAATTGCCCATGTTCAATAACTTAAACTCAACAGATTCTAATAATCACAAGAAATCTAACTTAAAATTTCTTATAATTATATCTATTATTTTAGCAATTCTAATTATAGTTTGTTTAATTTTTGTTTTCAAAGGAATAACAGAAAAATTTTCAAACTTGTCAAATGAGAAAAATCTATTTGATAAAAATGAATATAGTGAGATACAATTTTTTCAACCTAATGAAGCCCAACTAGTTTCTTCTTCTTTAGGTGGAGATAATAAATTATTATTGAGATATCAAATTAAGGGAAAAACTGTCCTAATAATAATTGATATATTAAGCAATGAAGTAATAAATAAGATATATTTATCAAAAGGAAAAGATTGGGTATTTAATCAATCAATTAAATAAGTTTTATGAGTTTATTTCCAATTTATTGTGGATCAGACACTATGAGCAGTGTGGCACCAAAAATAAGCAAAGCAATTAGTGAAGCAGGTAAGATAAATTCTTTGCCTTACGGAGATGATGATTATACTAAAAAATGTAAAGAAAAAATTAGAAAAGTTTTTCGAAATCAAGAATTAGAGATATGCCCTATAATTTCAGGTACAGCATCTAATGCATTAGCTATATCTACAATATGTAATTCATTTGGAGGCTTAATTTGTCATGAAAATTCACATATCAATAAAGACGAATGTGGCGCTCCTGAATTTTTCTCCAATGGAGCTAAATTAATAACTATTAATACAAAAAATGGAAAATTAAATAATGAAAATTTAAAAAAAAAATTTGATAAATTTAATACGATATCAAATTTTAAAAAAAAAATTCAAGGTGTTTCTATTACACAACTTGCAGAGAACGGAACAGCATATTCCTTAAATGAACTCAAAAAAATAGGTAGTTTTTGTAAAAAAAATAATTTGTTCTTTCATATGGATGGAGCAAGGTTTACAAATGCTCTTGTATATTTGAATAAAAAACCGTCAGAAATGACTTGGGAAATAGGCTTAGATTGTTTATCATTGGGAGCATCAAAAAATGGAGCATTAGCAGCTGAAGTTATTATTTTTTTTAATAGAAGTTTAATTAAAAATTTAAGTTATAAACAAAAACAAACTGGTCATGTTTTACCAAGAACAAAATTTATTTCATGTCAATTAAATGCTTGGTTTGAAAATAATTTATGGTTAAAATTAGCTGGCAAGGCAAATGAAAATGCTTTTAAACTTAGGTCAAATCTAGAAAAAGTTAAAGATCTTGACTTTATTTATCCAACTCATGGCAATGAATTATTTGTTAAAACAACAAAAAGCTTTTTACAAAAAATGAATGAACAGAATATTTTTCCTAAAGTTTGGTTTACAAAAAATGATAGAGAAATAATATTAAGGTTTGTTACTTCATTTGATACTACCAATGCATTAATAGAAGAAATATCACAAAGATTAAAAAAATAAGTTTGTACTAAACATTTTATAAATATTTTTTTCTAAAATTAAAGAGTAATAACCAACGGCGTTATAATCTATAGTTAGAGGTAAAAAATAAAATCTTACCATAAAAAAAATCCACCCCAAATATATGGGGACTAACTGATTAGGTAAAAATGATGGAACGATTTTATCAAATATAATTATAAATTTATTACTAAAATTAAATAAAATTTTTATTATCTTTGTTTCTGTTTGATTTGAAAAAAAAATATTTAAAAAAAACCTAAAAATTAATAACCACATAAAGAAAGATAAAACATAATCTGTAAAAAGATATAAAATAGGTATTTCATTTAAAAACTTCATTTTGTATTACTTTTTTTTATTTCTTCAAACAGTTTAGAAAAATCTCCATTATTTTTTTTCAACAATGAAATTGTTTCTGATTTTTGAGATTGAATTAATGAAATTTTTTCAACTTCTAAATCTAATATGGAGTTATCTTTTGAAAACAACTTCCACTTAATTTTAACAACTTTTTTTCTTTTGTTTTCTATAAAGCCATTTACATAGATTAATTTTTTACCCCTCTTTTGAGAATTTGTATGTTTAAAACTAATATTTTCAAGCGCTTTTAAGTGAAGGTCTACTGAGTCTATTATTTTTGAAATTAAAAATTCTTTATATGTATCTCTTTGATTTGGATTAGCATTTTTCCAATATTTTCCCGAAGTTGCTTTAGCCATAAAATCAAGATTAAGATACTTTTTAATTATTAAAATTGATTTATTTTTATTTTCTTTATTTGAAATTTTATTAGCTTTAACATATTCAAACAAATCAAACATTAAATTATCTATTTGCTTTTTTGCTTTATCTAATTCAGAAGAACTAGCAAAGCTTTCACAATTAAAGTTTATAGAGATAATAGTTAATGTTATAAAAAAAATTTTGTTTAATTTATTCAAGTAATTTTTCAAATTCTTCTTCCTCTTTTTTTATAAGTTTATTTTCATAATCATCACTTACTAATAAATTCTTTCTTCTATTCTGTATATAAAAGGATCTAAATTTAGAATAAGGATCTGGTGATGAGTTTATATCATCTATTATGTTTGTAAATTTAGATCTTTTATCAATGGCATTAATAGGTATTTGATATTTTTGTATATAACCAGCTTCATCTTTAAATTTAATACTTGAAGCGGAAAAATTAATTATATTACCACTAAAATGTCTTGTTGTTCTTGGCCCTAAAAAGGGAACAACTAAGTAAGGACCTTCTGAAAAGTTATACTTTGCTAGAGTAGAACCAAAATCAATTTTTTTAAAATTTGTTTCGCCTTCATCTAAGTCATAAAATCCAAGAGTTAGACTATTTAATAAAAATTTTATAGAAGATAAAGCCATGTTTTCACCTTCAAATTGTAATCCGCTATTTATTATAGTGCCTGGAGTAGAAATCCATTCAGTATAATTGGAAACTCCTTTTCTGATATCTCTATGAAATGTTTTATTATATATGTGATTTAATGGAGATAGAACATACGTGTCAAAACTTTGGTTGAATTTAAAAATTTTTCTATTTTGTTTCTCAAAAGGATCTGATACTTCAGATACATTTTCATTAATCGAACTGCAGGATTGTATGAATAAAATATTTATAAAAAATAATAAATAGTAAAAAAATTTAGTTGGTATTTTAAAAAGAATATTCATTTATAAAAAATAGAAAATTGTTATATAATAAAAATATGTCAGATAATATTCAAAATCAATTTATAAATTTTATAAGTAAAAAAGAATTAGAAAAAAAAGGTATTAATGAAAATAACATTTTTTTAAACTTGAATAAAAATCAGAAAGATGCTGTTAGTTGTTTGGATGGACCATTATTAGTCTTATCAGGTGCAGGAACGGGAAAAACAAGAGTCCTTACATCAAGGCTTGCAAATTTGTTAAAAACTGGTAAAGCAAGACCTTCAAATATTTTAGCTGTAACATTTACAAATAAAGCAGCAAAAGAAATGAGAAACCGTCTTGAATTACTGATTGGACCAGATGCTAACTCACTTTGGTTAGGTACTTTTCACTCAATTGCTGCAAGAATTCTTAGACAATATGCAGAAATAGTGGGTTTAAAATCAAACTTTACTATTATAAACCCAGACGATCAAAAAAAATTATTAAAAGAGTTGATAGTAATTGAAAACTTAGATGAAAAAAAAATAACCCCTCAATATGTCGCACATTTAATTAATTCATGGAAAGATAAGGGTCTTTCTTATGGTGATATTGAAAAAACTGAAAAAAAATACTTAATAGAGGGTAAGGCTGGAAAATTGTTTGATGACTATCAAAAACGTTTATTAAGTTTGAATTGTGTAGATTTTGCAGATTTACTTTTGCATAATCTAGTAATCTTTCGTCAAAATAGGGATATACTCGAAAAGTTTCAAAAAAATATCACACATTTCCTTATTGATGAATATCAAGATACTAATACAGCTCAATATTTATGGTTAAAGTTACTAGTAAATTCAAATAATAATATTTGCTGTGTTGGAGATGATGACCAATCGATTTATGGTTGGAGAGGAGCGGATATTGGAAATATTCTAAGATTTGAAAAAGACTTTTCAGGAGCAGAAGTCATAAGGTTAGAAGAGAATTATAGATCTTCTAAATATATTTTAAACTCAGCAAACAATCTAATATCTTTTAACCAATCAAGACTTGGGAAATCTTTAAAAACATCAGCAACTTCAGGTGAAAAAATTACCTTGATGTCAACTGGAGATGGTGCAGAAGAGGCTAGAAAAATTTCAACTCATATAGAAAATCTCCTTAATAAAGGGGTTAAATTTAATGAAATTGCTGTTTTAGTTAGAGCGGGATATCAGACAAGAAATTTTGAGGAAAGGTTTGTTCAAATTGGTTTGCCTTACAAAGTTATTGGTGCGAAATTTTATGAACGCCAAGAAATCAGAGATGCGATTGCATATTTTAGAGTTATATTGCAACAAAACGATGATTTGGCCTTAGAGAGAATAATTAATGTTCCAAAAAGAGGGATTGGTTCTCAAACTTTAAGAACAATAAAGAAATACTCACGATTGGAAAATATTTCTATTTTTAATGGAATTGAACAGCTAATTTTAACAGATGAATTAAGGCCAGGTGTTAAAATCTCACTAGAAAGTTTAATTAAACAATTTTATATTTGGCAAGAAGATATTAAAAATTTATCTCATACCGATTTAGCAGGTAAAGTTTTAGAAGAATCAGGATATGTTTTTAGTTTGCAAAATGAAAAATCAATAGATGCAGAAAATAGGTTAGAAAACTTAAAAGAATTAATTAATGCTATGGCAAGTTTTGAAAATTTAGCCGGTTTTATTGAACATATTTCTTTAGTTAACGATGGAGAAAATTCAAATATAGATGGTGAAATTTCTTTAATGACTCTTCATGCTGCTAAAGGGCTAGAATTTGATGCTGTATTTCTACCTTGCTGGGAAGAGGGATCCTTCCCAAGTCAGAGATCGATTGATGAAAAAGGTATAGTTGGTTTAGAAGAAGAACGAAGGCTTGCTTATGTCGGTATTACAAGAGCAAAAAAATATTTGATAATTAGTTTTGCCTCTCAAAGAATAATACATGGTTTATGGCAAAGTGTTATTCCTTCAAGATTTGTAGATGAATTGCCAACTGAGGAAATGAATAAAGTAACAAGTACAAGTGTTAAACAAAATTTTAATAATGACTATTTTGAATTTGATTTTAATCAAGATCTAAATCTTAAAAAAATAAATAAAGCTAATAATTTTGAAAACAACTTTAAAAATAATATTAATGGTTCATTTGACATTCAGAAACCTTATGAAGATAGAGGTAAAATATTTCAAATTGGTGAAAGAGTTTTTCATGAAAAGTTTGGTATGGGAAAAATAATAACTATTTCTGATAACAAGGCAAATGTTGAGTTTGATAAGGCTGGAAACAAAAATGTTATTACAAATTTTTTAAATAAAAAGTAGATCAATCAGAAATGTTTAATGGACATTATTTCGTATCAGTCGCTTTTCTTGTTGAAATGGATTTTAAAGATATAGCAATAGAATATTTGAATGATTCAGAAAATTTTTTAAGTGTGAGCTACAAACAAAATATTAATATAAAAACAAAAGAAAAAAGTTGGCTGTTGGAGTCATTATTTTATTCTAATGTAGATTTAGATAATTTAATAAATAAATTAAATAACATAAGAAAATATGGGAACTTTTCCTTACTAAAGAAAAATAATAACATTAAAAAATTAAATTATGGACACTATCATATTAAAAAAATTAAAAATGAGGATTGGCTTTTAAAAAATAAATTAAAATTAAAGCCTGAAATTATTGATAACTTTTTTATATATGATGATCAACTTCATGAATTTGCAAAACAACCACTTATTCCAATAAAAATCAACGCTTCATACGCCTTTGGTTCTGGGTATCATGAAACAACTAATAATTGTATATTAGCCATAACTCATCTGATAAGAAGAAAAAGAATTAATAGATTTTTAGATTTTGGAACTGGTTCTGGCATTTTAGGAATTTGCTATCAAAAAAAAAACAAAGTAGGAACCACCAAATACGTTGATATTGATAAAAGATCATTAGAATTAGCAAGAATTAATTTAAAAAGAAATAATTTATTACATTTTTCAAATATTTTTACGACTCATTATCAAGGTCATAAATATTTAAAGAAAGAACATTATAATTTAGTTGTAGCAAATATTTTATTAAAACCATTGAAAAATTTGATAAAAGAATTTGATTATATATTAAAAAAAAAATCTTTTCTTATAATATCTGGAATATTAAATAATCAAAAGAGAGATATAATAAACAAATATAGATTTTTTAATTTTTATATTTATAAAATGTATAATTTAAATAATTGGATAACAATAATATTTAAAAGAAAATAAATATGGAAAAATACTTTGAATTAAAAAAAATACTTAAATCTAAAAGTTTAGATGCTTACATTGTACCTAAACATAATATGTTTTTTTCAACAGATGTCCTGCCTCATGAAGAGAGATTAAAATATATTTCAAATTTTAGCGGATCGTATGGTTGGGCAATTATAATGTCAAAAAATAATCTTAAGTCTGCCATTTTTAGTGATGGGAGATATAAATTACAGATTAAAAAAGAAGTTGATAAAAAATTATTTGATCAATTTGAGGGTGGGATTGATAAAATTGTTGATTATTTCATTAAAAATAAAAACAAATGTAAAAATATTGGTATTGACCCATTTTTAATTTCAATTAATGATTTTAAATATTTAAAAAGTAAATTAGTTGATCACGGTATTAGAATTATTAAAATTAGTCAAAATTTAATAGATTTAATGTGGGTCAAAAAACCTGATGTTCCAGATACTAATTTAATTCTTTTGCCTTTAAAATATTCAGGAGAAAAACATACAAATAAAATTTTAGAATTAATAAAGATAATCAGAAAATATAAATCTCAAGCATATCTACTTTTTAGACCAGATTGTCTTTCTTGGTTATTAAATATTAGAGATCATCAACTAAAATATTCCCCAGTTGTTAGGGGTATATCAATAATAGAAAAATCAGGAAAAGTACATCTTTTCACTGAAAAAATTATAAATAAAAATTTTTTTAAAAATTATGAAAATATTAAACTTTATAAAATAAAAGATTTAAATCAAGTTTTAAACAAGTTTAATAAATGTAACTTGTTAATAGACCCTAATGTTACGCCAATTAAAATCATGGATTTGCTAAATTCAAATAAAATTCAATGTTTCGAAATAAAATGTCCCTTAATGGAACGAAAATCAATTAAAAATAACATTGAACTTCAAATGTCTAAAAAAACACATTTAATAGACGGTCTAGCCTTTTTAAAATTTTGGCATTGGTTAGAACTAAATATAAATAATACTAATCTTACAGAAGAGAATTTGTCTGAAAAATTATTTTTTTTTAGATCTTTTGGAATGGATTTTAAAGGAAATAGCTTTCCTACTATTTCTGCATTTGGAAAAAATGGTGCAATTATACATTATCAATTTCAAGAAAATCATAGTTCAAAGATAAAGAAAAACAATCTCTATCTAAATGACTCAGGAGGCCAATATTTATCTGGAACAACAGATGTTACAAGAACATTAATTTTTGGAAAACCAACAATGGAAATGAAAAAATATTATACGAATGTTTTAAAAGGACATTTAGCAATATCTAATTTAACTTTTCCAGAAGGTACAAAAGGAAGAGACATAGATGTTTTAGCAAGAGTGAATTTATGGAAAAGCTTTGGTGATTATAATCACGGCACAGGTCACGGCGTAGGTCATTATCTTAATGTGCATGAGGGTCCTATATCAATAAGTAAAAGTAATGATTCTATTTTTAGAGAGGGAATGATTATTTCAAATGAACCAGGTTTTTATAAAAATAATGAGTTTGGAATTAGAATAGAAAACCTTGAAATTGTAAAAAAAAATAGTAAATCAAATAATAGTAAAAAATATTTTAATTTTGAAACTTTGACTATGGTTCCATACGAAAAAAGTTTAATTAAAAAAAATTTACTAAACGTTGAAGAAATATTTTCTATAAATAATTATCATAAAGAGGTTTATAAAAAATTAATTAGTTTTATTAACCCTGAGAACAAAAGTTTAATAAGATTTTTGATAAGAAAAACATCTATTTTATAAATTTATTTAAAATAGAAATAAACTCTAATTCAGTTATAATTTTTATGTTTTTTTCTTTTGCGATTTTTAGCTTATTTCCAGGCTTATCACCATAAATAACATAGTCTGTATTATTAGAAACTTGAGAAATAACTTTAGCGCCCATTAAGTTTAATCTTTCTTTTACTTCATCTCTACTTAGGTCATTAAAACTCCCAGTAACAACTATTTTTTTATTAGTAAAATAAGAATTAATTTTGACTTTTTTGTAATTTTTAATTGTAACAAATGTTATTAATTTTTCTACATCCTCTAAACTTTTATTATTTTTAAAAAAATTAATAAGATCATCAGCTATACTCTCACCGATTTGATCTATATTAATTAAATCATTGTAAGCGCTATTATTTTTATCGAAAGATTTTACAACTTGAAATTTCAAATTTTGATAATTTATATAATGGTCAGCAATTAATTTTGCAGTACTTTCTCCAATTTGTCTTATACCTAGAGAGAATAAAAATTTATCAAAAGAAACTATTTTTGATTTATTTATACTTTTAAGCAGGTTATTTGTAGAAATATCTCCAAAACCTTCTAAATTATTTATTTTGTTTTGATATTTATCTAATTCAAATATATCACTAAAATTTTTAATTAAATTTAATTTATAAAATAACTTTATTTGTTTTTCACCTAATCCATCAATATTAAAAGCATTTTTTGAACAAAAATGTATTAACTTTTCTATGGCTTGGGCTTTACAATTAACTCCATTTAAACACCTTCTTACAGCTTCATTAGCAGGTTTAAAAGTAGAAGATCCGCAAGATGGACAAAATTTTGCAATCTCATAAGGTAAATTTAATTTAGATCTTTTTTCAAATACTATTTTTGTGATATGAGGTATTACATCCCCAGCTCTCTCAATTATAATAGTATCGCCAATTCTAATATCTTTTCTTTTAATTTCATCCTCATTATGAAGTGATACATTCGAAACAAAAACACCTCCAACTTTAACTTTTTTTACTCTTGCTACTGGAGTAATTGCTCCTGTTCTTCCAACCTGAAGATCAATACCATTTAATATAGTTTGAACTGTTACAGAAGGTAACTTGTGAGCTATAGCCCACCTGGGCGCTCTCGACATAGAGCCTAGTCTATTCTGAAGATTAAAAGAATTTACTTTATAAACCAAACCATCAATTTCATAGTTTAAACTCTCTCTAATTTTTAACATTTTTTGATAATAACCTTTTATCTCATCTAACTTTTTTACAATTTTAATATTTTCTGGAGTCTTAAATCCCCATTTAGACAGTATAAGCAAGAGGGTATACTGATCTTTGATGAAAAAATCTGATGATATTTCTCCTACGGTATAACCAAAAAAATTTAAATTTCTTTTTGCTGTTACATTTGGGTCTTTTTGTCTAATAGAACCTGCAGTTGCATTTCTTGGGTTAGCAAATGTTTTATAATTATTTTTTTCTTGAAATTTATTTAAAGATAAAAAATCATCTTTATACATAAATATTTCACCTCTAATTTCTATAAAGTTTGGGGCTTTATCAATAGTTTTTGGAATATCTTTAACCGTATAAATATTACTTGTTACAAGCTCACCTATTTGTCCATCACCCCTTGTTATAGCGGATTTTAAAATACCTTTTTCATAAATTAATGAAATAGATAAACCATCAATCTTAGGCTCACAAATAAAATCGACTTCTTTATTTGAAATATTTAAAAACTTTTTTATACGATTTATAAAGTCTTCAATATCCTGGTTAGTAAATCCATTATTTAATGATAACATTGGTTTTTTATGTTTAACTTTCTTAAACTGTTCAGAAGGTGTGTAACCAATGTTTTTACGAAATGAAAAGCCTAAATTAGGATAAAGACTAACTAACTTATCATATCTTAGACAAATTTCATCATATTCATTATCACTTATTACTGGTTCATCTTTTTGATGATATAATTTGTCATTTAAAGTAATTTTTTTTTGTAAAGAAATTAATTCTTCTTTTATGTCATGTTTCATTTTTTTCTAATAATTTTATCGCAGCACGTCTTGCCTCTTCTGTTATCATATTATCAGATAACATACGTGCTATTTCTTGAATTCTTTCTTCATGGGATAGTTCTATAGTTTCACTAATCGTATCACCATCTATAGTTTCTTTTTTAATTAAAAAATGATTAACTCCTTTAGCTGTAACCTGAGGTGAATGAGTAACAGCGATAGTTTGATACTTTTCTCCAATATCAGCTAACTTGTCTCCTACTGCGCTTGCTGTAGCACCCCCAACGCCACTATCAATTTCATCAAATATTAAAGTTTTATCCACAATTTTATGATCTATAATGACTTTAATAGCTAATAAAAATCTTGATAACTCTCCCCCTGAAGCAATATCAGATAATTTTCCTATATTACTACCCTTATTAGTTTTTGCTTCAAAAAAAATTTTATCAAAACCATTAAAATTAAAATTTACTTTTTCAAGTTTTTCAAATTTGATATTAAATATAGCTTCTTCAAGTTTGAGATTTGGTAACTCATTATTGATTTTATCTATCATTATCAAGCTATATTTTTTTCGTTTTTCTGAAAGTTCCAAAGCTTTTTCTTCGTAACGTTTAAAGCTTACATCTAGTTCATTTTGAAGTTTATTTATGTTTTCTTGATTATTATCAATATTATTTAATTGCAATTTTAGATTATTTTCTAAATCAATTAAGTTATCAATTTTACAATTATGTTTGTTAGCTTGTTTTCTTAGTTCATATAGCCTATCTTCAAGATTTTCTAATTCAATTTTAGAAGATTTTTGATTAAAGTTTTCTTTATTAACGGAGGAACTAAGCTCTTCTAAGTTTAAACTAGTTTCATTTATAAGCTCTGATAATTTTTTTATCTCTTGATTTTCTATTATTGTTAATTTACTAAAAATAGATGATAATTCTCTCATTTGACTATTTAACCCATTATCAGAGTCTAAAATTTGTCTAGCATTTTCAAAAGACGAAATTATCTTGTCTTGATTCAAGATATATTTCCTTTTAGTCAATAAATCATTTTCTTCATTTTCTATTAGATTTAATTTTTTTAATTGATCTAGAGAGTCAGTTATCCATTCTTGATTTTCTAAATTTTTATCATTAATTTCTACAACTTTTTTTAACTCAATTTTCTTTTTAAGATAATCTTGCCAAACACTTTTTAATTCAAGAAGCAAAGATTTATCATTTATAAACCCATCTAGCAAACCTAAGTGATTTTTTTCATCAAGCAATGAATGACTTTCAAATTGTCCTTGGATTTCTACTAGAAATTTACCAATATTTTGTAAGGTATTTATCGATACTGGAGTATCATTAACAAATGAAGATGATTTTCCATTTTTATTTATTTCACGTCTAATTATTAATTCATCTTCTGAGTCTATATTTATTAGAGTCAAAAGTTCATTTACATTATGTTGTTTTGTTATTTTAAAGATAGCTGTAACTGAAGCTTTTTGCTCTCCTTTTTTTATTAATTTAAAATTTGCCCTATTACCTAAAATTAAGCCCAAAGAGTCAATGATAATTGACTTACCAGTTCCTGTTTCTCCAGTTAAAACAGATAATCCAGATTTAAATTCAATAGTTAATTCTTTTATTAATACAACATTCTTAATTAAAATTTTGTGTAACATTTTTAATCTGTATTAATTGAAAATTCTATAAAAAAAACTCTTTTTATCTTGTTTATTTTTAATTTTTTTACTTAATAAACGTTTTAATTCTTTAGTCCACTTACTTTTTGGAAAATTCATGTTTAAGATCTGCATACTTTTTTCAGCTTCATTTTTTATTCCTATCATAAGAAAACTTTCCGCAATTCTATACAAAGTTTGGGGTATAACCGAAGTTTCTTGGTAATTGTTTAAAATATATGTAAATCTATTAATAGCAGGTGAGGGGGCATTCTGCTTTAAATAAAACATAGCAATATTAAATTCTTTTTGTGCCATGTAGTCATTTAAAAAATCTAACTTAAATTTCGCATCTTTTGAAAATTTACTTTTTGGAAATTTAGTTATTAGATACTTAAATTTTTCTATCGACTTTTTAGTATATTCACCATCACGATCTGGATTAGCAATTTGTACATAGTAACACATAGCCAATAAATAATGTGCATATGCAGAAAAGTCCTCGTTAGGATTCATTGAAATAAAGTCAGTAAGTAAAATTATAGATTCATCAAAATTATTTATTTGATAATTTAAATAGGCATTATAGATTTTCGATTGAGATGAATATTCAGAATATGGAAATTCATCTGTGACTGATTTAAATTTTTCTATAGCTTTATCAAACTTATCATTCTTAATTTCTTTTACTGCTAGATTAAAAAGTTCTTTATCATTTTCTAAAATACTATTTTTATTTTTGCCTTCGTTTGAAGAGCATGAAATTATAAAGAAACAAAAAAATATTTTTAAAATTTTGTAAGTCATATAGTTAATGAATAAAACTACTATTAATATTCAAGTTAACTTATTTTTAATATAATTGGAATAATTAATTTAGGCTACGTTAAAGCTTTGTAAAGTATTATTATGAATATGATCCTCTTTGAACTCAAGGTCTGTATCTAAAATTTCATAGTTTTCTTTATTTTTAAAAACTTCTTCTAATAATTGGTAATTAAGTTCATGTCCAGGTGCATAAGCCATCAATTCACCAATAATATTATATCCCGAAAGATACAAATCACCTAAACAATCCAGTATTTTGTGCTTTGTAAATTCATGGGGACATCTAAGACCAGACTTGTTAATCAAATTGTATTCATCAACAACTAAAGCATTATTTGTGTTACCTCCTATACCAAAGCCTGAAGCTCTTAATTTATTAACGTCTTTAAGTAAGGTAAAAGTTCTAGCAAAGCAAATTTCATTTACAAAATTATTTTCGTTATTTGTATAATCGTAATTATCATTGCCTATTAGAGTGTTAGGATAATCAATTTCAACATTAATGGTTAACTTCTCTGAAGGTGAAATTGATATCCATCTTTGACCAATTTTTGTAGAAACTTTATTCTTAATTTTAAGGTATTTTCTATTTTTGTTAAGGTATTTTTTGCCACTTTTTAGTAATTTTGAAGTGTATTCATAGGCACTTCCATCCATAGCAGGTAACTCTGGTGCATCTAACTCTATAATTACATTGTCAATTGAAAGAGCTTTTAATGCAGACATAAGGTGCTCAACGGTAGAAACTGAAACATTATGATTATTTACAATTTTCGAACAAAACTTACTTCTTACAATATTATTAAAACTAACTTTAATTTCATTATTTTTTTTTAAGTCGACTCTTCTAAAGACAATGCCTGTATCAACATTAGTTGGCAACAATTTTAAATTTACTGCTTTTCCATTATGAATACCAATTCCTGAAAAAGTCACAGAATCTCTAATAGTTGTTTGCATATCAGCAGTATTAGCAAGTGGTAATTTGTTAAGAAAATTCATATTAAATACTTTCAATAGTAATATATTTTATTAAAGTATTTTCTTCAAATCACATTTAGTTACTAAATATTTCATCGCATAATTTATAAATTTTCATTAAACCACGATTTAATTGTTTCGATTTTATTTGAAAACTTGTTTCTAAATGATTTAAAAAAAGAAGAATCTTTTTCATGAAAGCTTTTTAAAATTAATCCTGATAAGCAACAAAAAGTTGGTGACTGAGCTATATCTGGAACTCCTATGAGTCCTAGAGGTTTCCCTACTCTAACGTTACAATTAAATATTTTCTTAGCAACATGGGTAATTCCATTCAAATTAGAAGTACCTCCAGTTAATACTACTCTTTCAATTTTTGAAATATCTGAATAATATTTTTCTAGTCTATTTAAAATTATTTCAAATAATTCTTCTACTCTAGGTTTGATAATTGCAATCAACATAGATTTTTCTATTTCATGAGATATTAATTCTCCATCCTCAGAAATAATAGGTATCTTAATTTTTATGAAGTCGTCAGATTCAGTTGTTTCTAATGAACCATGCATGATTTTGATTTTTTCTGCCTCGTTAGACTCTGTCCCAAGACCCTTTACTATATCACTTGTTATATGAATACCTCCAAGGGAAATAAAATCTGAATAAATTAATTTATTTCTCAAAAAAAATCCAACTGATGTAATATTCGCACCTATATCAATAACAATTGTACCATTCTCTCTTTCATCTTTTATCATTGTAGCTATCCCAGAAGCTTCAGGGGTTATATAAAAATTGTTAATTGATAAATGACATAATTCAATAGTTTTCTTTAAATTTGACAAAACATCTTTATCAACATAAATATTGTTGGTCTGTACAGTAAGAGTTTTACTTTTTAACCCTATTGGATTTTCCACTTCAAAATTATTATCAATTAGGTATCTCACAACATTTTTTTTTAATAAAATATAATTGTCCTTGGACGAGCTTTTATTTATTTTAATAGCCTTACTAACATCTTCATCCTTTATATGTTGAGACATAATATTAATAGTATTAGAAGATAATTTAGTTGAAGGCCTACCACCATTAATATTACAATTCACATTATCAATCGGGAAACCCGCCATTCTTTCCGCGCTTTCTACTGCTTTTGCAATAGAGTCGGATAGTTTTGATAAATCTGATACTTTTCCTTTTGTTAAACCCATAGAAACATGCTGTCCAAAACCCAATACTTTTATTTGAACAGAGTTATTTGAAGCTCCTTGAGCAATCATACAGGAAATTTTACTATTACCAATATCTAAAGCAGCGTGAATATCTTTATTGGTTGTAAATGAATTTTTACTATTTTGATTCATTTTATTTATTAGACAAATTTAAAGATTTAATTAAAGGTTGAAATATAATTTTCTTTTTATCTCTTAAATCAATTTCAATGAGATTACCCTCTAGTAAATTATATTTTTTATTTAGATTATTTATCATTTTTAATGCATTTGAAAATTGTTTTTCAGGTAACAAAATTGTCAATCCTTTTTTTAAATTAAGATTCCACCTTCTGTTTTTAATTAGAGTAATTGACCAAATATGTTTGTAGAAATCTAACTCATATAATATAGATAAAATCTGATTTACTTTTTTTTCTACATTATGCCCCGTAAAAATTGGTAAGTGAGAAAATTTGTGAATCTCATTCTCAAATATTATTGAGCCATCACTTGTTATAATTTGATAATTATTATTTTTTTGTAAAATTCCTACTGGAGTTTTTTCAATAATATTTATTTTAAGTTTATTATTAGATTTTATTTCAATATTAACCTCTGAAACATAATTAATATCTTTTAATTTCATGTAGATTTTACTAAGGTTGACATCATAAATTGAAGACTTTTGTGTTAAACTTAGAGTATTAAGAATAGTTTTTTCTTTTATATTTTGTAAACCAGATATTTCTACATGTTTAATTATAAAAT
>MDSV01049171.1_pt1 | contig 31214 bp, 31 predicted proteins | sample 810851 | NCBI WGS metagenome assembly MDSV01 (sample SAMN05326640, study PRJNA326480) | marine metagenome | isolation source: seawater | place: Atlantic Ocean: North East | collected 2012 | reverse complement strand
TTGAACTTAAAAGAAAAAATGAAATAAGTTGTAATAAACTATTCATATTATAAAGATAATCTTTTTCATTTTTCATTAATAAATTTCTATTTTAGTTCAGGAAAGATTGTAAATGGCCAAAAATTATTCTTCTAGATTAAATACGGAAAATTTTATTCCAACATTAATTGTAATTATTTTTCTATGTATTGGTTTTATTCCTAATCTTGAAGCTGTTGATAAAATTGCACCTCAATGGTTAGGTATGAGTTTTATCAATTTAATTTCATTATTTTATATTTCTTACAATTATAAAAAATACGAATCAATCCTAAATATCAATATAAGGTCAAGAATTTCTTTGATTTATTTATTATTTATAATTTGGGGAAGTGCATCCTATTTTTATGCTATAAACTCAACTGAGGTACTTGTAAATATTGCAAGACAGGCAAATGTCTTTTTAATGTTTATAAACATGAGTATTCTTCTTTATAGTATTAGGTCAAAGTCAATATTGTTCTCCTATTTTATTTTAATTATTCTTTCAATTGAAACTTATGCTGTATTAGACCAAGCTACAGATATGATTAAGAATTCAGGTTCTATTCAATCAGGAAATTTAAAAGGGGTAACAGCTAATAGAAATATTACTGCTTTTTCAATTGCTATTAAAATTCCATTTATTTTATTTATTATATATCAATCTAAAAAGGTTCTAATTAATTTACTGTGCGGAGCACTGGTTTTTTCATCGATTTTAGGACTTTCAATGATTCAAAGTCGGGCTTCATTTATAGCCGTAGCTTTAATATTTGTCTCTTTTATAGTATTAAATTTTTTGCTTTATTATAGAGACTCTAAAAACAAAAAATTTCTAACATTAAACTTATATTTGGTTTTACCATTAATATTTGCAGTTTTAGTAAATCAAAATTTTTATTCAGATAAAGGGGCTGATGCACTATCACGAGCTGCAACTATTTCTTTAAGCACAAACGATGGCTCTGTTAATCAGAGATTAAGATATTATGAAGATGTATTTAAACATGTTGTTTCAAATCCTGTTATAGGAGTTGGTTTAGGAAACTGGAAATTAAAGTCAATTGAATATGATAATAAAGATATTAATGGATATATAGTTCCATATCATGCTCATAGTGATTTTATTCAATTAGGAGCTGAACTTGGAGTAATAGGATTTTTTCTATATCTAGGAATCTTTATTTTAACTGTTTTTTATGGATTAAAACTTATTATAAAATCAAATCTAGCAGAAAAAGATAAAGCCTTTATTTTTTTAATTCTCACTGCTCTTGGTGTTTATAGTATTGATGCAAATTTGAACTTTCCAATTGCTCGCCCTCAAGTATTGGTTAACTGGGCAATAATAATTGCATTAATAAATAATTATATAATTAATTATAATAAAATAAATAAACCTAGCAAAAATTTAAGATTCATTAATCCTTTATTTTTAGTTTCTAGTTTTTTGGTTTTGACAGGATGTGTCTATGTAACAAATACTACATATAAATCATTAAAGGGTCAAATGATATTATTAAGAGATTTTAATTCAAATAGTTTTACAGTTCCGATAAACAAGATTGATAATTTTGTTCCAGAGATGCCTAATATAACTGTTACAACTATTCCCTTAAAGTCAGTAAAAGCTAGATATTATTTTAATGCAAAAAAATATGATAAGGCTTTAAGCTTATTAAATGAGGGTACGGGCGCTAATCCTTTTTTATATTATAGTGAGTTGTTAAAAAGTCAAATATTTCTCGCTAAAGGAAATTTAGATAGTGCTTATTATTATGGCAGGAAGGCATTTTATAATTTACCAAATAACAATTTACATTCAACTAATTATGTGAATATTTTAATTCAAAAAGCAGATATATCTCTTATCAATGAGGCTTTCGAATTATTAACATACAAGGACAATAAAATTAACTGGAAGAATTACTTAGTTGCTGCATCTAATTATACCCCCCCTGGTAACAAGTTTTTATCAGAAAAGGCTAAAACTGCAAAGGAAAAGTTTAATGATGATCCTGAGTTTGATAGCCTTTATAAATCTATAGCTGTGGGAAATAGAAATTTTGCAGAAGCCCTAAATCTTTCTAATAAAGCTCTGGAGTACTATAACAATAGAAATTATATAATGGCAGCTGAATTTTATCAAAAAGCTATTGATATAAATCCTTTAGAGTATTCATATAGGGAAAATGCGGCAGCTTCATATTATTTAATTGGGGATTTAATTAATGCTGAAAAAAATATTGATGTAGTTTTAAATGAAATGAATCCTTTAACTGGAAAAGCTGAGTATATAAAAGCAATTATTTTTATTGCAATGGGAGATAATTTGGGTGCGTGTCCGTATCTCCAAACATCTTTAGATAGTGGATATGAACAAGCAAGACAAGCTTTTGATCAAAACTGTAATATAAATTAAATACTTTTTTTACTTGATTTTTTTTTTAATTTATTATTTTTTAAGTACTTTTGGTACTTGATAAATATTTAATTAATTGAATTCTAGACAATTTTTTTTATGAAATGGTTAGTTCTACATACAAAACCAAGACAAGAACTTAAAATAGCAAAGAGAATTAATGAATTAGGCCTAAAGGCATATTGTCCTTCTTATAAAGAATTAAAACAATATTCTGATCGAAAAAAAAAGGTCGAAATGCCTTTATTGCCATCATATGTCTTGGTTTATATCACTGAAAAAGATAGACCAATTGTTTTTAATATTTCTGGTGTATTACGTTATGTTTTTTGGTTGGGCAGACCAGCTGAAGTAAGAAGTGAAGAAGTTGAATTATTGAGGGAAAGTACCAGAGGAGTTTACAATAAGGCTTCAATCTTTAGTTTAAAAAAAGGAGATAGCCATACTATTTCTTCAGGGCCGTTAAAAGGTTTTGAAGGTAAGATATTAAAAATTTTCAAGAATAAATTAAAGTTAGAATTACCAAGTTTAGGGGTTTTAGTTTCAATGCATACAGCTTAAGCTTAACCCATTTTTTATATAATTTTTTTGTTTGTCAATTTGTGACAGACACGGCGGAGCCGTAGAAAAAAGTTATGATTATATATTTATTTTATTTTTTTAGTTTAAGATGCTAGGTGAATTAATTACTTCAAAAACTCGTTTAAGGTTAATGTTAAAGTTTTTCATATCTCAGGCTAATAGGGGATATTTAAACGGATTAGCTACAGAGATGAATGAATCTACGAATGCTATTCGAAAAGAATTAAATCATTTGCATGGAGCAGGATACTTGGAAAAGATAAAAATTGATAATAAAGTTGAATATAAAGCAAATATTAATCATCCATTATTTGATGTTTTAAGAAAAGTGGTCCTAAAACATTTAGGCCTTGAGGATATTGTTGAGACAGTTTTAGATCGAATGGGTGATGTTAAACAAATAATTTTAGTAGGAGATTATGCAAAAGGAAATGATACAGGAAAAATTGAAGTTTTTTTAATTGGACAAAAACTCAATATGGACTACATAACTCAGCTTGAAGAAAAAATAGAAAAATTGATTAAAAGGCGTGTAAATTTTTATTTAGCATCCAAGTTTAATTTTAACCAGGACCACATAATTTTATTTAATACCAGTGAAAAGTGATTTCTTTAAAAAGTGAGGAAAGACCTTGGGGTCGATTTTTTATTATAGATGAGCAATCAACTTATAAATTAAAAAGAATAGAGGTTGATCCAGGAAAGAGACTTTCCTATCAATATCATAAAAATAGATCTGAGGTATGGATTATAGTCAAAGGAAAAGGAACAATTACTTTAAACGATAAAGTAAAGGAAAATTCAAAAGGAGAAACAATATTGATTCCTCAAGGAATGAAACATAGAATTGAAAATAACACAAAAGATAAAGTTGTTTTTATTGAAATTCAAACTGGAAGTTACTTCGGTGAAGATGATATTGTTAGATTAGAGGATGATTACGGCAGAATATAAATGAAACAAAAGATAATCATAGTTTCTGGTTATTTTAATCCTATTCATAAGGGACATATAGAGTATTTCCATTTAGCTAAATCCAAAGGAGATCTTCTCTTTGTTATCGTTAATAATGATATTCAGAGAAAATTAAAAGGATCTAAAAAGTTTATGTTAGAAAAAGAAAGACTTATTATAGTCAATGAGCTTTCAGTTACAGATAAAACTTTGTTATCTGTAGATAAAGATTTAACTGTTTGTAGAAGTTTGGAAAAAATTTATAATGATTATTCCAGTGAAGGGGAACTTTTTTTTGCAAATGGAGGAGATCAGGATAATAATAATATTCCTGAATTTCAAATATGTAAAAAATTGGGAATTGAACTTATAGATGGTCTGGGAGAAAAAATACAATCCTCTTCTTGGCTATTAAATGATAGAAATGAAAATAAATAATATTTGTTGTGTAGGGGCTGGATATGTTGGAGGGCCTACCATGGCTGTGATTGCTTTAAAATGCCCTGAAATCAAAGTAACAGTTGTTGATGCTAATCATGATAAAATAAATGCATGGAATGGCTCTTTAGAAACACTTCCAGTATATGAACCAGGATTAAAAGAAGTTGTCAAAGAAGCTAGGGGTAGAAATTTATTTTTTTCAACAGACATTAAAAGTGCGATTAATTTATCTCAAATGATATTTATGGCTGTTAATACTCCAACAAAGACTGAGGGTGAAGGAGCTGGAATGGCAGCAGATTTGAGATATATTGAAGCTTGCGCAAAAGATATAGCTAAATATTCTAAATCAGATAAAATAGTTGTTGAGAAATCAACACTTCCAGTTCGTACTGCAGAAAAAATAAAAGAGATATTAAATAATGAAGGTAGTGGTATAAATTTTGAGATACTTTCTAATCCTGAATTTTTAGCAGAAGGAACTGCAATTAAGGATCTATTTAAATCTGACAGGGTTCTAATAGGTGGAGAATCAACAGAGTCTGGTAAGGAAGCCATTAAGTCTTTGGTTAAAATTTATAGTAAATGGATACCAAAAGATAAAATATTAACAACGAATGTCTGGTCTTCTGAACTTTCAAAATTAGCTTCAAATGCTATGCTTGCACAAAGAATATCGTCAATTAATAGTCTTTCAGCTTTATGTGAAAAAACAGGTGCAGATATTGAAGAGCTTTCAAAAGCTATTGGCATGGATCATCGAATTGGACCATATTTTTTAAAAGCTTCAGTGGGTTTTGGAGGTAGTTGTTTTAAAAAAGATATTTTAAATTTAGTTTATTTATGTAAGTATTATGGACTTGATGAAGTAGCAGAATATTGGCATCAAGTAGTTAAAATAAATACCTACCAAAGAAACAGATTTGCAAAAAAAATTATTGACGGCTTAGGTGGAAACCTTAAAGGAAAAAAGATACTAATTCTAGGATGGGCTTTTAAAGCAAACACAAATGATAGTAGAGAATCTGCCTCAATATATGTTTGCGAACAACTTTATTTAAAAGGTGCAGATATTGAAATTTATGATCCAATGGTCTCAGAAAAGAGTATTAAAAATGATATTAAAGATTATTGGAATATTGATAGAAAAAACAGTTTTATTGAAAAAAGGATTAAAATTTTAAAATCTATTAATGAAATATCAAAAGATTATAAAGCTATAGCAGTTTTAACAGAATGGAAAGAATTTCTAGACACTAAATTATTAAATAATCTTAAAAAGTGTAATCCTATATTTTTTGATGGAAGAAATATCTTTAAAAAGAATGATTTTTTAAAACTATTTTCTTTAGGAAAATAAAATTCAAATTTTGATTAAATATTCTAATCATATAGTTGATTGCATAATTGTTGGATCAGGAATTATTGGTTTGTCTACGGCATTTGAATATATTAAGTCTTTTCCAAAACACAAATTACTTATTTTAGAAAAGGAATCGGAAATTTTCGCTCATCAAAGTGGCAGAAATAGTGGAGTTATTCATTCAGGAATATATTATAAGCCAAATTCTTTAAAAGCAAAAAATTGTATTGAGGGTTATAGTTTACTAATTGATTTTGTGAAAAAACATAAAATACCTTTTAAAATTACAGGTAAACTTATAATTGCTTATAACAAGAATCAGATAAAGGACTTAAATAAATTATATAATTACGGTATCTCTAACGGTTTAAAAAAAATTAAGATTTTAAATTCAAAAGAATCTTTAAAAATTGAACCACATTGTAAAAAAGTAATGAAAGCACTTTATGTTCCTCAATCAGGGATTATAGATTATAAATCATTAGGATCTAAAATATTAAAAATAATAAATAGTAAAGGAGTACAATTAAGTTTAAATACTTGTGTAAAAAAAATTAAAACAAATCAAAATGAAGTTTCTGTTTTTACAAATAAAAAAATTTTTAAATCAAAAAAAGTTGTTGTATGTACAGGGGTTTTTTCAGATAAATTTTTATCTCCATCTCTAAAAAATAAATTTAGAGTTTTTCCTTTTAAAGGCGAATATTATAATTTGAAACCATCAGTTACAAAATATGTAAAAGGATTGATATATCCTGTTCCGGACTTAAATTTTCCTTTTCTTGGTGTTCATCTAACTAAAACAATAGATAATAAAGTTGAGGCAGGACCTAATGCTGTTTTGGCATTTTCAAGAGAGGGTTACAATAAAATGAGTTTTAATTTGAAGGATTTCTCCAAAATAATATTTTGGAAGGGATTTTGGAAATTTTTTAAAAAAGTTTGGAGATATGGATTTTATGAGTATTATCGTTCATTCTCAAAAAAAGAATTCACTCGTTCATTACAAAATTTGATTCCTGAAATAAAAAAAGATGACATAGTTATTGGTAAATCAGGTATTAGAGCTCAAGTTTTATCATATGATGGAAAGTTAATTGATGATTTTTTAATTGATAAAAATGACAAAATTTTTAATGTTATAAATGCACCTTCACCAGCTGCAACTTCTTGTTTTGCTATTGCAAAAAATATTGTAAAAAAAATAAAAAAAGGAGATAATTAAACTTTATAAGTTCATTAAAAATTAATTAACATGATAATTAAAGAAAAAAAAATTGCGATTATTGGCTTAGGGTACGTTGGATTACCATTAGCCATTGAATTTGGAAAAAAATATGATGTAACAGGGTTTGATATAAATAAAGAAAGAATAAAAGACCTATTAAAAGGTAAAGACAAAACAAATGAAGCAGATCTTAAGGAAATGTCTTACGTTACAAATCATAAGAAAAATGAAAAAGATAAAGGGCTAACTTTTACATCTAATGATAAAGATTTAATAGATTGTAATATTTATATAGTTACAGTTCCAACTCCAATAAATCAATTTAAATCACCAAACCTTACACCATTATTAAAAGCCTCTAAAATGATAGGAAAAATGCTTAAGAAAGGAGATATTGTGATTTATGAATCGACGGTTTATCCTGGATGTACAGAAGATGATTGTGTTCCTGTTTTGGAAAAATACTCAGGTCTTAAGTTTAATTTAGATTTTTATTGTGGTTATTCTCCAGAACGAATTAATCCTGGTGATAAAATTAATACTTTAACTAAAATAATTAAAGTTACTTCTGGTTCAACTAATCAAGTTGCAAATTTTATAGACTCACTGTATTCAAGTATAATTGATGCAGGAACTCATAAAGCACCAAGTATAAAAGTTGCAGAGGCATCTAAAGCTATTGAAAATGCTCAAAGAGATGTTAATATTTCATTTATAAATGAATTAACCTTAATTTTTGATTTATTAGAGATTGATACTAATGATGTTATTGATGCGGCTAGTACAAAATGGAACTTTTTAAAGTTTAAACCTGGACTTGTAGGAGGTCATTGTATTGGAGTTGACCCATATTATTTAGTTCACAAAGCTGAAAGCTTAGGATATAATCCTGAGGTAATTTTGTCTGGAAGAAGAGTAAATGATTATATGGGGATGTTTATTGCAAATAAATTAATTAAACTCATGATTAAAAGAGGGATTGCCTTGAAAGGAGCAAAGGTTCTTTTATTAGGAATAACATTTAAAGAGAATTGTCCAGATTTTAGAAACTCAAAGGTTATAGATATTTATAGTGAATTAATTCGATTTGGTTTAAATGTTCAAGTATATGATCCTCTTGCTAATAGAAAAGAATTATTTAATAAGTATTCTATTAAGCTTAATAACAGCCTACAAAAATACGAAGCAATTATTTTGGCAGTTGCTCATAAAGAATTTCTTTCATTAGATTATAAATCTTTAAAAAATAATAGTAAATCAATAATATTTGATATAAAAGCCTTTTTAAATAGAGAAATTGTTGATTTAAGGTTATAAAAACTTATTCATTATGTTATGCATTATCCAGTCTAGAATGAACTCTAAGAGATTTCCTAATAAAGCACTTATAAATATTTGTGGTATTCCATTACTTCAAAGGGTTATAAATAGAATATCATTTTCAGATAGGGTTTCAAGTATTTTTGTTGCAACCTCAAATAAAAAAAGTGATGATCCCATTGCATTATTTTGTAGAAATAACAAAGTTAAATGTTTTAGAGGAAGTCTTAACAATGTTACTGATAGGTTCAAGAAGTTATTGATAAGTCAAAAAGCTGATGCTTTTATTAGGATAAATGGAGATAGTCCACTTATTGACTATGAATTAATAAATATTGCTATTGATTATTTTAAAAATGAATCTTGTGATATAGTAACAAATATTTTTCCTAGATCTTTTCCAAAAGGACAATCAGTTGAAGTACTTAAATCTGAAACTTTTATAAAAGTTTGTGAGATGGATCTTAATTCTGACCAGAAGGAACATTTAACAAAAATATATTATGATTTTCCTGAAAAATTTAAAATTTTCAGTTTTACTAGTGGAGGAAATTACAGTAATATAAATATGTGTATTGATAATTTTTTTGATAAAGAAAAAATAGAATCTATAATTAATAAATTAAAAGATAATAATATTGGTTGGAAAAAATTATGCCAACTTTATTAAACAAAATGGGAAAAGAATTAAAAGCTGCAGTTATAGGATTAGGTGTTGGAGAGAGACACATTAGTGGATATGAATCAGAAAAACGTTGTAAAGTCATTAAGCTATGTGATTTTGATGAAAAAAAACTTTTTCAAGTTGGAAAAAAATATCCAAAATATAAATTAACAACGAATTCAAATGAAGTTTTGGATGATCCTGAAGTTGATATAGTTTCAATAGCTTCTTATGATAATAAACACGCAGAACAGGTAATTAGGGCAATAAACTCCGGTAAACATGTTTTTGTCGAAAAGCCTTTATGTCTTTATTATGATGAATTTGTTTCTATTGTTGAAGCTCTTTCTAACAAACCAAAAGTAAAGTTATCATCAAATTTTGTTTTGAGAAAATCACCCCAATTTATATCTGCAAAAAATGAAATTGATTCCAAAAAGTTTGGCACTTTATATTACTTGGAAGCTGATTATAATTATGGAAGATTACATAAGCTTACAAATGGATGGAGAGGTAAAATTCCTTTTTATTCTGTAAGCCATGGAGGAGCAATTCATATGATAGATCTTATTAAATGGTTGTCTGGAAAAAAAATAAATAAAGTAATGGCAATAGGTAATAATATCGCAACAAAAAATACAATTTTTCGTTATTCTGACATGGTATCAGCTTTATTAAAATTTAATGATGATTTAATTGCAAAAGTTACTGCAAACTTTGCAAGTGTCTGTCCACATCATCATCAATTATCAGTTTATGGAACAAAAGCAACATTTATTCATAATTATCAAGGAGGTGTTTATTATAAATCTAGAGATTTGGATGTTAATGTAGATAAACAGAATTTAAAATTTGAGAACATTAAAAAAATTGAGGTTCAGAAAAGTTTTATTTCTAGTATTTTAGATGGAACTAAACCTGAAGTTACTTCTCAAGAAGTATTAGATGTAATGGCTGTTTCATTAGCAATTGAAAAATCTTTAAATTCAAATAATTGGGAATCAGTTAAATATATTAAACCTTACTAAATAAATTAATAATGAAATTACCATTTGGAGCACCAATAATAGAAAAAGAAGAGAGGGATGCCGTTGCTAAAGTATTAGATGGTCCTATATTAGTTCACGGACCTAAAGCACTTGAATTTGAAAATTCTTTTAAGAAGTTCACAAAAGCTCCCTATGCAATTAGTGTTTCATCTTGTACAGCAGGAATGCATTTAATATATTTTACTTTAGGTTTAGGCCCTGGAGATGAAGTAATTGTTCCAGCACAAACTCATATAGCTACTGCCCATGCTGTAGAGCTTACTGGAGCAAAACCTGTTTTTGTAGATGCTATAGCTGAAACAGGTAATATAGATATTAATAGAATAGAATCAGCTATAACAAAAAAAACAAGAGCCATATCTATTGTCCATTATTTGGGGGTACCGGTTGATATGATTTCAGTAAAAAAAATTACTACAAAACATAAAATTTTTCTTTTAGAAGACTGTGCGCTTGCACCAGGAGCTTTTTTAGATGGAGTTCATGTCGGATTACATGGAGATGCTGGTGTTTTTTCTTTTTATCCGGTTAAACATTTAACTACTGCTGAAGGAGGAATGATCATTCTTAAAGATGCAAAACTAGCAGATAAACTCAGAATAAAGAAAGCATTTGGTGTAGACCGAAATTTTGGAGAAAGAAAAATTCCAGGTATTTATGAAACAGTTACCCTAGGGTTTAACTACAGAATGAGCGAAATTCATGCAGCTATTGGAATTGAACAAATGAAAAAACTTCCTTTTTTTCTTCAAAAAAGAAGGAAAAATTTTAAACTAATGGAATCAATACTTCAGAGGGAAAAAAGTTTTAAAATAATTCCACAACCATATAACAAAAGTAAAATTAGTTCTTATTATTGCTTGTCTTTGATTTTGGATAATGAATTAGCTAAAAAAAGACCAGATATAATGAAGGAACTTACATCAAGAGGAATAGGTTCTAGTATATATTATCCTCAACCAGTTCCAAGAATGAAATATTATAGGGACAAATATGGTTATAATGATTCCGAGTTTTTAAATTCGGCAATAATTAGTGATAATTCAATTGCTCTTCCAGTTGGGCCTCATCTAAATGAAGAAAATATAAAAACTATTGCAGAAACATTAATTAATATTATTAAAACTATTTAAAATGAAAAATATTCCATTAAAAGGACGCAGAATACTTCTTATTGGAGGAGCTGGTTTTATTGGTCATAATATAGCTTTAAATTTGTTAAGTTTAGGTGCTGAAGTTTCAATTATTGATGGGTTACAAGTTAATAATATTACCTCAGTTATCGGAAATTCAGATAATTTACCAAATCCTAAATTAGCATATACAGTTTTAAATGAAAGAATTGATCTAATTAATAAAGCAGGGATAAATTTTCATGTTCAGGATGCTCGAAATTATCATGCATTATCAAGTTTAATATCAAAAATTAACCCTCAAGTGATTATTCATCTTGCAGCTGTATCACACGCAAATAGGTCAAACAAAAACCCATATTCAACTTTTGATCACAGTCTTCGTACACTTGAAAATGCTTTAGATAATGCCAAAAACAAAATTGAGCATTTTATATATTTTTCTTCAAGTATGGTTTATGGTCATTTTGAAGGTGGGAAAGTTGATGAGAAATCAATATGTGAGCCATTAGGAATATATGGTGCATTAAAGTTTTCTGGTGAAAAAATGGTAATTGCTTATAATCAAGTATTTGATTTACCTTATACTATAATTAGGCCTTCTGCACTTTATGGGGAAAGATGTATAAGTAGGAGAGTAGGACAAATTTTTATTGAAAATGCACTTTTCGATAAAGAAATTATTATAAATGGAGATGGGTCAGATACTTTAGATTTTACTTATATTGACGATTTAGTTCATGGAATCATACAAGTTTTAACAAAAGAAAATTCAAAAAATCAAATTTTTAATCTCACTTTTGGTTCTGCTAGAACAATTTCAGATATGGTTGGTATTTTAAAAGAGTATTTTCCTAAAATAAAAATTAATAAAACTTCTAGAGATAAGCTTATGCCCAATAGAGGAACATTGTCAATTAAGAAAGCTAAAAATTTAATTGGTTATAATCCTTCTTGGGAATTAGAAAAAGGATATTCAAAATATATAGAATGGTATAAAAGCCTTTTTAGCAAATATCCTAAACTTTAAATTAAATAAAAGGGTATTAAAAAATAAATTTTAAATCATGAAGATTGTTTATTTTGGAAATGGACAAAGGTCATATATTTGTCTAAAATATTTAATTAAAAATAATATTCAAATAGATTGTGTTGTCTCCTCAAAATCGGAAGAAAAAAAGAAAAAAAGTTCCTTAATTTGTCTAGCAAAAGATTACAAAATTAAATACTTTTTGACTGATGATCCAAATGAAGAAAAATCGAAAAAATTTTTTCTTGGATTAGATCCCGATATTTTTATTTTAGGAGGGTATAATAAAATATTAAAAAAACATATTATCGAAATACCAAAAAAACTTTGTATCAATCTTCATGGCGGAAAATTACCTGAGTATAGGGGGTCATCTCCTCTTAATTGGGTTTTAATAAAAGAGGAAACTGAATTTACCATTTCTATAATTAAAGTTGATACTGGAGTTGACACTGGAGAAGTAATAAAAGAGTATACTCAAAAAATTGAACCTAATGATACTATAGTTGATTTACATAGAAAAGCAAACAAGTACTTTCCAAAGTTGTTATTAGGTGTAATAGAAGATATTAGAAATGATCTTTTAAATTACAGAAAACAAAGTTCAAAAAAAGCTTCCTATTTCCCCTTAAGAAATAAAAAAGATGGTTTTATTTTATTTGATCAGCTTTGTGCAACTGAAGTTCATGGAAGAATTAGAGCATTAACCGAACCTTATCCTTGTGCTTTTTCATTTTGGAAATCCAAAAAGGTATTTTTTATAACGAGTGAATTAAATGATTTTAAATTTTATGGAGAAGCTGGAAAGGTATACAAAAAAACAAAAAAAGGCTTTCTTATATGCTGTAAAGATATTTCGATTTGGATTACAAAAGCAAAATTTGAGGATGGATCCGATGCTATTAAATCAATACAAAAATATGATTCATTTGCTACAATAAGAGGTGAAATATTAAACTCATTAGATAATAAAAATTGATTTTTAAATAACAATTTATGATAATTAATGGACATGATGTAAATAAAAAAATTTTTATTATTGCCGAAATAGGAAATAATCATGAGGGAAATTTTAATTTAGCAAAAAAAATGATTAGACTCGCAGCTGAAAGCGGAGCGGATGCTGTAAAGTTTCAAACAATTATTCCAGAATTTTTGGTTTCAAATATTGACAAGGATAGGCTTTTAAGACTTCGTTCTTTTCAATTTTCATTTGATCAATTTATTGATTTAAAAGACTATGCATTAAAAGTTGGAGTTACTTTTTTTTCAACACCATTTGATATTGAAAGTGCATTATTTTTGAACAAAATTCAACCATTATTTAAGATCGCATCAGGAGACAACAATTTTTTTCCTTTGATTGATTTGGTTGCAAGTTTTGGAAAACCAATTATTGTTTCAACAGGTCTTGCTAATTTAGATTTAATAGATAAATTAAATGAAAGAATTTTAAATGTTTGGAAATCAAAAAACATTAACTCTGAACTTGCTTTTCTTCATTGTATATCAAGTTATCCTGTTCCATATGAACACGCTAATATTGGATTTATAAAAGATCTTAATAAACGTTTTCCAAATTCTACTATTGGATATTCAGATCATACAATAGGGATTGAAGCATCCAAATGCGCTATTTCTATGGGAGCGAGAATTGTTGAAAAGCACTTTACAATTGACAAGAATTATTCAGACTTTAGAGACCATCAACTATCAGCAGATCCAGAGGAGTTTAAGAATTTGGTAAAAAAAATTCGTCTTATTGAAAAATTAATTGGAAAAGGTTTAAAAGATAAAGAAAAATTTGAAGAAAGTATTATAAAATCTATGAGAAGATCGATAGCTGCAAAAACTAATTTAAATGAAGGAAGTCAAATTACAATTGAAAATATTACTTGGGTAAGACCTGGTCATGGAATACCTCCTGGAAATGAAGAACTTGTTATAGGAAAAAAATTAAATAAAGCTCTTGAAAAAGGTCAAATTATAAAACCTGAAGATATTGAAGATTTATAAAAATGTTATTGTGCAGTCTGAGGAGATTAATTATGCAACGATTCCATATAACACCCACCAAACTTACTTTTACCTTGAGGGTTTAGAAAATTGTTTTTCTGAGGGAGCAATTAAACAACTAAAAACTAGGGGTATTAGATGTTGTCCAGCTTTTATAAATGGAGTTAATAAAAGAAATTCAGACCCTTTTAGTTTGAAAAGAATAATGGTTAATTCTCAATAAAAATTTATGTGTGGTATTGCAGGTTACATAGGAAAAAAAATAATATCAGATAAAAATATTAGTCATTGTATAAAAACTATGTCGTCTAGAGGACCAGATGCTAACTCATATAAAAGATTTGTTTTAGGAAACACCCATTATTGTTTATTACATTCAAGATTAAGTATTATTGATTTAGATCTTAGATCAAATCAACCTTTTTCATTTGAAAATTTATGTTTAATTTTTAATGGGGAAATATACAATTATATTGAACTTAGAGAAGAGCTTATTAAAAACGGTTATTTTTTTCAAACTAATAGTGATACTGAGGTTTTAATAAAGGCATTCCATTTTTGGGGAAATACAATTTATAATCGTTTAGAAGGAATGTGGGCATTTGCAATTTATAACAAAAATACGGGGGAATTAATTTTGTCTAGAGACAGATTTGCAGAAAAACCTCTTTTTTATTTTGAAGATAAAGATGGGATTTATTTTGCCTCTGAAGTCAAAAATATTTTCGCCTTGTTGGGTAAGAAATTAGAGATTAATTATAATCAAATTAATCGTTACTTAGTTAATGGCTACAAGTCCTTATACAAAAAAAAAGAAACTTTCTTCAAAGATTTAAAAGAATTAGATTTCGCTTCTTACGTTATAATAAATAGTAATATTTTAAAAAAAGAGGTAAGCTATTGGAAGTTAAGGTCTAATATAAATTCTAGAATGAATTATTCAAATGCAGTAGAACAGGTTAGAGAACTTTTAATTAATTCTGTTAAGTTAAGATTGAGATCTGATGTCCCCTTGGCTTTTTGCCTAAGCGGCGGGGTTGATTCTTCTTCATTAGTATCAATTGCAGCTAAAGAGTTAAATTATAATGTATCTACTTTTTCAATTATTGATAATGATGAGAGATACAATGAGTATGAAAATATTAGCACAACTGTAAAAGATATAGGTTGCGACCATAAGTTAGTTTATTTAGATTCAAAGCAAGATATGATGAGTGAACTTAAAAACTTAATTGCTTATAGAAATTCGCCTGTAGCTACTATATCTTATTTGATTCATTCTTTTCTTTCACAACAAATTTCTAACAAAGGATACAAAGTATCTATTTCTGGGACAGCTGCTGATGAATTATTTACAGGGTATTATGATCATTTTAATCTCCAACTATATGTATTATTTGGCGCTCTAGTTTATAAAAAAAAATTGTCCGAATGGAATAAACATATAAAACCTTTAGTTCGTAATCCTTATCTTCAAGATCCAGAATTATACTTAAAGGATTCTTTTTCACGAAATCATATTTTTTTGAATAATACTGAGTTTGAAAAATTTCTTGTTAATGATTTTCATGAGGATTTTAAGGAAAATGAATATTCAAAAAATTTATTACATAATAGAATGATGAATGAACTTTTTCATGAAATAACTAGAGTTATACTTTATGAAGATGATTCAAATTCTATGATGAATTCCATTGAAAACAGAAGTCCTTATCTTGATAAAAATCTTGCTGAGTTTGCTTACACAATACCAAATGAGTTGCTTATTGATAAAGGCTATGGAAAAAAAATATTAAGAGATGCTATGAAGGGAATTTTAAACGAAAAAGTTCGTCTTGACAGACACAAAAAGGGTTTTAATGCATCAATTAACTCTATTTTTGATTTTAAAAATAAAGAAACAAAAGAGGAATTTTTGGATGATGGAGAGGTGTTTAAATATGTAAAAAAGATTAAAATTGAAGAGTTAATATCAAAAAAATATTTTTCAAATAGTGAAAGTAAATTTTTATTTAGTTTTATAAACGCTAAACATTTTATTAATGAAAACAGATAATATTTTTAATATTCGTTATTGTAAAAAATGTCTTTTACCTAATTCTAGACCGGGAATTAAGATTGGTGAGGATGGAATCTCAAATGTTTGGAAAGATTCTATTAATGAAAAAAGTTATATTGACTGGAATAAAAATGAAAAGGCCTTTAAAGAATTAGTAAAATATTCAAAAATAAATTCTATTGGATATGATTGTTTAGTTCCAGTTAGCGGAGGAAAAGACAGTACATGGCAAGTTCTTAAATGTCTCGAGTATGGATTAAACATTCTCGCAGTAACATGGAAAACTCCTGGAAGAACAAAAATTGGACAAAAGAATCTTGATAATCTTGTTTCATTAGGGGTAGATCATATTGATTATCAAATTAATCCAGAGGTAGAAAAAAAGTTTATGTATAAAAGTTTTAAAAAGTATGGAACTACTGGCTTACCAATGCATATGGCTTTGTTTAATATTCCTCTTAAAATTGCAGTGAAATTCAAAATCCCAATCGTAATTTGGGGTGAAAATTCAGCGGCAGAATATGGATCTGATGATCCTGGTTTTAATGGCTTTAAAATGGATTCAGAATGGTTGAAAAAATTTGGGGTTATGCACGGGACAACAGCTAAAGATTGGATTTCTGAAGATTTGTCAAAAAAAGAACTTACCCCATATTTTGGACCAACGGATAAAGAACTCGAAAAAGCTGGAGTTAGAGCGGTTTTTTTAGGTCAATATTTCAAATGGGATCCTGAAACTAGTCTAAAAGTTTCTAAAAAAAATGGATTTAAAGTCAGAGAAAAAGGCCCTAAAACAGGATTTTATAATTATGCAGATATTGACGATGATTTTATTTCTATTCATCATTTTTTAAAATGGCATAAATTTGGTTTTACTCGTTTATTCGATAATCTTGCCATAGAAATAAAAAACGGAAGAATAACAAAAGAGGAAGCTATTGAAATAATAAGAAAAGAAGGAACTCAAGAACCTTTTGAGGATATTGAAAAACTATGTAAATTTCTCAAAATCACTAAAAAGCATTTTTATGAAATAGTGGAAACTTTCAGAAATAAAAATATATGGTATGAAGAAAAAAATAAGTGGAAAATAAAAAACTTTCCAATATCAGATTGGAAATGGTAAATTTAAATTAATTAGTATTATGAAAATAAAAATAAAGGATAAACCAAGATCTTTTTATCCTACAGGTAATAAGGAGATTATGATTAAAGATATGGGTGAAATAGAATTAATTGCTGATGAATTAATTACTTTTGTTAATTCTTCTGGCAAAAGATATGATTTTGTTTCAAAAAATTGGGGATTTTATGCTACACCATCTATTAATTCGCGTTTAAAAAATGAGGGGTATAAAACAGCTCTTGTTAAAAATTCAAATGGACAGGTATACATTATGGTAGTTGACAATGAAAAATTAGATTTTTTTCAAAAATATTGTGAAATGGATAAACAAGAAGTTTTAGAGTGGTTAGATGAAAAATTTGAAATAAAACAATGAAAATATTTATTAATTAGATTTATAATGAAACCTAAAAATTGTCCTATAACAAATGATTTTAATTCTAAGTTGATTTTCTCGTATAACTCACCTCCAGAAAAAGAGATGTCTTTAAAATTAAAAAAAAATGAAATTTATAAACGCGAAGTATGGCAATTTTTGCCCTCGTGTCATTTTATTAATGTTCATTCAATGAATTTAGAGGGTTTTTATGAAGGGGATTATGTTGACTCAACTTATAAAAATTTAGAATTAATGATTAAGACTTTTAATAAAATTATCTCATTGCCTGCAAATAAATCAGATAATATCGGAAGGTTTAATGCTATTGATTTTTACGCTAAAAAGTGGTTTAATAAAATAAAAAAAAGAAGACTCTTAGATATTGGCTCTGGATTAGGAGTTTTTCCTTATGTTGTAAATAAAAATGGTTGGGATTGCACTTCTATTGATCCAGATCCTAGATCAATATATCATATTGAAAATAATATAAAGGTAAAAGTTTTATGTGGAGACTTTATGCAATTGAAACCAAATGGAGTTTACAATATAGTAACATTGAATAAAGTATTAGAACACGTAGAAGACCCTATAAAAATGCTTTCTTCAGTAAAGGATTGGCTTAGTAAAGACGGATTTGTCTATATAGAAATTCCTGACGGAGAGTATGCATCAAAAGAAGGGAAAGATCGTGAAGAATTTTTTCTAGAGCACTTGCATATTTTCAGTATAGCTTCTACTTGTATTATGGCTACAAGAGCGGGGTTTAAAGTACAACAAATTTATAGACTTCAAGAGCCTAGCTCAAAATATACTATCAGGGCTTTTTTGTCAAAATAAATTAAGATTTTAAAATAATCATTAACTAAACAATCATGTATCTATTATCTAGATTCAAATTATGGTTTTTTAATGTTGAAGAAAAAAAAATTTACTTAAGTAAACAGTCAATTAAAAGATCTAAGCAAAAAAATTTATCAATAATTCAGTGCCCTCATGATTTATTGTTTTTTTATAAATTTAGAGAGATAATTGTTAATGAAAATAATACAAGATTTGAAGGAATATCACCAAACTTAAGTTATGTGCCTTTTGTTTATTGGATTTTTATTATACCTAAGCTAATAAAGAAATTTCATCATTTAATGATAAGAAGAAAATGGAAAAAAATATATTCAAAACTGGGAATAAAAAATTTTTTTCATCCTATGAATTTATCAATTAATAAAAAAATTAAAAATTTTATTCTTGCTATTAATTATTTTAGGTCCTTAAAAAACAAAAAGCAATTACTCGAACATAGATTTAAAAAAATAAAATGTGGTGATTTGATTTATGACTCTTACATGAGGTTTAATAAAAAACCAACTGTAAATATTACAAATCCTTCATTATTTCTTTTTATTTACGATTGTTATAATCAAATAGAATATTATACGAGTTTAACTAATAAATATAGAATTAAAAAATATTTTTCATCTTATTCAACGTATATAAGTCACGGAATTCCTGTTAGGGTATTTTTAGAAAAAGGAATTAGAGTTTTTACAACAGGATATTCAACTCTTAATAAATTAAAAATTAAAGAATTAAGTAGGGATGATCCATCTCAAGTTAGTCCTCATTGGAATTTTAAAAAAGTGTTTAAATCATTAAAAAATAAAGATGAATTAGTTAAAAAAGGACTATCTAAGCTAAAAAAAAGAGTTCAAGGTCTCAATGATTTAACCTACATGAGAATAAATCAATATAGCTCAAGTTATAATTCACCAGAATTTCAAAACAAATTTGATGGAGTTGTATTTATTGGAGATTTTTTTGATAGTCAGCACATTTATAGATCAATTATATTTAATGATTTATATGAGTGGTTATTATATACTATAAAATTTACTTTGGATCATAATTTAAATATTGGCTTCAAAATTCACCCAAATCATTTGAAAGGGAGCAGAAAAATTTTAAATAAAATAAAATCAAAATTCCCACAAATAAATTGGATAGATGCAAGGGTTTCAAATAAAGTTATTTTTAAATCTGGAATTAAATTTGGGATATCAGTTTACGGGTCAATTCTTCCTGAACTAGCTTTCCACAAAATAAAGCCTATATGTTGTGGTGATAATCCTGCATCAGGATATAATTTTATTTTTGAAGCAAAAAACATAGAAGATTATAATGATTTGATTTTAAATTATAAATCATTAAAATTTAAGAAAAATTTCAAAAATCAATTAGGGGAATTTTTTTATATGAATAATATTTTTTTTTCTAATATGAGATAAAATAAAACGTATTAATTTTTTAAAATTTTTTTAATGTTTAATAAAAATATAAATAAATCAATTGATAGTTATTTGAACACAGATTATTCTAGGTTTAAAAAATATGAAAGAATTAATTTTTTGATTAATGAAATTTCTAGGAATATTGATCAAAAAAAAAATTATGAATTATTAGATATCGGTTGTTCAAAAGGAGAACTTATATATATATTAAAGGAGAAGTTTTCAAATATTAAATTTACAGGATTGGAATATTCGAATGAACTTTTAAAAATTGCAAAAAATGAACCTTTTTTAAAGGATGTTGTTTTTCTAAATGATGATGCCAGAACCTTTGATATTAATAAGAAATTTGATTTTATTGTTATGTCTGGAGTAATTTCTATTTTTGATGAAATTGAGGCTCCAATAAAAAGAATTATTAATCATTTAAAAGGTAACGGGGTAGGTTTAATATTTGGGGCTTTTAATAAGGATGATATTGATGTTATAATTAGATACAAAAATCATTATAAGAAAAGTAAAGAGTGGGAAAGCGGGTGGAATTTATTTTCATTAAATACAGTTAAAAAAGTTTTAACACCCTTTTCAAAAAAAATAGATGTTATTGACTTTAAAATTAAGAGAAATCTTAAGAAAAAAGAAAATCCTGTAACGTCATATACTGTTGATATTAAGGATAGTAATGAAAGATTAACTCTCACTGGAGGTGGAATTGTTAGAGATTTTCATTTGATTAAATTCATAAAAATATAATGAAAGATATACTTAGAAATTCATATTTAATTAATGTAATTATTTTTCGAATAGGGTATTTGCTTTACTTAATAACTGGTAAGACATTAAATCTTTCATATATATCTATGATTAATTTATATTGTATTACAAATGGGCAGTTTTTAAATAAACTTAATGTTTCTAGAAAGTTCAGAAATAGAATTTCAGGAGAAAGTCCTTTTTTTAATGATCTCAATGAAAATAAAATAAAAGCCATTTCAAATAATATCCGGGATGAAGGTTATTCAATATTTGACCAAAGATTGAATGTTAATTCTATTAAAAATTTAAAAAAATTGTCTTTGAATATGAAGGCCAAAGTTGGCAAAAATTATATAAATTTTGACCCAAAAAATAAAATATCTAATATATACAAATTTAGTCCAAATGAAATAATAAAAGATAAATTAGTTCAAGATTTAGTAATGGATCCTGTTTTAATAAATATTGCAGGTGAGTATTTAGGAACTGATCCAATCTTTGACTTTGTTGCTATGTGGTGGTCTACCGATTCTAATAATAAAACTGATGATGCTGCTCAAGATTTTCATTTTGATTTAGATCGTCCAAAATGGTTAAAGATATTTTTATATTTAACAGATGTAAATGAAAAAAACGGCCCTCATTGTTATATTGCTAAATCACACAAAGCAGGAAATAAACCACAGAATATATTAAAAAGAGGATATGTAAGAGTAAGCGACAAAGAGTTAATTAAATATTATCCTAAAAATAATTTTAAAGAAATTAAAGGACCAGCTGGAACTATTATTTTTGGAGACACATCCTGCTGGCATAAAGGAAAACCCATTTCAAAAGGGGAAAGATTAATTTTACAATTAGAGTATACCTCTTCTCTTTTTGGAAGTAATTTGCCGAAGCTTGTACTAAAAAATTACAGTGATCAATTCCAGAAATTTTGTAAAAAAAACAAACATTATTCTCAAAATATTGAATTAATATAAATTGTATAAATATAATTTTAGGAATAATTTAATTTAAATCAAGTTGAAAAATTTTTTAAAAAATATTTTGAAAGTTTATTCAGCAATTAATTTATTTAAAGGTAAATTAATGTTGATAAGTTTTATAACAATAATATCTGTAATTCTTGAATTAGTTGGTTTAGGGATTTTTATCCCGATAATTGATTTTTTAACTAATGATAGAAGTATAATTGATAATGATTACTTTCCAGATGTCATTAGATTTGGATCCAAAACAACTCTTCTTGTAATTTCATTAATTGCTATTTTAGGAATTTTTTTATTTAAAGCATTTATAAATATTTATTTAAGTTTTCTTCAGGCTAAGTTACAAAGCGACATAGTTATTAAAATTTCTATGATGGTTTTTAAAAGTATTTTAATGAGGCCTTATGAAAAATTCATTCAAGAAAATAATTCATCTTATCTAAGTGTCATTTTGAATGAAGTTGAACAATTTAGTGAATTGGTTAAATATATTATCACACTTTTGTTAGAGATTCTTGTATTGTTTGGCATTTTAATCATATTAATATTGATTCAACCAATTTCTACTATTATAATAATAGGAATTAGCTCGATATATTTTATTTTAATGAAAATAACTTTTAGGAAAAGACTTATATCATGGGGAGAGAACAGACAAAAGTATCAAGATTATATGTTTAGAGACGTAAAAAACGGATTATCAAGTATAGTTTTTATTAGGATTAAAAAAATAGAAAATTATTTTTTAAACATATTTAATAATAGTATTTATAATAGGAATATTTATATTAATAAACAATATACATTTAGTCAATTTCCACGTATTACTTTGGAATTGGTTGGTATTTTTACTCTTTGTATTATTATATGTATAAATATTTTTTTTATAAAATTAGATTTTAATTTGGTTATAAATCAGCTTGTATTTTTTGTAATTGCACTAACAAGGATAATGCCTTCACTAAATAGAATTTTTACTAGTTATAATTTTATTAATTATAGTGATTCAGTAATAAATAAAATTTTTCTTTTTATAAATAAAGAAAAAAATAAAGATGATAAAAGTTTAATTCATCAAAGTAGGGTTGAATTTAAACATCATATACAATTAAAGGATGTTTCATATATTTATCCGGATACAAAAAATATAATTCTTAATAGAATTAATTTAAAGATTAAAAGAAATTCTATTTTGGGAATATTTGGTAAATCTGGTTCGGGAAAATCTACATTAATCAATTTGCTTATGGGACTCATAAAACCAATAAGTGGCTCAATTTTATTAGATGATATTGAAATTAATGATAACAAACTAGATTCATATCAAAAAATGATAGGATTTGTTTCTCAAAAAACCCCAATAATAATTGGAAGTATTAAGGAAAACATTATTTTCGGTAATAATGGCTATACATTAGAGGATCTTAAATGGGCAATAAAGTCAGCAAAACTAGAGGACTTTATAAAGAAAAAGGAAAATCAATTAAATAGTATAATTGGAGAAGAAGGGTCTACAATTTCTGGAGGAGAAATCCAAAGAATAGGAATTGCAAGGGCTTTATTAAATAAACCTAAGATTTTAATCTTAGATGAAGCAACAAATGCACTAGATGAAAAAACTGAAAAATCAATTTTAAATTCAATTATAGGATTAAAATCAGAATTAACCATAATTATTGTTTCACATGATAGAAGAGTTCTCGATATTTCAGATAAATTATATAATATTTAAATTGAAATCGTGGTTTTTATTCAAAAAACATATAGAATTATTTAAATAATTAATAAAAAATCATGTTAAAAATAAGTTTAGTTGGGTGTGGAAGAATTTCTCATAAACATGCAGAGGTATTAAATAATAAAAAAATTAATGATGTTAAATTAGTTTCAGTTTGCGATATTAAAATTGAGAGAGCTAAAAAAATTGGAAAAAAATATAATATCTCTTATTACAATGATATGCATAAAATGGTTACAGAAACGGATCCAGATATTATTTCAGTTTTAACTGAAAGTGGAAATCATTCTAAACATATTATAGAATTATCAAAATATGGTAAAGCCTTAATTGTAGAAAAACCTATGGCTTTAAATGTTGAGCAAGCTGAAAAAATGATCCTAGAATGTGAAAAAAATAATTGTATTTTATTTGTTGTAAAACAAAATAGATTCAATATAGGTGTGTCCAAGTTAAAAGAATTGATTAAAGAAAGGAAACTGGGAAAATTGTTTTTATCAACAGTAAGAGTAAGGTGGTCAAGAGATCAAGAATATTATGATCAGGATGATTGGAGAGGAACGTGGAAATTAGATGGGGGAGTTATTACAAATCAAGCTAGTCATCATATTGATTTACTGGAATGGATGATGGGTGGAGTTAAATCAGTATATGCAAAAAGTATTAATGCTTTAGTTAAAACTGAGGCAGAGGACACTGCAGTAGTAATCTTAAAATTTATAAATGGGGGATTAGGAATTATTGAAGCTACAACTGCAACTAGACCAGTAGATTTAGAGGGATCATTATCTGTTTTAGGAGAAAAGGGGACAGTAGTTATTGGAGGATTTGCCGTTAATAAAGTTATAACTTGGAAGATTCAAGGTATTGAGGAAATAAATAATAATTCATTAAATGAAAATCCCCAAAATGTTTATGGATTTGGACATTTAAAATTTTATATGCATGTTTTAAATGTTTTAAAGGGTAAAGAAAAAAATATGCTTGATGGGAGGAGTGGAAAAAAAGTTGTAGAGATAATAAATGCGATTTATGAATCTATTGAAACAAATCGAGAAGTTTATATAGGGGCTAAAATATTAAAATCTAAATTAGGTGGGGAAAAATAGAAGTATAACAATAAAAAATTCAGAAATTCATGAAACAGTTGAAATTGTCTTACCTGTAAATATTTATGGTGCAATTATAGAAAAAAATTGTTTCATAGGTCCTTTTACAGAAATTCAAAAGCAAGTAAAAATATATGAAAACACCAGAATTCAATCACATTCATTTATATGTGAAAAAGTAATTATAGGAAAAGATTGTTTTATTGGTCATGGAGTAATGTTCATAAATGATAGATTTAGAAATGGTAAAAGAGCCTATGGTGATAAAAATAAAATTGAAAAGACAGAAATAGGAAATAATGTATTGATCGGATCTAATTCAACAATTCTGCCTGTGAAAATTTGCGATAATGTTGTTATTGGTGCTGGATCTGTAGTTGTTAAAGATATTAATGTTTCAGGAACATATGTTGGTAATCCTGCAAAACCAATTTAATATTCTATAAGAAAATGGATGAAATAAAATTTTTAGATTTAAAAAAACAGTACTACTCTATAAAAGATGAAATAGATTCGGCTATTGAGTCCGTTCTTGAAGACCAAATATTTATAAAGGGAAAGCATGTAATAGAATTTGAAAATTCTTTTTCTAAATATATTGGTTCTAAACATTGTATTGGTGTGGGAAATGGTACTGATGCTCTAGAAATTTCTTTAAAATCTTTAAATCTACCCGAAAACAGTGAAATTATCGTTCCATCTAATTCATTTATTTCAACTGCAGAGGCAGTTTCAAATTCAGGATATAAAGTTATTTTTTGTGATATATCTTCAAAAGATTATTCCATTGATTTAGAAAGTCTATCGAGTTTAATAAATAAAAAAACTAAAGCTATTATAGTTGTGCATCTTTATGGAATACCGACAGTTATGAATCCCATTTTGGAATTATCAAAACAAAATAATTTATTAATAATCGAGGACTGTGCACAGGCTCATGGAGCTAAATATAATGGTAAAATGGTTGGAACTTTTGGAGATATTGGATGTTTTAGTTTTTACCCTGGTAAAAACCTTGGAGCTATTGGAGATGCTGGAGCAATACTTACCAATAATGATGAAATTGCCGAAAAGTGTCGCATGTTGGCTAATCATGGTAGAAAGCAAAAGTATGATCATGAGTTCTTAGGAAGAAATTCAAGGTTAGATTCAATTCATGCGGCAGTTTTAAGTGTTAAACTAAAATACTTGGATACTTGGACTTTACATCGAAAGAAAATTGCAAAGTTTTATTCAGAAAAGTTATCAAAAATTAAAAATTTAACAGTTTTTGATTTAATAAAAAGTCAGGATTCTGTATATCATTTGTATGTAATAAGAACAATATATAGAGATAGGTTAAAGGAATATCTAAATAAGCAAAAAATTGAAACAGGAATTCATTATCCTATACCATTAAATCAACTAAAGGCTTACAATTTTTCTAAACAAAACACAAAATATTTTAAAGTAAATCAAATTTCTAAACAAATTTTGTCTATTCCAATTAGTGAAAATATAGAATTAGCTCAAGCAGATTATATATGTAAAAAAATATTTGATTTTTTTAATGAATAAAAATGCTCTATTTCTATTTAATATAGATTCTGTTTTATTCTCGAAATGGAATAAAAAAGAATCTCTTGATAATTTTTTAATTCAAAATTCCGTTTTTTTTTCTGGTGTTAAAAAGGGTTTATTAGAAAATGATTTTAATGTGACTATTTATCATAGACCTAACATATTTTTTGGATATAAACTTCTTAATTATAAATACTTAAATGTAATTTTTAATTTAATTTTTGGTTTTATAAATAGGTACTTTACTTCTATTAAATTAATAAAACTTATAAAAAAAAATAAAATAGATATTGTGTTTTCGAATCCAATAAATTTTGTTGACAATACTCTTTTTTCATATTTAGAAAAGCAGAAAATTATTTCAATTCAGTGGTTTGGTTTATTTCCAAATTTTATTAAATTTTATAATAAAATATATTTAAAAAATACACCTAGATACTCAATCACTTCTTATTCTGGAGATATAAATGATTTGTTTCCAAATATTTACAAGCCAAAAAATTTTGTAAAAATGTTTAATCCAAATATTATTAAAACTTTTGATGAAAAAATAAAAAAAGATATTGATATTTTATTTATTGGAGGTCTCCAAAGAAAACATTCTAATAGATGGGAAATATTAGAAAAATTAAAATTATATTTTAATGAAAATATTCATATTTATGGTTATGGTAAAGATGAGATACCTGATCATTACCAATTTAAGAAGGATTTAAAAGAATCAATACACGGTGATCTATATATAAATACTATACGAAGAAGTAAAATAGTTATTAATTTATTTTTAAATGGTTATGAAAATTTTTGTGGAATAAATAATAGAATTTTTGAAGTTTTAGCATTAAAGTCATTTTTAATAACGGAATACAATGCTGGTATAAATGATTTTTTTGAGATTGGAAATGAAATAATTTCATTTAAGAATATTGAAGAACTCATAAAATTGATTGAATATTATCTAAAAAATGAAAATGAGCGTGAAATGATTCAAAAAAGAGGTTATCTAAGAGTAAAAGAATATAATTATTATAATTTTATAAAACAATTGGTAGAGCTGAAGTAATAAATAATTAATATAATTCGGATTGATAAATTTTAACATCATAATCATCATTAAGTTCAATATTATAATTTTTTTAGAATTTTTTTATACAATAAATGATTAGATAGATTATGGCATATGATAAAAAATATTGGAAATATCAAAAACAAATTGGTCAAAATCCTTTTCATACTCATTTTGTAAGCGAAAAATTTATTCCAGAAATTAAGCCTTCAGACAAAGTTTTAGATTTTGGTTGTGGAGGAGGGTTTATATTAAATTCTTTTAATTGTAAAAAAAAATTTGGGATTGAAATTAATTCTCATGCTCAAAAACAAGCAAAATCATTTGGAATAATAGTGGTAGAATCTTTTGATAATTTAAAAAGTGAATATTTTGATATTGTGATTTCAAATAGTGCACTTGAGCATATTAATAATCCTCTAGAAATTTTACTACAATCTCATAGAGTTTTAAAAAAAAATGGTAAATTGATTTTTTCAGTGCCTCATGAGGATCTTTCATATAATTTTCAACATAATGATATTAATCAGCATCTTTACACTTGGTCACCAATGTCTTTTGGAAATTTAGTTCAAAAAGCTGGGTTTAAAATTTTAAAAGTTGTAACTAACAAAATTATATCACCCCCCTTTGCTTATTATTTTTATAGTTTGTTTGGATTAAAAGGTTATAAATTGGCAGGGAAATTATACAGAGCATTAAGAAAGTTATTTATACCTATAAAAAGAATGGGTGTTACAGGAGATATAATTGTTTATGCTGTAAAAGAATGATTCCTTTTTTTTCTTTTAATTATCAGAATGACTTATTTAAAGAGAATTTAAATAAAGCATTTAGTAGCGTTTTAGATTCTAAAAATTATGTTTTGGGAAAAAATGTTAAAGATTTTGAAAAGAAATATTCTGTGTATAATAAAGTCAAATATTCAATTGGAGTTTCAAGTGGTTTAGATGCTTTAATAATATGTTTGAAAGCAATTAATATACGAGCTAATGATGAAGTTATAGTTGCATCAAATGCATATATAGCTTGTTGGTTGGCTATATCAAACGTTGGAGCAAAAATTATTCCGGTTGAACCCAACATTAAAACATTTAATATTGATCCATTAAAGATTGAAAAAAAGATTACAAAAAGAACTAAAGCAATTATGCCAGTTCATTTGTTTGGTCAACCATGTCATATGGATGAAATAATGAAAATTGCAAATAAATATAATTTATATGTAATAGAAGATAATGCTCAAGCTCATCTATCAAAATTTAATAATCAATATACAGGCACATTTGGACAAATAAATGCAACTAGTTTTTATCCAACAAAAAATTTAGGTGCATTGGGAGAAGCAGGATGTGTAACAACTAATGATAAGGATTTATGTGAATTTTCTCTAACATATAGAAATTATGGTTATAATAGAAAATATGAGTGTAAAATAAGAGGAAGAAATTTTAGAATTGACGAAATTCAAGCTTCAATATTAAATGTCAAGATTAAATACTTAAAAAAATTAAATCAAGAAAGAATTTCTTTAGCAAAAATTTATGATGATAATTTAGGCTCAATTTTAAATTTAAAAATTCCATACAAAGATCCTAATTGTGTTCATGTTTATCATTTATATGTTATAAGAACAAATAAAAGAGATGATTTAAAAGACTATTTGATGAAAAATGGTATTCAAACTTTAATTCATTACCCTATCCCTCCTCATTTACAACTTGCGTATAAAAATTTAGGATTTAAAAAAGGGGATTTTCCAATTGCAGAGGATATTTCAGAAACAAGTTTAAGTTTACCTCTTTATCCAGGTTTAAAAAAGAAGGACATTTTATATATATGTAATAAAATTTCAAAATTTTTTAGTTGAGAAGTTTTTGTACGTATTTCGATATTAATTATTTTCCATATGCTAAGGCATTATCTTTATCATTAGAACAAAATCTAAATAATTATAAATTATATATTGTATGCATGGATGATGAAGTAGAGAAAAAGCTAAATAAAAATCCTTTTCCAAATTCATCAATTTTATCACATAATGAATTGATTAAATTTAGACCAATTTTAAAAGAAATAATGCTAAATAGATCTAAAGTTGAATATTTTTTTACGTGTTCCGCTCAAATCTGTGAGTTGATTTTCACCAAGTTTCCAAAGATAGAATTGTTAACTTACATTGATTCAGATATTTATTTTTTTGATTCTCCAGAGCCTATTTTTAATGAAATTAAAGGGTATTCAGTTGGTATAATTGAACATAAATTTCATTGGACAGGATTTTATAAAAAAAAGTATGGAAGGTTTAATGTAGGATGGATAAATTTTAGAAATGATAAAATTGGAAGAAGTTGTTTAAGTGATTGGGCAACTAATTGTATTGAATGGTGTTATCAAAGATTAGAAGATAACAAATATGCAGATCAAAAATATTTAGATGATTGGCCAAAAAAATATCCAAAAATTAAAATAATAAAAAATATTGGTGCCAATCTAGCTATTTGGAATATTAAAAATTATAAATTAACTTTTAAAGAGAATAAAATTTTAGTAAATAATTATCCAATAATTTTTTATCATTTTGCCGGATTAAAGCAAGTTGATAATAAAATTTTTAAAACTGAATTAAGTAGTGCGTATATTAATTTAAAAGGACCAATATTAGATTATATCTATATGCCATATATTAAAAAATTAATATACTTTCAAAAAGGAAGTATTATTATTTCAAAAAAAGAATACAAGTTTTCAAATTTTGTATCTTTAATATTAGATTTTTTTAAAGAACTTCGATCTATATTTTTTTATGATAAGATTGAAATAAAATAAATTATTGTGTCTTCCACTTTACTTATTACCGGCGGAACAGGATCATTTGGAAGTGCTTTTTTAGATAAAGCTTCTAGATTAACTAAGTTTAATGAGATCAGAATATTTTCTAGAGATGAAAAAAAGCAAGATGATTTAAGAAAAAAATTAAAAAATAATAAAATCAAGTTTTATATTGGAGATGTTAGAGATAAAGATTCTGTTAATAACGTTGTTAGGGGTGTTGACTTTATTTTTCATGCTGCAGCTCTTAAACAAGTTCCATCGTGTGAGTTTTTTCCTATGGAATCAGTTAAGACAAATGTTATTGGAACTGATAACGTTTTATCAGCAGCTGAAAATTATTTTGTTAAAAAAGTTGTTATACTTAGCACAGATAAAGCAGCTTATCCTATAAATGCAATGGGAATGAGTAAAGCGATTATGGAAAAAGTAATGATTGCAAAATCTAGAAATCTTGATAGTTCCAAAACTATATTTTGTGGCACAAGGTACGGGAACGTTATGGCTTCAAGAGGATCAGTCATTCCATTATTTATTGATCAGATTAAACAAAATAAAACTCTGACAATTACAAATAGTAAAATGACTAGATTTATGATGACATTAGATGAGGCAGTTAACTTAGTCCTTTATGCTTTTGAAAATGGAGATCAGGGAGAATTATTTGTTCAAAAGTCTCCTGCTGCTGATATAAAAACATTAGCATTAGCTATAATAGACTTGTATAATTCTAAATCAGAAATTAAAGAAATAGGTATAAGACACGGTGAAAAAATGTATGAAACACTAGTTACTAAGGAAGAAATGTTAAAAACTCAAGACTTTGACAATTATTTTAAAATTGCATCAGATAATCGTGATTTGAATTATGACAAATATTTCTCAGAAAGTCCAAAATTTAAAGGCAATTACGATGAATATAATTCTAATAATACTGATAGACTAAGTCATGAGGAAATGAAAAAACTACTTCTTAAACTACCCATTGTTATTAAGGATTTAAAAATTTAAAATTGAAAGTTGGTATAACAGGACAATCTGGTTTTATTGGCTGGCATTTGTATTATTCACTTAAATTTAAATTTAAGG